>JAABUQ010009799.1_pt1 | contig 12801 bp, 10 predicted proteins | sample 5560001 | NCBI WGS metagenome assembly JAABUQ01 (sample SAMN10711888, study PRJNA513371) | rock metagenome | isolation source: Antarctica rocks | place: Antarctica: Victoria Land, Finger Mt nord | collected 2015-12-18 | reverse complement strand
CTGGCAAGACGGCGTGCCCTATGACCCCGCCCGCCACCACGCCCTACAACAGCACATCACAGTCACTATCCCCACGCCCTCGGGCCCCCGGCCCGACCTCGCTGCCACCCAGCGGATGGCCGGCGCCCCCGTCACCCAACAGGCGGCCCGAAAGGCCGAGCGCGCAGCGCTTGACAGCAAGCCAGCATCCGCTATCCACGCCGGAGGTTGACACAGGACGTCTGCTTCACGCCCTGATGTACTGGGAGGAGAAGCTGGACTGAGCCTCGGCGACCGTCCTCATGACCGGGTGGTCGTCAGAGGCGTAGCGACGCGATCTCGGTTGATGTCGCGGTTGTGGCGTCGGCAGACGTAGCCGTCCGCCGGCTTAGCTCACCTGAGGACCGCGGCCGTGCTCCTCTTGCTCCGCAGCGTGATGCGCTGCCTCGGTTTCCTCTACGCCGGCGGGGCGAAGCGCTGACCGCGGGCCGCGGATCTGCCACCACCGCTTGGTCACCGCGATCCGCATCTGCTGGCGAAGGACGTCACGATCGACCGCACGACCGTTCAAGCCCAACCGAGCCAGCTGCACATGCTCAAGGCCGATGTAGGGGTGGGCAAGAAGATCCGCTTCGCGATCGGCGGCCCGCAACAACTCCTCCGACACCGCGCCGGATGTGACCAGGCGAGAGACACGGCGGGTTGCTCCCCGGCTCACCCGCTGAAGGATGACGTACCCAGCGACCTGCCGCTGCCGCTGAAAGAAAGGGACGACGAACATTGAGGCCAAGACTTCCGCAAAGTCGCCCTAGCGGCACTCTCGCTGTTGCTGCCGCTCCCGACCGGATGCAGAAGAGTCACGCCGCGGAACGAAAGCAGGTGCATGGCCCCGGCACGAAGCCTTCCGGGCTCGTCGGGCCGAGCAGTTGCCCCTTCATCAGTGGAGCTCCTCTGCAGCCAGGAAGGCTCAGCGAGCACGGCGAAGCTCTTGTGCGAGCCGATCGCGAAGCTCTAGGAACGATGCTCCCTTGGTCCCGATGCCCCATAGGCGCGATCCGAAGTGATAGATCGACCCACCCGTCTGGCAGGCGCCGTAGCAGTACCAGGTGCCGTCTTCGTAGAGCTGGAGGCTGGCGCAGTCCTTCGCCGAGCAGGCGGCGGCCTGATGTCCGGACCTGACGATGCCCGGCTTCACCAGCCCACCAGCCCACCCCGCGGACATCGACAGCGTCAAGCTGCACTTCTGGCTCGACGGCAACCCGACGTCGCGAGGTCCTGCTCTGGCACGGCTGGCGAGCGGCTACCGCATCACGCCGCCAAAGCGGGTGCAGCGGACTCCTGGCCCGGGAACGAAATCGCCACCGGCGCCGACGGCAAGGCTCGTTCGTGAACGGTCGCGGGGGGCCCTTGGTTGGCTACGCGGGTCTTGACACAGGCGCGCCTCGCCTACCAACCCGCCGCTGTCGCAAGCGTGGGCGTCAGCTCGAAGGGGTCAACCTGGACCCGGTCGTGGTACCCGCACTCTGCTACGAGGTCTCTGAGCAGTTGCGCGGTTTCCGCGGGTTGGGGGAGGAGGATGGCGGCGGTGGTGCTGTGGTCCTGCCCGTAGGCGAGGATTGTGCTCCTCAGGCGATCGCGCCCGATGGTGTAAAGGAGTAGCTCCACCGCGACTGTTCGGCCGTTGGTGGTGAAGATGAGGTCGGGGTAGTGCCGGCGAGCCGAGCCGGCGGTGGTCGTGCGCAGGCTGAAGGGCGAGGCCTGACCCTCACCGAGCGACGTGCTAGGTGCCGCCTGTTTGTCTTGTCTTCTGGTGGCGAGGTCTTGGCCCACGAGCTGGCGGCGCGTGAGGATGTATTCATGCGGGCCGAAAGCGCCTCTGAGCACAGCGAGCCATAGCCAGCCGGCTGCGAGGTCGTGCTGTAGCGAGCGGAGGCTCTCATGCGCTGGGAGCGGGAGGTTGCTGCCGATCGCCTGGAGGCCTGGGCAGGTGATCTGGTAGATCGCCGGGCGCTGGTGGAAGATGGGTTGGCGGGCCAGAAGACCAAGGGCAACGAGGTGCTTGGTCCGCATTTCGGCGGGGGCTCGTGACACTTGGATGTCTGTGCCCTCGCGGGAGGCGAGGAGGGCCCCGACGTGGTCTCGGGTGACGAGCTGTTGGCCGGCGATGTAGGTGAGAATCATGCTGTCGCGCGCGTCGAGCTGCGGGATTGGGCCGGGCGTGTCTGGGTTGTCAGGTGGCTGGTTCATCGGGTGGGGCGTCGTCGAAGTGGAGGTGCTGGTAGTGGTCGGGGTGGCTGTCGGGGTCGGGGAACAGGTCTGGCTCTGAGTGGATGGAGTGGGAGGCGTGTTTCCAGATCTGCTCGTAGTGCTCCTCGAAGGCGCCGAAGAGCCCAGGATGGTCTCTGCGGCGAAGGTGCAGAAGCGGTGCGTGGGGGCTGGGTTTGCCCCAGAGGTGGAGGGTCGCGAGCATCTGATCGTCGGCGCGGATGATGGTGTTGAAGCGCATCGCGGCGAACTTCCGCGCCTGCACGCCGCCGGTGGTGATGAGCTGCTGGATGTGACCGCGGGCGAGCGTGATCTGCCTGACGGCGTCGGGCTCCCCGTCGGGGTAGGCATGGTCGATCGGCGTGTCGATTGCCTGCCGGGCGCGGCTGAGGTAGGAGATCAGCAGCCGCACCTGCACGTCCTGCCCGGCCTTGGTGGTGAGCAGGGCGGGAACGTGTGGCTGGGTGAGCAGCGGGGCGAGGGTGAAGTCGAGCAGGTCGATCTGCTCGCCGGCCTCGTTGAGCAGTGTTCGCCAGTCCGGGGCGAGTGGATCGTCGCTGCGGGCGAACGCGCCGACGAGCTCCAGGCCCCCTGAGGAGATCGGCGCGGTCTCGGCGCTGGCGGCGTCGGGCCAGAGCTCTAGTTCGTTTACGCCTAGGGCTTTGGCGACGCGGGTGCGGTGGCGGCTGTAGGGGTTTCGGCCTGTGAGCCAGCGGTTGACGGTCTTCTGATCAACCTCGATCAGGTCGGCGAGCTGCTCGATCTCAAGGCCGGCGTTTCTCATCGCGGCGCGCAGCCGGTCGTTTGCCACAGGAAATTCCTCCCGGACGGAAAGTGCGTCTTTGCAGGGGATGATGGCAAATACGTCCTAAGATGTCCGAAGACGTCCCCAGACGTCCCGGGACGTCTTTACAGATGTCCGGAGATGTCCTTGAGACGTCCCGGGTTGTGCGCTGGGGTGGCGGGCATGCAAACGCACCCACTAGCCCAGAACATGAGCGGACGGCTGCTGAGCGCCGGGGAGGTCGCCGAGGTCCTCGGCGTGGCGCAGTCGTTCGTGTACGCGCTCGTTCGCCGTGGCGAGCTTCCCGCCGTGCGGATCGGCGAGCGGTACGTCCGCTTCCGCTCCGAGGCCCTGCAGGACTGGATCGCCAACCACGAATCCAGCCAAGCGAGATGGAGCCGATGAGCCCCCCGGCATCTCGGTGGGGGCCGGAGCCGCAACGCAAGCCGCGGGCGGCAGATCAACCGTGGGCCCGCACGATCATGCTGGTCGTGCTGCTCGTCGGGCTCGTGGCCGTCCCCCCGACCCACCAGAGCCTCGGGCTCGTGACCGTAATCCTCGTCGTGATCGCTGCGGTCAGGCTGAGGCCTCGTCTGCGTCGTCCACCGCGTTCTTCTGCGGCTCAGCTGACGGCGGCGCCAGACCCGGTCGGGGCGCTGCATGCGGAGGTCGCGCGGCTCGGTGGCGGCGCCTACCTGGGAGTGGCCCCAGGTGGTGGGTGGCGGCTGGCGGGGCGCGAGCGGGCGGTGCTGGTGCTGGGGCCGCCGCGCTCTGGGAAGTCATCGGCGATCATGGTCCCCGCGGTCCTCGCGCACCAAGGCCCGGTGGTGTCCGCGTCGACGAAGCCGGATGTGCTCGCCGCGACCGAAGATGTGCGCTCGCGGGTCGGTGGGGTGTGGCTGTTTGACCCGACCGGCCAGTCAGGGTCCGGGGGCGGGGCGGAGGGTTTGCGGTGGTCCCCGGTGCCGGCGTCGCGCTCCTGGGACGGGGCGCTGCTGATCTCCCGCGCGATGGTGCAAGGCTCCGGGGTGGGCGCCGGGGTCAACGATTCGACGCACTGGGCTAAGCGCGCCTCCGCGCTCTTGGCGGCGCTGCTGCACGCCGCCGCGCTCGATGGCGCGGGGATGGATGCGGTGCTCGACTGGGTGCTCGGCCACGAGCTCGACCAGCCCGGCGCGGTACTGGAGCGCTCGGGGGCGCGGCTTGGCTGCCGGCTGCTGGTGGGCTTGGCGAATACCGAGGGGCGGGAGCGCTCCTCGATCTTCTCCGCCGCCGCCGACGCCGTCGACGCCTACTCAAGCCAAGCCGCCCTCGAAGCGGCAAGCCGGCCGAACTTCGATGCGAGTCGGTTCGTGGGGAGCTGCGACACGATCTACGTGCATGCGCCGGCGGAGCATCAGGCGCTCGCGGCACCTTTGGTGTGTGGGCTGTTGGCGGAGATCCGCCGTGCCACCTACCTCCACCACCAGCAAGGCTTGCTCGGGCGGCGGGTGTTGTGGGCGTTGGATGAGGTCGCGAACATCGCGCCGCTGGCCGAGCTTCCGCAGATCGCCTCAGAAGGCGGCGGACAGGGCCTCTCCCTGCTCTGCGCGCTACAGGACCTAAGCCAAGCCCGCTCCCGGTGGGGGCAGGCCGCCGACGGGTTCCTGACCCTGTTCGGGGAGAAGATGATCCTTCCCGGCGTCGCCGACTCGGCGACGCTCGAATCCGTATCGCTCGCGCTCGGTGAGTACGACCGTCCGATGGTCTCCACCACCCGCACCCCGGTAAAGGGCCAGTTCTTTTCCCAGGTTGGCCGTACGAGCTCCATCCAGCGTCAGCGGGTGCTCTCCCCCGGCGAGGTCGCCAACGTGCCCGCCGGTCGGGCGCTGCACCTCGTCGGGGTGCAGTGGGAGCTGCTCAGCTTGACTCCCGCTTATCGCGATCAGCCGTGGCGAGCGCTGACCGGGGGCCGCTGACGGTGTTTGGCGTGGGGTTCGGGGGTGGGACGTCTTGGGACGTCTTGGGACGTCTTGGCCTCAGCACCGCAGGTGCGTACAGTGTGATCCTGGGATTGGGCTACGCAAGACGTCCTGGGAACGGGACAGCTGGGGCGCCGGGATGTTGACCGTCGCGAAGGTGACCCAGGGCTCAGCAGCCGGGTATGCCGACTACCTGGAGGGCAAGGCGCAGGCCGCCGGGCTGGGTGACTATTACCTGAAGAGCGGTGAGCGGGTTGAGGCGCCGGGGCGGTGGGCTGGGGGGGCGACAGCGGTCGGCTGCGATCCCGGGGCGGTGGTCGGTGGGGAGCAGCTGCGGGAGTTGATGGCGGTCCGCCGCCCCGATACGGGCGGGCTGCTGCGTCGGGCGGGTGGAACGGGTGAGGCGGTCGCGGCGTTGGATGCGACGTTCTCGGCGCCGAAGTCGGTCAGCGCGGTCTGGGCGGTCGCTGATACCGAGCTGCGCACCGAGATCGAGGGTGCGCACGAGCGGGCAATCGACCGCGCCCTGCAGCACTCGGTGGAGCGCGTCGCGATGATCCGCCTGCGCGTCGATCAGAGGACGGTGATTCATGCCAAGCCGGCGGCGCTGGTGGCTACGAGCTGGCGGCATACCACCGCCCGGGCAGTTGAGGACCAACCGCCGGACCCGCAGTTGCATTCCCACGTGCTGTTGCACGGGGCTGTACGTGACGATGGGCGGGTGGTGGCGATCGATTCGCGTTCCTGGCTGGTTCACCGCCGGGAGCTCGGCGCCGCGTACCGCACCGAGCTCGCCCGCCAACTGAACCGGCTTGGCTTTGAGATTCAGCGCGGTACCGGCCGCGGCGAGCGGTACTTCGAGATCGCCGGCCTCCCCGTTGGGCTGCTAGACCGCTGGTCAAGCCGCCACCACCAGGTCGAAGCGGCTATCCGGGAGCGGCTGACGGTCCAGGAGACGATGCTGAAGGTGCTGATCGCGGGTGGCGGGCCGGACGGTGATGTGGCCGCTGAGCGACTCCGGCGGTTGCGGGAAACGGGGCAGCTCTCACCGCGGGAGGAGCGGTTCATGGCGACCTCCACCCGCTCAGCGAAAACACCGGTCACCCACCAAGACCTCGACGAGCACTGGCAACAGGCCGCCCGCCGGCATGGGCTCGATCGTCTGGCGGTGGCCCATCTGCGCGCTCCCCAGGTGCCGCTGAAGCCGGCGGGCCGAGACGGGGTGTTGGTTGGGTTGACGGAGTTCGACGCGACCTTTCCCGCCCGTGACGCGCGGGCTGTCGCGCTTGAGCGCTCGGCCGGTATCCCGATCGCGGATGCACTCGAGCCGCTCCGGGAGCTCCGCGAAAGCGATGACATCCTCGTTCTGGCTGAGGGGACCGGAACGACCCGAGAGCATCGCCGGCGGGAACGCGCGACCGTTCAGGTCGCCGGACGGCTCGCCGATGCGACCGTTCTGCCTCTCCCCGCCCAAATCGTAGCGGCGGAATCGGAGCGGCTGGACCAGGAGCTGGCCCAGCGAGGCGGCGAGCTGTCCGGCGAGCAGCGCGCGGCGATCGAGCTGGCGTGCGGGGTGCGGCAGCTGGTGGTGATCGAGGGTCAGGCCGGGACCGGGAAGAGCACCACCCTCACCGGCATCACCCGCGCTCACCAAGCCGCAGGCCGGCAGGTGATCATCACCAGCACCGCCGCGCTCGCCGCCGAGCGCCTCGCCCATGAACTCGCCGACGCCGGTGTCCAGGCGAGCGCGTACTCCACCGTGGCGCTCCAAGCCGCCATCGGTTCCGAGCGGGTTCAGCTCGGCGAGAACACGACGGTTGTTCATGACGAGGCCGCGCTGGCGTCAACCCGCGAGCAACAGCAACTCCTTCAGGCCGCCGAGCGATCAGGAGCGAGGCTGATCGAGGTCGGCGATCCCCGCCAGAACCAGCCCGTCGGAGCCGGCGGCCTGTGGCCACACCTCGAAACCGCCACCCGAAACGCCGAAGCGCATGTCGAGCTGACCCGCAACCAGCGCGCGCGGGATCCCGCCGATCAGCGCGACCAAGCCCGGTTTCGCTCCGGCGAGCACGAGCACGCGATCCGTAGCTACGCCGCCCGGGAACGCCTCCACCTCGCGGCTGATCCGCAGCGTGCTGAGGACGCGGCGCTCGACGCCGCCCACGCCGACCGCACCGCCGGCAAGTCCACGATCGTGATCGCCCAAACCTCCAACGAACATCTGGACGAGCTCAACGCCCGCGCCCAAGCCATCCGCGCCCAACACGGGCAGCTCAGACCCGAGTCACTCCCGGTCCCCAGCCGGCCGTATCGACTGCACCCCGGCGACCAAGTCCAGATCCGCCGGACGATCAACCATGACCAGCACGGCCAGCTGCGCAACGGCACCACCGCGCAGATCACTGGGATCGACGAAGACACAGGTCAACTCCAACTCGGGCTCTCCGACGGACGGGAGATCCCCCTAGATCCCGACCAGGCGGCCCGCGCCGACCTGCGCCTGGCGTACGTCCAGCACCCATTCCCCGCCCAAGGCCGCACCACCGACACCACCCACCTCATCGTCGCCGAGCACGCCACCCAAGAGGGCTCCTACGTCGGGCTGACCCGCGCCCGCGAGGAAACCCACATCTACGCCGATGGCCACCCGGCCGACCAGCCCGACGATGCCGACCGGCTGGGACAACTCGCGGAGCGGATGAGCCGAACCGAGCCCGACCTCCCCTCGATCCACGTCCCGCTCGCGCACAAGCCCGCCATCGCCGCACAGCCTGATCGGCTCGTCCGCCAACCCGAGAGCATCCAGGAACAGTGCCCGCCGCCCAGCCGACTGCCGGAACCCGACCCGACCACGGCCGACCAACCCACCCCGCCCGAGCCGCAGCCCGCGAAGACCGAAGCCAACCAGCGGCGCCCCGCCGAACACGATCTCATGACACCCCGGACCGAGGAGCTGCGCGCAAACCGACACGCCGAAGCGAACCACCCGGAGGCAGCCATCCCCACAGACGCTCCGGGCCCCGGGCGGCGGCGATGGCCGAACACCAGGCCCAGCCAATCCGAATCACTCGAGGTCACGCTCGAACAGCAATGTGAGCGCGACCGACCGCACGGCTGGGAGCCATGACGAGCATCGTCGTGCCTGACGCAGTCACCAGCCCAGAGATCTTGCGAAGGAACATCGCTAGGAACAGAAGCGAGGCAACTGCCCCGGAAACCAAGAGAGCGGCGATGCCGTAGCGCCGGAGCCTGACGATCCCTAGGTCGCGAGGCTGTCGCACAAACCCGTCAATCTTCTGGTGCCTCGATTGGTCGTGGGACACCACCATGTGGGTCTCGGCCGGGATCGTCTGGAGCTGGGACAGCGTCTGTCGAGGGGCCCGTTTTGGATCGACCTCTCCCACCATTGACTGCACAAGGAATTTGCGCGTCTTTACGCGACAGCGTCCGGGGCCGGCGCGCCGGCCAACCGTGAGGACTGAAATCGCAAACGTATTTCAGGTCAGCCTCTCGCCAAAGAACTCGTGAGCTTGGTTCGCGGTTAAGGACGAATGCGATCGCGCGAGGTTGACGCGCACGTAGTTCTGCAGCACGAGCGGTGATCGCACTGGCAGCGGGAGCAAGCCGCGCGCAGAGCGGCGGCGAGGGTCAAGGAGCAGCCAGGCGCTCTAGTGACCGACACGCTGCAGTACGGGCCAACAGATGGCCCGACAACGAGCTGATGAGACCCCTGACCTGTGTCCGGGCCGCCCGGAACATGCGGGTACCGTCACGCGACCCACAAAGTCCCCGTCACGGTCCGAACCCTGCTATAGATTCGTCCTACAGGGCATAGCCCGCAAAGTTTGATACAAACGCGCCCGGTCACCGCTAGCAGAGCGGCCCGGGCGCTACTTTTTAAGCACCCGCGCGGCTCCGGCTTGAGCGAGCAACGGGACGCCAAGACCCGCGATACCGACCAAGGCCGCGACGTCGTCCCCAAAGAACGTCTTGCCGTGAATGCCCTCGGCGATGAGCACGAGGCCGAGCACGAACTCCAGGATGAAGGTTGTGAGCAGGTACTCCAGGTTCCAGCGCGTCTCCGAAGCGCGGAGGAAGAGGAGGGCGGCGGAGAAGCCGAGCATCGCGAGGCTGAGAGCACTCCCGACCCACAGGTGCGTGTTCGCGTGGGCCAGCACCGCAATGGCGACTGCCATCCCCGCCACGACGAACGTCGCCAAGGCCGTGACGCCTGCGTAGGTCCGCTGACGCCTTGAAGCGCTAGCCGCGTCCCGGCGCCCGGCCTCGCGGAGCGTGATGAGCTTCTGGGCGTTCAGCTCTCCGCTGAGCGCCAAGTCAAGCATCACTGCCTCGAAGAGGTGCAGACCGCCGGCTTCTTCCTCGGCCTGCCCGAACGGGTTGTAGTCGGCCACCGCGGCTGGGACCAGCACCTCGTCGGCCACGGCGGCAACCAGGTGGTCGAGCAGCTCCGTGCGCCGCTGAAGGAACGGGCCGAGGTCCTCCTCGCCGCCGAAGCCTCGTTCCATCTGGACCTCGACGGCGGCCGTCAGCAGCCAGACCATGATGCACTGCTCGGTGCGGTCCACGGCCGGCGCATCCGCGACGCGACGCTCAACAGCGGGCCTACGCTCATCCGCGAGCGCTTCGGAGAACAGCACCAACGCCTCGTTGACGCCCTGGCGAGAGAAGCGCCTCAGCGCTTCACGCATAGCGTCCCACGGATGGGCTCGCCGGTCAGAGATGAGAGGGTCAAGCGCCCAGGCGGCCAGAGCGACGTGCAGAGGCGCGAGGTGCTCGCTCCGTTCGCAGGCCAGGGTTACAAGCGAGGCCGCCTGAGCGGTCAGACTGGCCTTGCCGCCATGGAGCTCTCGTGCGGCCTTGGCTGTCATGGCAACAGCGGCAGCGTCGTCTCCCAGGGGCCGCGGCCCGTCCTTTTCGAGCCATGCCAGCAGCTGCTCGTAAGCGTTCTCCGCCATGGTGCGCGTACCTGGGGAGTGCTGGGAGTCAGCTACGGCAACGAGCGCAGTCTCCATGGGGGCGACCCACCAGCCATCACCGTCACGCTGTGCGTGAACGGCGGCATGGGCGCGGCGATGAAGTTCCTGCGTGTCAAGCGTTACGGTCGCGTCGTCCAAGGCGGGCTGCATCTCACAGGAACCAGGGCCGGCGACGAAGCCCTGCATCCATCGTGGCCGGGTCCCATGCTCCCCGCTGGTTCATGTAGCCGACCAGCTCCGCGAGGCGCTCGCCGTAGAAGAGGGTGACCGGCTTCGAGCGTGCGTTGAAGCCTCGCCAGTTCGCGTGCCCGAGTCGGAAAATCTGGAGCACGAGGCCGCCGAAGTCGTTGGGGCTTACTGAGGAGCGCTCGTCAAGCTCTATGAGAAGCGGCCTTCTTGCCGGGCCGAAGGCCGTCAACGACTCAACCTGAAGTAGCGCACGTCTCTCGCCCAGGCGGAGCGTGAGGCCCTTCGGCGGTGCGTAGCGCTTGTCGGTCCCGTCGAGAAACTCAAAGAGCGAGGTGTCGTCAACGCGTAGGAAGGCTACGGGCAGATGCTCCATCTGGGCGGCAGCCAGGGCTCCTTGCGCTGCGCGTATCTCGCGTTCGCCAGTGCGATGCGCCAGGTGGATGACGACCCGCTCGGTCTCAAGGTCGGCGTTGCGGCCCTCCTCCAAGGCCTCTTTGACCGCCTCGGTGAGTCGCTGCTCGTAGTCGGCGTCATCAGTCGCGGGCGGTCGAGAATGGGTGGCCAGATAGGAGCCGTTTGAGACGAACGCGACCGCGTATCCGAAGGTTCGGCGCCTGCCTCCGTCACCGTCGTTGATGTCAGCTCGCCCGACGCCGACAACGAGGTCTGAGTCCTGGCCGCGGGCGTCCACCACCCATGGCACCCCGCCGAGCTTCGCGAACGCGGCAAGCGCGATATTCGCCATCGACCACCCGAGACGGCCGGTGTTGTGCAGCAGCTCCTGCGTGACCATCTGTGAGGGTGTCCCGCGGTTGGCAAAGAACTCCTTGGCGACGTAGTAGGGAGTGTCGGTGACCCAGCGGTCCGTGTGCGGCACTACCACGAGGGCCAGGTCGGGCTCTTCGTCGCGCGGCTCGCTCGCCCACCGGTCCAGAGCGGCTCGCAGCAACGGAACCTTCCGGAAATCGTCCCCCGAGGGGAGCCGGAGGCGTTCGACTACTGGGGTGCGGTCACGTGGCATGCCGAACAGGCGGGCGAACCCGGGATAGCTTCCCGAGCCCGCGAGCAGCTTGTCGCCGAAGCGCTCAACCTCCTGATGGGAGGCGCTCGGGTACGCGAGCAAGATGCGCGGCGCCCGTTCCAGACCCTGCAGCGAGTACGCGCCGTACATGCGCAGGCCCTGGTAGGCGCGGGTGTCAACCCGGCTTGGTATCGCAGCGTCGAAGCGGAGCTTCGGCTCCTTCATCGTTGTGGCGCTCCACGCGGCTCTCGCCGGGCCTGTCGTCGGGAAGATTTCGCGCGGAGCCTCTGCGATGCTCGCGGTCTCACCGTTGGCCAACGTCAGGTCTCGACCGAACGCTTCGAGCAGGCCCTCGGTCTCAGTGAACCGGTCCTTGACCGCATACTGGTTCGGCGTTCGGTTGTCCTCTCGACGCAGGGTTCCGGAGGCCGCCAGCAGCTTGCTGTAGGTCAGGGAGGCATCGGCGTAGTTTCGACCCGAGGCGAGGATGAGCCGGTGCACGAGCGCCGGCCGGGCGACCAGCTGATACTCGGCGGCCGATACCGCGCGAGGGGTTCCGCCGCCACGGTCTGCCAGCAGCACCTTTCCATTCTGGAAGCCGTCCACCCGACCTCTGCGCGGGCCGTGCGTGACGCCGGCGCGCCGCATGACGTACTCGCCGATGGCGATGCTCTGCACGGCGGCATCGCTGAGCGGGCGGTCGACCAGCCAGCGCACCGACGCAGAGGCGACGAGGAGAAGCTCCTTGGCTTGCAGACCTTCCCACACCGCGCGGGCTTTCAGCACCGACTGGATTGCAAACAGATCCACCGTCTCCCGCACGTCCGGGCGCACGGCGCTCATTTCCCCGTGCTGTATCCAGAAATCCCAGCCGAGCCGCTCTGCCTGGGCGCGCAGAGCCTCGCGGAGGTTGAACACGTGGACCGGGAGATGCTGCTGCGGGGCGATGCCGACTTGCGTCTGGCCGGAGACGCTCTTCGCCGTCCAGGCGGCGCCGTCGTGGATGAAGAGAGATGTCCGGTGCTCGCGCTCCAGCTCCCGCCGGCCGATGTCGGGACGTGGCAGCGGGATGCGCGTCACGGCCTGGCTCGCCGGGATGCTCACCGGAAAGGCGTTGATGTAGGTGCCGGCCCCAATAGGCATTACAGCGGAAGACTGCCAGGAGCTCCCGACAGGTCGCTCATCTTCCAGAAGAGGTTTCAGGCTCATCAACGACCCAGAGGGTCGCAGGTGGAAGGGCAGACCGGGAAGACAATCGCTCGCAGATGGCCTCGCTGTATGGACTATCCGTGGCTGACCTCATACCCGATGCCTGCCCGGCGAACCAGCTCCAAAGCCACAGGCGCTGACCGCGGGCAGGCTGACGGGGGTCGCCCAACGCGTCAACGCTCACCACACCATGGCGGCGCTCTCATCGGCTGCGGCCTCGGGCCGCTCGCCAGCCCGTGAATCCCGTCGCCAGCAGCGTGGTTCAAGGCCTAAGAGCGTGTTTGAAAGGAGGTGGTGAGGGGGTGTTCTCGAACTTTGGGGTAACGGGTCCTCCATCTCAGTGCAGTCAGGGGTACCAAGTGGGAGAAGACGTGCGGGATCGGGCCCGCAATCTGG
>JAABUQ010009798.1_pt1 | contig 12804 bp, 16 predicted proteins | sample 5560001 | NCBI WGS metagenome assembly JAABUQ01 (sample SAMN10711888, study PRJNA513371) | rock metagenome | isolation source: Antarctica rocks | place: Antarctica: Victoria Land, Finger Mt nord | collected 2015-12-18 | reverse complement strand
AGCGGTCAACCTTTCGCCCGGGCCTTCGCACCTATTGTCCAGTTTAGGAACGTGCGGCTGCCGCGCTCTTCTCCGCGCTCGCCTCATCAAGCCGCTCGATAGCTTCAACTTCCAATTTCAGATTCGCCGCGTTCACCAGATGCTTCAGTTGATCTAAGTTTGTAGCGCTTGCAATGGGTGCGGTAATGCTGGGACGCGCCATAAGCCACGCCAAGGCAACTTCAGCGGCCGTGGAGCTGTGCTGTTTCGCCACCTCATCCAGCGCATCCAAAATACGAAAACCGCGTTCGTTCAAATACTTCTTCACCATTCCCGAGCGAGCCTTGTTGCCCAGATCAGCCTCCGACCGGTACTTGCCCGTAAGAAAGCCTGCTGCCAGAGAGAAGTACGGAATAACTCCGAGTTCGTTCTTCTCAGCCACTGGCTCCAGCTCCGACTCATAGCCGGACCGATCATACAAGTTATATTCCGGCTGAAGACTCTCGTAGCGAGCCAAGTTCTTCTCCCTGCTGACTGCGAGCGCTTCATCGAGGCGCTTGCCGGAATAATTGGAAGCTCCAATAGCCCGGACCTTGCCCTCTTTGATCAGCTGCGTCAAAGCTTCGAGCGTTTCGTCGAGAGGCGTATCCGGATCATCTTTGTGAGTCTGATACAAATCGATGTAATCTGTTGCGAGGCGCTTCAGCGAGTCTTCGACTGCTCTCGCGATGTAGCCTCTCGATAGCCCTTTTTTATCAGCCGCCATCTCCATTCCGACCTTCGTCGCCACGACGATTTTGCTGCGAGTGCCATTCTGTTTGAACCATTTCCCGATCACAGCCTCCGATTCGCCGCCGTGATGCCCGGGAACCCACTTTGAGTAGACATCGGCCGTATCGACAAAGTCCCCGCCCCCATCCACGAAGGCATTAAGAATTTGAAAAGATGTGTTTTCGTCTGCCGTCCAGCCGAAGACGTTGCCGCCCAGGCACAGCTGTGAAACTTCTAGTCCGGATTTGCCAAGTTTTCGTTTCTGCATGAGTGCTCTTCCGATTGGATGCTTCGAGTGAGGTTCAGGGACGCGCTATCGTTGACCGTAAGGAAGATATAGCTACTTGAGGAAATCTTATTTCTTACCAGCAGCCCTGGCCGTTCTTTTCTGCAGCTCAGTTGCTACTCCGCAATCACCCAGTATGCCGCTCCGAAAACGTCAGCCGACCCCCGCTAAGGTCGTCGAAGAGCATATGGCCGCATTCAGTTCGTGCGACTGGAAGCGCCTTATGGCACAGTTCCCGGATGATGTGGAATTCTTCTCGCCCAATGGCGTGGTTGTGCGCGGAAGAGAGGCCTTGGGCGAAATGTTTGCGAAGGTCGTCCAGCCACCGTCACAGGGCGGCACCTGCGGCCTTAAAATAACATCAGAGCACGTCTTTGTCGTAGGCGAGACGGTGAACGTGCAATGGCGCGCAGAAGCACCGTTTCTAGCCGAGCCCTACCGTGGCGCCGACGCCTACGAGACACACGATGGATTTATGGCCGCCCAGGTCACTACATTCGACGCGGCCGACCTGAAAATGAAAAAGCCGGCACCCACTGCTAAATGACGTGACGCAAGAGCAGCACAACGACTCTAGGAAAGTTGCGAAAGCGGGATGAAAGTACCAACACTTAGACTTTCGATCCTGAACGTCGCCTGATCCATAGCATCCTGCCACGTGTCGAAAAGCAGAAAACATTGATACCGTCCAAACCCTTGCAGTACCCACTTGGGTTTCGCGTCTTTGCTCCTGCTCCGCGTGATCTCGAAAAAATCGTTTCTCGTTGCGTGCACTTCAGAAGGCCGGCTTGTCTGCGCTGTTGCAACGCCGGGATTCCGGCAGGCCGGCTTTTCCGAACCAGCTTCTTCTACCGACCGAGCAGCCCTCCGGCGCCTGGCAGCAATCGCATGCACGCCCGCCACGAGAAGAACGGCGCTCGAGGCCGTCAGCAAATCCCGCAGAACCCGGCGAAATAACATTCGCTCTCTCCTTACAAACAGCACTGCTGGTTAAATGGTGCTCGACAACTCTCTTTTATACAACAACACTTCCAAGCGGGCCCTTCTCAGGCGGAACTCTGCGTGATCTCGACGCTGTGTCCTGCAGCTTTCATTCCCGCGAGCACGCCCGTCTTTGATGGGCTGAAACAAGACGTTGCTTGGCGGGGTCCAGATAACTGGAAGTGAGACGGGAGTCTCTGAGACCATACCGCTCACGTTGGCATCCCATGGTTATGCCGATTGCGGCCGTTTCGTTCACTGCCTTTACTCGTCTTAGCGCTGCCAAATAAAAGGAAAACACATGGATAAGCTTGCGCAAAACATTCAAGAGGCATTCCTGAATAATGCCAGGAAAGACAGAACCTTTCTTACCATTTACCTGATGAGCGGCGTCAAGCTTTCAGGACGCATCAAGAGCTTCGATAAGTATTCGGTGGTGCTCGAGTCCAACAACCAGGAGCAGCTGATCTTTAAGCACGCCATCTCTACAGTGGTGGTTTCGAAGCCGCTACATGCGAACTTTGCTCCCGGCGTGGCGGGATCCGCCGTTCCGGGGAGCCCCCAACCGGGCAGCGAGCCGTCTGAAAGTGAATCTTAGTGCGCAATCCGGACGAAAGGACACTTCTCGTCGGAGTTCATCTCACGAGCCGTCCGCCGCTGGCTGCAGGAGCATCAGCGTCAAAGGCCGATGTGCAGGAGTCTCTCGATGAGCTTCGCACCTTGGCTGAAAGCGCCGGCGCAGATGTAATCGATAGCCTGACGCAAGTTCGCCCCGCGCTCGATTCAGCCACACTGGTCGGTTCAGGCAAAGTGGATGAGATCAAGACTCGCGTCGAAGCCGATGACGTCCAAACCGTAGTCTTCGATCACGAGTTAACCCCCACCCAGCTGCGTAATCTGGAGCGCCGTCTGGGCGTCAAGGTGATTGACCGCACGCAGCTCATTCTCGATATTTTCGCGAGGCGGGCCCGAACCAGCGAGGGGCAGCTGCAAGTCGAGCTGGCGCAGCTGAACTATTTGTTGCCGAGACTCGCCGGACGAGGAACTCAGATGTCGCGCCTCGGTGGAGGCATTGGCACCCGCGGACCTGGTGAAACGCAACTCGAGACCGACCGCCGCCGGATATCGAAACGCATCGCCAAGCTTCGCTCCGAAATTGAACGGGTTCGCGCCACGCGTGGTGTCCAGCGCTCGCAAAGGCAGGCGGTGCCTCTCTCCACCGTTAGCTTAGTCGGCTACACCAATGCTGGCAAATCCACGCTATTTAACCGCCTGACAGGCGCAGGCGTTCTGGCGGATGCGAGAATGTTCGCTACGCTCGATCCAATTGTCCGGCAGATCCGCTTGCCGTCTCAGCGACGCGTTCTGCTCAGTGACACGGTCGGTTTCATTCGCAACCTCCCGACGACGCTCGTAGACGCTTTTCGCGCCACTCTCGAAGAAGTGACGGCGGCCGCTCTGCTGCTTCACGTAGTCGATATCACTTCGCCTGACGCCGAAGAGCAAACCGCCCATGTGCTGAAAGTCCTGGGCGAGATCGGTGCCGAAGCCGCCCCCCAGATGCTGGTGCTGAACAAGAGCGATCAGCTAACCGAAGCCGATCGCCTCCAGGATTTGGCCACGCTCACTCACCGCCTGCTGGGCGAAACTGCCCGCCAGAATGCCACGGAAGCGGTTTTGGTTTCCGCTCAGACTGGCGCGGGCATCAACGAGCTTCTCGAGAAAATCGATAAACATCTGGTACAGGATCGCGTCTCCCGCCAGCGCTTCCGATTGCCTCTCGGCGAGGGGAGGGCGCTTCATCTTCTGCATGAGCGCGCGGCCGTTATCTCCCAGCGCTACGACGAAGATTACTGCGAAGTGATTGCCGATGTGCCGCAGTCTATTTTGAGCAAGCTGTCGGAATTCGCCACGGCAGAGTAAATCAAAGCGGCTTTGTCGGCGCAGCCTCGACCAGCTTTTTCGCCGATCGCCCGCGTGAGCTTCGTTGCCAGTTATCCATCGCTTCGGAAGGCAACCAGCCCGGTAGATCCAGCAGGAACAGCCTCGACAGAGCAAAGAGAAACGGCTCATACGTGGCTCGAATCTGTCTGAGGTTCTCTTCCGCACCGGCCTCGTCACTGAAGCTGAATCCGGCGTCGGCCAGCAATTTTGTGGCTGCTTCAAAATCGGCGGGCGTGAGCCGCTCGGTGGATTTGCCTTCGACTCTTAGGTGGAAAACGCGGCACAACTCGACGATGGCGAGACGCGCGACCGCAAACGTCATGCGCGCTTTGAACGTACGGATGCCGGTAAATCCGGTGAGCAGGAGCGCGCAGCAGTCCAGAATTGCTGTCAGAGCCGCCAGCCAGCTTTGATTATCGTGCTGCGAGCGATAGTAGCTCAGCATCGGATAGGAAAGATGGCTCTCGACGAGCACCGTGCACCACTGCTCCCAATCGAGCAGGAAAGATTGCAGTTCGTCAACTGCCTGCTGCTCTCCATGGCGGCAGAGCAGCGCAAGCGCGGTGGGCGGCGAACCTGCCCTGGCATCCAGTTTAATGATCTGAGTCTCGCGCTGGGAAAACAACTGATACAGCACCGGAAGATAGCCGATCGTCACGGCCATGAAAGCCAAGCCGCTGAAAGCTTCGAAGACCGCCAGCAGCTTTGACAATGCCGTGGTCGGCAAGATATCGCCGTAGCCCACCGTGAAGAAGCTCGATCCGCTGAAATAAATTGCGCTCAACACATCGAATGGTTTCGAGGACCGGCTCTGAAGCATCCACTGCAGGAGACCCAGCCCGACTATCATTCCAACAGCCCACGAAGACAGCAGCACGATCATCGAGAGAGGGCCGTAGAGGCTGAGAAATGCGTCCCGCACCGGTCCGCGTTTCATGCTTCGGGCGATTCCCGACCAGAGCCCCCAGGATCCCCGGAAAAAGAGCCGGACGAAGCGCAAGCTCCGGCGCACCCGCCGCGGAAGGAGCATGACCTCGAACGCTTCAGCGGCTATCGACAAGTAAAGAAGAAGGCCCAGCAGGCCAATCAGCCCCTGCATGTGACCGAAAGAGCTGGCGCTATCGGACAACAGAGCGTTTTACCAGATCCGTAACCAAGCCGTACACCAGATGAGCGGCGAGCCCACTCAGGTGGGAAGAGACGGGAGTCTCCGTTGGCGGACCGGATAACCCGAAGGCTGGAACCGCGATTTCATCGGCGCCCAGCCACAAAGCCGTTCCGAACAAAGCACCGCGCCCCAGCCCGATTTCGGGCACGGAATACTCCAGCGCGCCGTACACTGCACCCATCAACGTTCCGAACCCATAATGAACGGCGGGTCCCGCCCACTTCTTTTCAGCCTCGCTCAGCTTGTGCCCGCCCAGCTTTTCAGAGATCGCCTCGGCTGTCTTCACATTCGCGTCCTCGCCGCCCCCGCTTGATTCCTGCTGCCCTTCGGGCCCTTCCGCCACAGCTTTCTTAGCGCTACTCAGCACCGCTTGAAACTGATTCATAGCGAACGAGGCCGCAAGTCCGCCCAGCGCTCCGGCCCCTATACTCTTCCAAATACATCCCTGCTGCATGCTCTTCAGGTCCTCCATAGATACGGGCGTCAAGAACTACGACGCGATCCGGGTGCGAATTGAGTCCCACTAACGTGAATGTGAACCCTCGACTTTCGCTCTGGCAGCAGATCTCGCTGGTTGCCGCCGCACTCTTGTTCCTGAGCGCTGGCATCGTGCATTTCCGCGCGACAGACGCGTTCGCTGCCATCGTCCCCCCATTTGTTCCCAACCCGCGGCTGGCGGTCTACGGAAGCGGCGTGGCGGAGATATGCGGAGCAATCGGCTTGCTGCTGCCGAGCCTCCGAAAGTACGCAGCATGGGGTCTGATAGCACTGCTGATTGCTGTCTTCCCTGCCAACATCTATATGGCAACAGCCAACGTCCAGGTAACCGGCAGGCCTCTCCCGCGTTGGGTTCTGTACGCCCGCCTTCCGCTACAGGCTCTGCTCGTGTATTGGATTGCCTATATCGGGTTGCCCCCGGCCCGCAAAGCCGCAACCCGCACCACCCAAAGACCTTAGGAAGCTAGGACTAAGGAGAGTTTCGGCTCGGGGTTTTCCGGTAAAGTTTTGACACCCTCGCGGAGAGGAACTTACCAGCCCATCGACTTTGTTGGGGACGGCCCTGCTGTCATGACATACCCCACATGACTTGTAAACCTCTCTTTCTCTGCCTTTCTTCGATCTTTCTAGCCTCCATGAGCCTTGTGGCAGGTCCGATTCCCTACCAAACCCCCGGCATGATTGCCCCCGAACAGGCTTTCCAGGCCACAGCCTCAGGTGATGTCACGGCCTATTTCTACGGCAGCACAGCATCCTTCTCTGAGCGGGTCGGCCTGCTCGTGAACGGTGTTCAGCAAGGCTCGTGGGGATTGGAAAATCATAGCTCCAGCTTCGGCCAGGCTTTTAACCTGGGAACCGTAACTGCTGGAGATACCCTGGTCTTCGCGCTTATGGTGGCCGATACGGGCTACACCCTCTACTCCGACGCGCGCTTAAACCCAGATGGAATCAACCACGTCTACTCGACTTCCTTCCCTGGCGCGGTTAGCAACGGCGTGGCGATTCCGGCAGGCACATTCGTGGGCTTCGAGGACAGCCTCGAGTCCTTTTCAGATCTGAACTATAACGATGAGACCTTCGTTTTCACCACCACAACTCCCGAAGGTTCCTCGCTGTTGCTGACCGGCCTTGGGATTCTGGCGGGCGGCTTCGGCGCTTGGCGGAGAAAGTCAATCCAGCACGCAGTCTAAAATCTTCCGGCAAGGCATCGTCTCGCGCGCGTCAGCGGCGGGATGATACAACTCGGATGGCCAGTCCCTTGCCCACGAAGACTCCATCCGAGCAAAGCAACTCCGTCTTCGCATCGACAGATGAAACTGGCCAGGCCTTACTGCTCGGCCGGTTCTTCCTCATTTTGGCCGCTATCGCCCTGCTCTCCTCGGTAGCGTTAACGATCCGCAGCTACATGCCGTGCCCTTTCTGGGACGAGTGGGCTTTTGTGAACGCCATTGCGGCCGGCGCCGGTCCGTCTTCGTGGAAATGGTTGTGGAGCCAGCACAACGAGCATCGCTTACTCATCACGCGCTTGTTAATCCTGCTCGATCTGCGGGCGTTCGGCGGTAAAAACCTGTCCCTCTTTTTCGAAATGTACTTCGCGCAATTTTTTGCCTGGGCTGCGATCTGTTACGTTCTGGAGCGCTGGACTCAATTTCCCCGCTCTCTCAAGAGCACCGTCGAAGGACTATTCGGGTTCTCTCTTTTCCATTTCAATCAGGCCGAGAACTTCACATGGGCGTTTCAGGCTTCGTTCGTCCTGGCACTTAGCCTGTCGACTCTCGCCCTCCTGGCCGTAGCTTTTTTTGATAAGCTGCGGAGGCGGCTGGCATCCGCGCTGCTGATTGGACTCGCGCCCTTGCTCGCTGCCTTAAACGTCTCGGGAGGATTACTCACCGGGCCGGTCGCTTTCGCTTTCGCTCTCTTCAGACGTCTGCCTGCCCGGTACACCCTTCTGATCGGAGTGCTTTCGCTCGGGAGCGCGGCCGCCTACCTCGTCGGCTATTACGTACCCGCCTCACATCTCACGCCGATGGCAGCAATCGCGCATCCGAAAGACTTATTCGTGTACGTTCTCACTTACTTTGGTGCGAGCTGGACCAGACTCGTTCCTCACAAAGAGCGCGCTACCTGTTTTTTGTCGCTCATCGGACTCGCAATTCTAACCGTGATCGCGCTACGCCATCGTGACCGCACAGGACCGTTTGAGTGGTTCTGCCTTGCCGAGTGCGCTCTGATGGTCGCGGTCGCTGCAGTCACCGCTCTCGGACGTTTGCAATACGGGGTGGGCCAGGCTTACGCCGGGCGCTATCAAACCCCCGCGATGATCTACTGGGCCTGCTTAGGCGCGCTTCTCCTGATTACCGTCTGGCGGTTCAGGCCGCGCTATTTCCTCGCCTCACAAGCTTCCATGCTGCTGGTTCTAACGGCGTCCGCCGCCACTTTCCTTCCCATTTGGCGATCCACCGTCGCGCGTAATGATCTGCTATCGCAAGCTTGCCGCGTAGCAATGAGCGGGAACCGGAGCGAGGGTGCGGCCAAACTGCTGTACGGCGGCTCGCGTCAGGATGTCGCGCCGGGCGTAGCTTACCTCCACCGGCTCTGGAACCGCTGAAAGCCGGCGAGCTTCGGAACAAGGCAGGATCTGTTTGCGTATTCTTTTGGGAGAACATGCACATCCCTTCACACGCTCATCTAGCCGTTCTTTCCCTTGCCGTTCTGTCCCTGACGTCGTGCCAGTTCGAAAACACTCCGGCAGGTCCGACGCGTGAGACTTCGATTCACATAGATAAGGGAAACGCCGAACGCGCGAATGTGGATCTGAACATGGCCGCCGGTGAGATGAATGTCCGGGGCGGCGCTGCCAAATTGATCGAGGGCCGCTTTGAATTTAACGTACCGGCTTGGGAGCCTAAAGTGGATTCGTCTAACAACGGCTTGCACACTCGCGTCAGGATCAGCCAGCCGAACGATGCGCACTTGGGCGGCAACCGGCATTACGTGTGGGATCTGCAGCTGAATGATCAGGTGCTGCTCGATTTGAACGTCAGCTGCGGCGCGGGCCAGGCCAAGCTGAACCTGGGTGAGCTCAGCTTGCGAAACGTCGAAGTGCATATGGGCGCGGGCCAGGTAGATCTCGACTTACGCGGCAAGCCCGCGCGCGATTACCAGGTCGAAATTTCAGGCGGAGTCGGACAGGCCAGCGTGCGCTTGCCGGAGGATGTCGGCATCTGGGCAGAAGCGCATGGCGGCCTGGGCAGCATCACAGTCACAGGCCTAGATAAAAAAGACAATCACTGGGAGAACAATCTTTACGACAAGGCGAAAGTCAATGTACATCTGAAAGTCGAGGGTGGCATTGGTGAGATCCGGATCATTGCCTGAGCGAGCTATAAGAAACAAGACTATCTCGTCGAAATTTCTTACGTACCCGATGTAACTAAAGCAACCGCTCCCAAAACTAGCATTGAATTCCGTCCTGTATGCCCGGAAAATTCAGAGCGAGGTAGTCCGGCGAACAGCGCTGCGCCAACACGCAGAACAGGTTGCTTAGCTTAAGGCAAGAAGTATTTTGATAATACCGTCGCGAAGGTCGTTGAGACTTAGATACGATCAGTCGCGGCAGCATAGCCAGCTGTGGAAGCTGCGAAAGAGTAGGAGGCCTCATCATCGATGCATTCGAGCCAGGTTTCTCGTTCCGACCGGCCAACTTTTTGCTTTCCGGGAAAAATCGACCCCTAATCTGACCGGTCACATGATCTTGCCACTAGCGATGGCAACACTCATTTGTTGGCATTCTCCCGTCGCACAAACTTGGCTGCAGAGGTGACGACGACTCGCAACGCGTTCTGGGAAAAACTGAGGCAACTTCGTCGAGGCCGGTTGCTTTGTAATAGGAAGGGACTTACTATATTGCAGAGGTTTTTATGCGATTACGAACTACTTTCCTCACGCTGGCTTTCTGCTTTGCGACGGTTTCAGTCCGCGCCGACACATTTGATTGGGGCTTTACTGTCGCCTGTAATCTCTGCGGACCATTTGTGAACCAGCAGGGAATGCCGGTGGACAATGGTGGATCAGCAGCCACTTTGTTTATTGATGCGGGCGGTACTTTGACGACGACCGACACTCCCATAAACGGCGCACTCACGATCACTGGAATCACAGGCATGCGAACCACGAATTGGTATATGGGTCAGTACCTCTATCCTTCAGAAACTGACACGATTACGGGGTTGATCCCGCCTGATCCTACCAATCCGCTCGGGTTGACAACGGCTAATGATAACTTGCTATATCCGAACGGCAATCCTGTGGTCGATAGCAGCGGGTTTGCCTTCACCATGAACTGCGGAAACTGCGGAGAGACTATGGGTTTCCAGGTATCGTTCAAATCGCTGGCCAAGGTCCCGGCTCCTACTCTGAATTAGGCTCGACTGGCCTATCTGTCGGGCTTAACTCGTTTACGCTGACACCGGCGGCAGCCACTCCGGAGCCTTCCCCGTTTGTTCTTTTCGGGATTGCGGGATTCGTCGCGATCCTTTACCGATTCCGGTTTGCCCGGTAGAGGTGTTATTGGCTCTCGTGCAAACTCGTTAGCTGCTACTTCAGGGCTGGAGCGTTGAAGTAGTAGCTAGGTTCCTCTGAAGCAATTGTGCTGTGTTGGGACAAAATGGGCCTGCAAAAGCGCACGGGTGATACGCTTCTCATTCGAGTAGAAACGAACTTTGGAAATTAAGATGTGCGATCGCGAATTCCATGCCCTATTAGTGCTATGCGATGCGTCAGACGTCGCTTACAATCTAAATTTCTATCCAGTGGCGGCTACTGTCACAGGTTCCCTGGTAAACAACAAAGCCCTGGAATAACTCGAGCAACACAACCTCAGAATCGCTTCTTCACAAAAGACTTGACTAAGTAGTAGCGAAGGATACCCTGTCACTCCCACCCGTTGGGAGTAACTCTCCTCCGAACCATAGGGTGCTGCCGTTATAAGCGCCTCTGATCGCCTCAGCCCTGTCACGTCGGTTCCACAAGCTGCTCTACATTGACCGAATAGATAGCAGACTTCCCTTCCCTGTCGCTTTCGAAATAAATGCGGCGGCTGTCGGGCGAAAACGCGGGCCGGACAGCGGAGGGCTTGCTCGAACGGTGCTCACAGAGCGTGAGCTCCCGGCGCGTTTCGCGCAGCAAAAGAATAACATTCGGCTGTGCCTTGCTCTTGCTCGCGCCGACGAACACCGAATCGTTGCCATTCGCGGAGAAGGTCGCAAACTGGCTCGTTGCCGCAACACAGCGTTCCACTCGCTCTTCGGGCTTAACTTCTCGCAATTCCGCGACAGAGACGCTATTCTTGGGCACGTCACGCAGGAAAAGGAGCGATCCTCCATCCGCCGACCAATCGGGATTGGAGATACGGCCCCTGGCCAGCATCACCGGTTTCGAGCGCGCCGAATCCACGCTGGCATACCAGAACTCGCAGTCCTCGTCAGATGCCGCGCGTGAAAAGAGGCACCCTCCGCCACCAGGACGCACCCGGCACGGCCCAGCGGCGTCCTCGGCAAGTACTGGCTGATCTTTTCCACTGAGTTGCAAGCGATCCCCCCGAATGATCTGCAGCCGGTCTCCGCGAATCACGAACAGCTCCGTGCGCGAAGCACCGATCCCAAAGCTCGTGACACCCTCGGCAAGGACCTCGATCCGCCTCGGCTCATGCTTACCGGTAAGCGGCAATTCGCCCAACTGTGTACCGTCCAGCAAGTAAAGAAATTTGCCGGGCGCGTCGAGGAACAACAAGGCTGCATCAAGCGCTGCGGTTTCTGCCACCTGGCGTACAACCCCGGTTCTCAGGTCAATCTGGTGCGGAGTCATCCGCCCACCAACCCGGTCGGAGGCGCAGTAGAGAACGCGTGGTTTTAGCAGTACGAAGCGATTGCCCGAGGCAGGCAAAACGTGATTAAAGGCAGGCGTGGTGAGCCGGACAATCGGAGTCTCCGTAGCGGGATCCGAAAAGCGCACGAATTCCCCCGCCTGCGGTAGTGCTTGCTCTCGAGGCGACTTTGAAACAGCTGCCGCCAGCACGCTGCCCGGCATCGCGCCGAGTATGGCCCGGCGCGTGATTTTCTGCTTCACTACTAAAACAGATGTCGGGGAGCAAACCCCTGTTGCATCACAGTCCTAAATCGCTGCGCGTTGCCGAAAGACCCTGACTGCTGGGAGCCTTGCTCATGTAGCGATACGGATTGACAGGAGTACCGCTGAGCCGCACTTCATAGTGAACGTGTGGGCCTGTCGCGTGCCCCGTACTGCCGGAAAGGGCGATAATCTCGCCACGCCGGACTTCCTGGCCAGGCATCACGTCGAATTTTGAAAGGTGGGCATAGTACGTCTCGATCCCATTTCCATGGTCGATCACGACCCGCTTCCCATACTTCCCGCTCCACCCGGCGCTCTCTATTACTCCGTCGCCCGTGGCGTACACCGGGGTGCCCACAGGGGCTTGCACGTCAATGCCCTTGTGAAAAGCTCCCTCACCCGAAAAAGGATCTGATCGGCCGCCGAACGAACTGCGCAATACGCCAACTACCGGCCACAAACTCGGCTGCCCGTGCGCTTGCCACCGGAAAGCGTAATGATGGTAAATTCCGCCCAGAGAGGCGGACTGCAGGAAATTATACTGTTCAATCGATTCTCTCAGCTTCGGCATCGTGTCTGAATCGAGCGGGGGGCCGTCCGCCGAAACTCTCGGGTCATGAATGCCGTACGCGGCGGTCACCTCGCTCGCCAGTGTTTCTAACGATGCCATCTGCTGTTGATGCTGGTTGGACTGCCGCTGCAATTCCACGTAGCGTGTCCGCAGCCGATCAAAATTACTTTGTAAGTGATTGTAGTCAGACATCTTCGAGCTCATCCTCAGATAGCTAAAAGACAGGCCGGCAACCGTTAGGCACAGGACCAGCATGACGCCACCTACCCACGCTAACGACTTGTAGCTGATATGAATGCGGCTGATCCGGCCGTGTAGAGAGTGGGCAAAATCTAGAACTAAAAACGGCTTGGGCATCTGCTCCTCGGCGGGTGGTTCGGGCACGGCAACAGCACGAGCCCCAAGTACTCCCCCAGGTGATAATGGCAAAAGTTAACGAAACTTCAGGCTACAGTCATCTATAAGCATTGTCAATAG
>JAABUQ010009797.1_pt1 | contig 12808 bp, 11 predicted proteins | sample 5560001 | NCBI WGS metagenome assembly JAABUQ01 (sample SAMN10711888, study PRJNA513371) | rock metagenome | isolation source: Antarctica rocks | place: Antarctica: Victoria Land, Finger Mt nord | collected 2015-12-18 | reverse complement strand
AGCATTTCGTTTCTGTCTGTTATCCTTCCTAAAAGACCTGAAAAACCATGTCTGCTACTCCTTTTTGGCCTTATCGTTGTTTTCCGTATGACTAGTACTCGACCCCCTATTCCAGAGGACTATTGCATTCACTACCAGCCCCAAGGCTCCCAATTGCTCTTCCTGTCCCTCACGATAGCGTTGACGCACCTCCCCTTTCTGCCCGAAATACGTGGCTCGCGCCAGACTATGGCGGCTTTCCCCTTTGTTTAACTGAATCAAGATGCGTCGCCTGTAGGCGGGGTCATCAATATACGAGAGCAGATAGAGCGATTTGGCTACCCGCCCTAATTCTGCAATGGCTTTGGCCAGGGTGGAAGGATGGCCATTCCCTTGCAGGGCGCGCAACAACTCGGTCACGTTGACGGTCCCCAGTTTGAGGGAACCCGCGACCCGCAACATATCGTCCCAGTTTTGTGTGATCAGGTTCCGATTGATCGTCTGACGGGCTAGGCCATTCAGCGCACCGTAGTCCGCCGAGGTATTAATGCGCCAGAAGCGAGACTCGCCGATATCGGCCAACCGTGGACTGAATTGATAGCCTAACAAGTGGAAGAAGCCAAAGATTATGTCAGCGTAGGAGGCCGTATCGGTCATCAGTTCCTTTGGGCGCAGCCCCGTTTCTTGGTTGAGCAACCCTTCCAGGACGACCAGCGAATCGCGTAGCGTGCCCGTCACGACGATATTTTTGAAACCGCTAAACTGATCAGATGTGTAGTTCACGAGCGTGATGCCGCGCCCGGTGCCAAAGTATTTGGGGTTGGGACCGGCGTTCAAGGTTCTCAGGGGCACGACAAAGCGCAAGCCATCGGCGCTGGCAACTTCTCCACCACCCCAGGCCTGGGCCAGAGGGATCTGGGCTTGATAGTCCACCAACCGTGCGTTGGCGCGGGAAAGCGTCTCGGGTCGGATGTAATTCTGCTGGACATAGAGCAGCCGATCGCGCTCCAACGCAGGAATGCCTTTGCGTACCAGGGGAGTCAGCCCGATATTGCAGGCTTCTGCAAGCAGGACCGCGCAGATGGAGGTGGGCAAGTCGTCGAGGCGCGAACGCCCTTCGCTGATATGCGAGAATTCTGAGGCAAAACCGGTGCGGGCCTGGATTTCCAAGAGCAGTTCTGGCAAATCGACCAGCGGTTGGCGGCGGGCCACGCGATGGCGCAAGATGCGCAAGCTCTCTGGTTCCTCGACTTTCTCCAGGCCGGTAAGGACGAGGGTATCCAGCTCCTGCCCAGCTTTGTTTTTGACCTTCTCGATCCGCACGCTTGGTTGCGGAAAGCGGGACTCGGTGCTGCGATACGCCTCATCTAAACGGCGGGCAAGTTCATCGAGTTCCATCTTTGGCTCAGCCTTTCTTCCTAACGATTGACAGATCGTGGGGCGGACGCGGTCCCAGTGTTCCCCGGCCAGCAGTTTGGCGCGTGGATCACCCCAGCGGGTACTCTCCTCAACAAACACATCATGGCGACGCAGCCCCTCGTGGAGCCGTTCCAGGACACATAAGGTATAGTAGCGGCGATCGACAGGCTGCCCAGTGGGCGCGACATGGCGCTTCCAACTGGCAGGAACCACCTCCATCGGGGCCTCCTCCAGATCGGGGTGTTTCTGCCCTTCCAGGTCGCGCAGGAAGGTGAGCGCTTTGAGCACTGGTTTCCCGGCCTCGTTACTCGTAAACTCGATGGTGCGCAGCAGCGCCGGGAAAAAGCGGCGCACCGAGGTATAACGCGCGACAATTTCCTGGTAGTAGTTGTCATCGGCTGGACGAGCCAGTTGATAAATGGTGGCAACCGACTCGGTAATCGTGGTCTGTTTTTCCGTGAGAAACGCCCGCACCTGGTTATCCGTCCACTCCGGGGTGATGACTTTCTCGCTGATCTCGGCGAGAGATAAGGCGGCGGCATCCAGGTCACGCAGCGTGCGCAGGCGGGCTTTCTTTCCTGAACTGGCCGAACGTGCCAGCAGATCCCGGATCAGCATATCCAGCACGTCCAGCGAATCGTCTTGTGCGGTGACGGCCAGCCGCCGGGCAAAAGACACAAGCGTGGCTGTACGACGTTGTTCGGTGAGCCTGGCGATACTTTGGGCTTTAGTCGTCACTGCATAGTGCGCCAGAGCTTTGACACGACTTGCCGGGACATTCCCCAGATCGAGCGGGCCAATGTCTAATTGGCGCGCTTCTGTGAGGCGAGCCAGGGCCTGAACCAGGACCGGCGCGCTTGCACGTGAGGGTGCCCGGCGGAGGCGTTCAAGATTGGTTATGCGGGATGCGCCAGCGTGGGCCAGGAGTCCCTCCAGATCGGTACGCTGTTCGGGAGAGCAGGCCTCGTTTAACTTCTGCCACTCGCTCGCGCACAGCAGAGATCAAACGGGTGAGCGTGGTGACGCCAGGCAACAGGACTTTTTTGTCGAGCAACCAGGCCGTGGCCAGATCAAAGAGCACACTGGGTCGCTCGGTGCCGACCCAGGCGCGGGCATAGAGGAAACGCAGCAAGGCAAATCCTCCCCGGCGATCCGCAAACTCTTTGTAGCCAGCGTACTGACGGATTTCCTGCGCATGATCCTGCTGGGTCTGAACCCGTTCCGCATAGCGGGCGATGCACTGCGGATCAGCTATATCAAGCTGGGAAGCGACATAGGCAATGACTCCCACCGGCACATTGACTGGGTCAGCGAGAAAGGTCCCCAGGAACCTGAGCGTGCCGATCTGCACCCCAAAGCCGAGGCGATTGTGTTCTCCCCGACGCTGAGCCATGAGTGTGCGATCTTCGTCATCGAAATGAAAATAGCGGGCGAGTTGCTCTTTTGACGGTTCGCCGATGAAGCGTCCATAGCGTTGCTCTTGTTCCTCGCTGAGGTAATCAACGGGCATACCTTGGGGCTTTCCTTTCTTGTCTTGCGGGATCTGCCTCGACAAACGCTCGTTTTGAGCGAAAATGAGCAGAACAGAGCCATCTCAGCCGCAGTTCTCTGGCATATGCTCTCTTTTCGTCAGAATCACACCGGATGGCCAAGTAGCACATGCACACTTACCCGATAAGGATTCCAATAATCAATACCCATCGCTTATCTCCTCTCAGGCTGGTACCTGTAGAACCAGTCAGTCTACGTATAATCGTCTGCTGCTCGTTGGGAGAGCAGCACATTGTGCAGCGAACTGCCCCTACCAGCCATTATCTATGCATTGCCTGCCACACGTTCTCCGGCGTCAAAGGGATATCCAGGGCCTTGACATCAAGCGGGGCTAGGGCGTCAAGCACGGCGTTGGCAATGGCGGCGGGTGCCGCGACGGCACCCGCCTCGCCTGCGCCCTTCACACCCAGGATGTTGAGCGGGCTGGGCGTCTCGGTGAGGGTTATCTCGAAGGAGGGCAGCGAAGCGGCTAGCGGCACGGCATAGTCCATCAGGGTGCTGTTGAGGACCTGTCCACTGGCGTCGTATACCATTTGTTCAAAGAGGGCCTGACCAATGCCCTGAGCGATGGCTCCATGTGTCTGGCCCTCCACCAGCGTCGGTACAAGCACATGTCCGTAATCGTCTACAGCCACATAGCGTCGTATGCTCACTTCGCCGGTGTCGGGGTCTACGTGGACCACGGCAAGATGAGCGCCGAAGGGATAGGCTAGATCCGCTGGCTCAAAGCCTTGCATGCTGCAGAGGCCCTTAAGCAGTTCTTTTTGCAGGTCCGCCGGGAACTGCTCTTTCTGCACCGGGTCTACAGCGACGGTTGCCAGTTGGGCGAGTGTGTATGACTTGCTGGGAACGCCGGAGACCTGCACACGTCCCTCTCGTAGTTCGAGGTCGCTCTCGGCGGCTTCTAGCAGGTGCGCAGCCAGCTTGAGCATCTGTGCCTTGACAGCTTGGGCCGAGAGCTTGAGCGCGACGCCGCTGACTCCCATACTCCGGCTGCCAAAGGTGGCAAGCGAGTGGCTGTTGGGGGTGTCGCCCAGCTGCACTTCCACCCGCTCGATGGGGACAGCAAGCTCGTCTGCCACAATCGCAGCAAACGTGGTGGCATGACCCTGCCCACTGTCAATCGAAGCGCTCTCGACGAGAATCTTTCCATCAGGGGCGATGCGCACCTGCCCGCTGTCAGGCTGCCCGCTCATCCCCTGTCCTCCCATGGCTGTACTCTCTATATAGACGCACATTCCAATGCCGACATGCTGGCCTTGCTCGCGCAGACGGGCCTGTTCAGCGCGCAGTTCCTGATAGTTCGCCGCAGCCAGCAGAGTATCCAGGGCCTGAGCGTATGATCCAGAATCATAGGTGGTATTGGTGGCTGTGGTATACGGGAAGGCCTCGGGCGGAATCAGATTGCGCTTGCGAACCTCAACAGGGTCCAGCGACAATTCATGGGCAATCGCGTCCATTGTGCGCTCAATAAAATAGCAGGCCTCGGGCCGACCAGCACCGCGATAGGGACCGCTGGGAGCAATGTTGGTCTTGATGCCTTTGACAATGGTTGTAATCGCCGGAATGGCATAGGTTCCTGAGATCATCATGGCGGTCGAGTCCACACTGAGGAGACTGAAATCGCCCGGGTAGCCGCCAAGATCCGCAAAAAACTCCGCCTTCAGCGCCAGAATGGTTCCATCCTTCCGCACTGCCGCCTGTATGTTGGCATTGGTCCCCCGACCATGACCCATCGTGACCAGGTTCTCCGAGCGGTCCTCCAGCCAGCGTATCGGACGCTGCAGTTTCTGTGCTAGGAAAGCCGTCACCACCTCCTCGCCACTCAGCCGAGTCTTGCCACCAAAGGCTCCTCCTACATTAGGAATAGTGATCTTGATATCCGGCGGCGGTATATGCAGAATCGTCGCCAACTGCTGCCGCGCCAGCCAGATCGATTGATGAGAAATCCAGATCGAGAGCGTCCCATCGGGATTCCCTTCCGCAAGAATCGCCCGTGCCTCCATCGGAACGAGTGCCAGGCGTGGTTGCCTCATACTCAACGAAACAACCTTATCGGCCTGCGCAACTCCCCCCTCAACATCACCCACCGTCTTCTCCCTGACCACAGCAACATTCCCCTGATCATTAAACACCTTCGGCGCATCCTCCCGCAGCGCACCTTCAAGACTTCCCACGGAAGGAAGCACTTCGTAATCAACCTCAACCAGGTCCACCGCGTCCAGTGCCGTCGTCTCGCTCTCGGCAACCACCGCAGCGATCGGCTCTCCCATGAAATTAACCGTCCCCACAGGCAGGCACGGTTGTGGATCCCACTGCGACGCTGGCTCCAGGTTCGTCAGCAACTCACCAAGATGCGCCGTATCGGCCCCCGTCACAACAGCCACCACGCCCGGATGGGCCTGCGCCTGGCTGGCATCAATACGAACAATGCGGGCATGCGGATAAATGCTACGTATAAAACTAATGTATAACATCCCCGGCCGACGAATGTCGCCCACATACTGCCCCTTCCCAGTAATCAACACCGGGTCCTCCCGACGGCGTATCTTCTGCGAGGGTGTAGTCTGTTTGGAACTATCCTTTGTTGTGGTTACTTCGCTCATGTCATTCCCTTTCTTGCTTAGGTTAACAATTCCGTCTGCACTGCAGTCAGCGGATGCACGGTATGCGCCCAGCGAATCGTCTCAGCATTGGCCTCCGATAGCCCGATGTGCCGTCTTTGCATTATGCTGTCCTTTCATTGCTGCTCGCGCTCTTGCGCGAGGACGGTCAGATGTTGATTGCCGCGTGCCCAGGTCGCCGTGAGCGTGGTACTGGTCACGCGCCAGCCTTGCGAGGTACGGGCTAACTGATAGGTATAGTAGCCTCCCAAGATCCAAAAGGGTTCTTCATCAGGATTCGGCAGGGAATGGGTGACGTGGACATACACGAAACACGTCGCTGTATCACCATGCACGCTGATGCGATGATTGGTGATCATGTGGTGGGTCGCCTGGAAGCCGCTCAAGATCGCACGCCATCCGGCAATGAGTTCCTCTGGCGTGGTGTGGATGGGAGTCCCGCCATTCAACGAGGTATAATCGACCATGATGGCATCAGCGAAACAGTCGCGCAAGCCTTGCCAATCGCGCAGATCGGCACACGTCGCCACATTGTTCACCACGTCGGTGATCTGCATACGGTCAAGGAGCCATTGAGTTGTATCAGAATTCATCTTCATTCTCCTGGTAGTTCAGTGAGTGGAGATTGCCTAGTTGTTACCAGGCAATCTGATGATGAGCAATCGCCGTTGCGCGAATGAACAGCAAAATCGTCGCCTGAAGGCAGATGCCCACTCGCACGAGACGAGGAACTGTAACTTCCTCCGTAGAGGAGATGACCTCGACCGGAATACGCTTGCCATCCAAAAACCTCGTTATCGAGGATAAAGTCCTCCGTCGATGACAATGGTCTGTGAGGTGAGGAACGCGTTGGAAATGAGCAACTGGACGGCATCCGCCACCTCTTCTGGTCGCCCGAGACGCCCAATGGGAATGCGTGTGGCAAGCTGCCGATGCTCCTCTTCCCCTCCTGGCAGGGTAGTCCCGCCCTCAATCAGTGCCGGTGCGATCGCATTGACCGTAATCCCGTCGGGAGCCAGAGCGCCTGCCAGGGCATGCATCAAGCCCATCTGACCCGCTTTCGAGGCAGCATAATGGGCCCCGACCACCCCTCCAGTAAAGGCAGCTATCGAAGAGAGCACGATCATCCGTCCCCACCCACGCGTGCGCATACCGGGAATCACCCGCTGGGCAAGCAAGAATGCCGCGCGAAGATTGACCTGCATGACGTCATCCCACTCCTGCACGGTGATCTCTTCCCACGAACGTTGTGGCCCAATCGCGGCATTACTCACCAGGATATCGATACTCCCGAGTGTTTCTTCCACCGATTGGACCAGTGCGGTGATCTGTTGTGGGTCACGCAGGTCGGTTCTCAGTGCCACCGCACGCTGTCCCAGAGCGGTGATCTGGTGGGCCACGTCCTCGGCCTCCGTGCGATTTTTTTCGTATCCAACAGCCACATCGATCCCAGCTTCTGCCAGTTTGAGGGCGATGGCTCGCCCTATGCCACGGCTTGCTCCCGTCACCAGAGCTACGCGATTTCTTGCCTTCATTCAGCTTTTTCCTTTCCTGTACCTCATGCTTATCGTCGCTCTTGACACCTGGGATGAGCTTCCCTCATCCCAGGCCAGCTTGTGGCGGGCAATTTCATCCGCTATGCGTTGCGATGAAATCTAGCACCCGTTGCCATGCATCGCGCGATGCCTCAGCCCATTGTAGTGCGCTCCGATCAAAAAAACTGTGCGGCGCTCCCGGATACACCACAATCTCATGTTCCACCTGGCTCTGCTTCAGGGTGTGATCGAGCTCTTCTCTTTGTTCGGCTGGAATGGACGAATCACCACCACCAAAGAGGCCGAGCACGGGAATGCTGGTACGCTTCGATGCGCCTAGGAACGTTTCCTGTCCCAGATTGAGGCCTAATGGGGCGTAAAAGCCGATAGCTCCCGCAAGAGCAAAGGCGGGCTCTGTGGCCGTGTACAACGAGAGGCTCCCTCCCATGCAAAAGCCGAGCACGAAGGTTGATTGATCCGCGCGCAGGCCTGTCCGAAGATAGTTCAGCGCTGCAGAGGCATCCGCCAGGAACGTCGTTGGCTGTAACTGTGAGACATGGGACCAGGGAACAAAAGCATCGTCGCGGGCGGTCAGGCCAGCCGTCCGCCCAAAGTAGTCCATGACCAATGTGGTGATCCCCCGTTCGGCGAAGCGCAAGGCGAGCTCTTGATAAAAATGGTGCACGCCGCGCACATCGGGGTACATCAGCACATGGGCTCCGATTGGTTGCTCCGGGTGAGCAAGGAACGCGGCGAAACGATTTCCATCCGCCGCCGTGACGACCAGGTCTTCCCCGATGGCTGTCCCCTGTTCGCTTGCGGGGATAGGTGGGTGTGAGTTGATACTATGGCACATACAACAACCTTTCTTTTTAGGGTATCTGAATATCTCGACTGAGGAAGAGACGCTTCGCCACGCCAAGCGCATTGAATACTCTTGGGACACCAACAAAAGGGACACAATTCATCAGCGCCTCAACGACCTCAGCTGGCTCAAGTCCTACATTGAGCGCGGCACCCAGATGAAACTCCAGTTGCGGTTCACTATCGCCCAGCGTGACCAGGCAGGCGATTGTGACAAGCTGGCGCTGCTTGAGATCGAGCCCTGATCGCGAATAGATGTCCCCGAAAGCGAACGCAATGATCGCGGTGGCGAGATCAGGGGCGATGGCTTGTAAGCCATCGACGATCGGTTGACCGCCCTGGCTATCGAGTTCTAAAAGCCGCTGCCACCCTCGCTCATAGCGTGATTGCTCCTTCCGTTTCGACCTGTTTTGGTCCTCTTGCATGGGCTTGTCCAACTCCTTTTCATAAGAAACTCATCGTTTTTCTTTCCTCTCATCTGATCGTGCAATGGGGGAAATACGGCTTCTCTGGAGACGACGCATGTGTGTCGTCCACTGACAGATGTCACGTTCCTTCCTGCGAGTATGCCGCAAGGTGAAGCGTGGAGCAAGTCCCGAAAAGAGACTAGCCGAAAATCTGCTACGGGGGTCCAGAGGCTCAAAATGATGGATCGTCGTCGCTACATGAGGGGAACCCCCAATGTGGCTCAACGGGCGGCGTCGAGGCTGGCAAAAAATGCCTCGGCGTTTCGATGAAACACCTTCTCCAGGATCTCGGGCGGATAGCCTTCGTGTTGCCAGTCGGCAACGAGGCGTTCGTACCTGAACAAAGGATAGTCCGCTCCGAACATCACGCGATCTTGCAGTCGCCGCCGGATCTCGTACTTCAAGTCTGCGGCGAAATGCCGCGGCGACCAGCCATGCACCTCATACCAGACATTCGGCTTATGCAAGAGGATCGCGATCATCTCGGTCTGCCACGGCCATGCCGGACGGGCTGCGACGATCGTGAGGTCGGCATAGGTCGCCGCCACGTCGTCGAGATAGCGCGGGTGGCAGCTTTCCAGACGAATCCCTCCGCCGCCCGGCAGCCCAGCACCCAGACCCGTCGTCCCAACGAAGATCAGCGCGGGGACCTTGGCCTCGATGCAGAGCTTGTAGAACGGTGCCCAGGCAGGATCGTTCACCGGGAGGCTTCCCGACGCCGAGACGGCCAGGCCACAGAAGCCGGCGTGTGCATGCAAGCAGCGTTCGAACTCGCGTACCGCCGGCTCGCCCAGACGCGGGTTGACGTGGATCCAGGTGCCGAGGATCGCTTCGGGGTAGGTCCGCTGGGTTTCGAAGCCGTAATCGTGGAGCTCCCGAACCTCTTCGAGAGGGAGGTCCGGGCTTGCGCCGAAGTCGAGGATCGTTCGGACGTTGCTCGCACGGAAGTACGATGCCATCTCCTCTTCGGTGTCGTAGCGCGGCTTCGAGCCCCAGACGTTCTCTTGCTGGGCGAGCTCCGCTGGCGTACGCAACGGATAGCCGCGCTTCGTTCCCCAGTGCGAATGGATGTCGATCAGGTGTGGCGACGGCGAGTGTTCAGACATGCGTCGCCTCCTCCCCTGGGTTGACGCGCTCGACGAGTCGGCCTTTTTGCACCTTGCCGGTCGGCGTCCGGGGAAGGACTTCGACGAGCGCAAGCCGCTCCGGAAGTTTGTACGTCGCGATCTTGTCGCGCAGGAACCCCAGCATCATCTCGAAAGTGAACGGCTCCGTGGCCGGTCGCTGAACGACGCACGCGACGACCGTCTCGCCCAGTCGCGGATGCGGAACGCCGATGACAGCGCAGTCCGCGACTGAAGGATGAGTGAAGAGCACTTCCTCGATCTCGCGCGGATAGATGTTGGCACCGCCGCGGATGATCATCTCTTTCTTGCGACCGACGATCTTCAGGAGTCCGTCCTCACTGAGAACACCGAGATCGCCAGTCTTGAACCAATCATCTTTCGTGAACGCCCGCTGGTTCGCGCTGGGATTGTTGAAGTAGCCGACCATCACCGAGGGGCCGACGGTCGCGATCTCCCCAACCGTTCCGATCGGAACGTCGCGCTCTTCGTCGTCGAGAATCCGCAGAGGTACCTCCGGAACCGGATGCCCTACTGTCCCGACGACGTGTTCGGGATCGTCGCCGATCATCGTCTGCGCTTGCGAGCCAGTTTCGAGCATCCCGTACATCTCCAGCAGCCGTCCCGGGAGGTCGCGCTGCGCACAGTGGATGACGTCGATCGGGCAAGACGCACCGCCGGTCACGTACACCTTGAGCGAGTTCAAGTCGTAGTGCTTGCGCTTCGGATGATCGAGCAGCGCGATGATGCTGGCGGGTGCGCTGCAAAAATGCGTGATCTTCTCGCGCTCGATCAGCCGCAACGCCTCCTCCGTATCCCAGCGCTCCATGTATACGGCTTTGCATCCCGCTATGATTGCTCCCATCGTGAGCATGTATCCCCAGTTCAGGCCGACGGGGAGAAAGACCAGCAGCGCACTGTCGGCGTCGACGAGCTGATTGCGGTTGGAGATGGAGCAGCAGGAGAGCGAGGTGTTGTACGTGTGCATGACGGCCTTGGGATCGCCGGTCGTCCCGGAGGTGAACGCGACGCGACAGAGATCGTTGCCACGCGGACGGTGCGCACGCAGCAGCGCTTCGTCGAGAGGCTGCGAGGGGTCGGCGAGAAAGGCGCGCACGTCGAAGCGGTCGGGCTGCGCCGCGTCGCCGACCGTCATGAGATGGCGCAGGTTCGGCAGGCGCAGCCGCATCTCGTCGATCATCGGCCCGTAGTCGAAGCCGCGAAAGCTGACTGGATGAACGTACGCCGACGCACCGGTGAAGCTCAGGATGAACTCCACCTCTTTGCTGCGAAAATCGCTGTGAAACTGGCAGAACGGGATCCCGGCGAGCATCGCCGCGTTGATGGCGATCGAGCACTCGCTCCAATTCGGCAACTGGATCGCGATGACGTCATCGCTGCCCAGGCGCATGCTCAGGAACCGCGTCGCCAGACGCTGCACGGCGGCGAAGTACTCGCTGTAGGTCAGCCGCCCGCGAACGTCGACGAGAGCGGTTCGCTCGGGGGAGCGGCGTGCGTGCTCCTCAAAGACCTCGTTGGAGGTGGTCTCCTTCCAAAGGCCGTTCTTGGAATATTCCTCGATCATGTGCGGTGTTATTCGCGTCCAATCAATGTGCATCAAGTCACCTGCTTTCTCAAACGTGTTCACCACGCTTGTTGTTTTTGCATGTCTGTGTCGATAAGCTGGAGTTGCCTTTACGACCTCTCCGTTCCTACTAGACATCGCATCTTTCATCAGCGTCATAGAAGGCTGCCGACCGATCCGCCGTCGACCTGAATGGTTGTCCCCGTGATGTAACGAGCCCGATCGGAGACGAGAAACGCCACGATTCCTGCGATGTCTTCCGGCTCCCCGGCGTGGCCGACGGGGATCGCTTCGGAGTCGGCCCGCGCCAGCTCTTCGCAGGCGCGCCCGCTCCGCTGTGCCTCGAAGCGCAGGACCGTTTCGAGGCGCGGCGTGAGCGTGCGCCCCGGCAGGATCGTGTTGATCGTGATCCCGTCGCGTCCCACCTCGAGGGCAAGCGTCTTGGCGTAGCCGAGTACGGCGGCCCAACTCGCCACCGAAAGGCCGTAGGTCGCGATCGGCTGCTTCACCGAGGTCGCTGTGACGTTCACGATGCGGCCCGCGCCGACGGCGCGCATGTGTGGAACCGCGAGGCGCACCATGCGCACAACGCTCATGAAGTTCCGGTCGAGCGCCCGCGCCCACGCCACGTCGTCGAAATCGAGCAACGTCCCGAGCGGCGGTGCCCCGTCGTTGTTGACGAGGATGTCGAGGCGCCCGAACGTCGCGACCGCTTCGTCCACAAGGCGCTGGTTGTCCTCGGCCTTTGACCAATCGCCGACGACAGCATGGACCGCGGTGCCCGTCTCAGCTCGTATCCCCTCGGCGGCGGCGTGCAGCGGCTCTTCCTTGCGCGCGAAGAGCGTGACCGAAGCGCCTTCCTGCGCGAGCGCGAGCGCGATCGCATAGCCGATCCCCTGGCTCGAACCGCCGACGATCGCCGATTTCCCGCGCAGATGTAAATCCATCTCCCTCACTCTTCCTCTCTTCATGTTGTATACTGTTGGAGTACCAGGGGGGACGCAGATTCTCTGGAGACGACGCATGTGTGTCATCCACTGACAGGTGTCAGGTTCCCCACTGCGAGTATGCCGCAGGATGAAGCGTGGAACAAGTCCCGAAAAGAGACTAGCCGAAAATCTGCTTCCCAGAGAGAAGAGAGATGTCCATGAATGATGAGCAACGAAGAGGAGAACTGGCGCATTTTCTGCGTTCGCGGCGTGAGCGTCTCTCGCCTGCCCAGTTTCACCTGCCGCTGGGAGCGAAAACGCGGCGCACACCGGGTTTGCGTCGTGAAGAACTGGCGCAGGTGGCTGGGGTCAGTCCCAGCTGGTATATGAAGCTGGAGCAGGGGCAGGAAATCCAGGTGTCAGCGCAGGTGCTTGAGAGTCTGGCCCAGGCGCTGCACTTGACACCCAGCGAACGAGAGCATCTCTATGTAGTAGCGCGTGAACACCTTCCGCTGCCCATGAAGAGCCATACCTCACGCATCAGTGAGGATCTGCAAGAGACGCTCGACGCGCTCAATCCGTACCCGGCCATGGTGCTCAACGAGCGTTGGGATGTCGTGGGGTGGAATCGGGCTGCGTCTCAAGTCTTTGCCGATTTTGGCACGTTCTCTGACTGGGAACGGAATTTCGTCTGGATCATGTTTACCCAACCCGATCAGCGCACGCTCTAC
>JAABUQ010009796.1_pt1 | contig 12810 bp, 9 predicted proteins | sample 5560001 | NCBI WGS metagenome assembly JAABUQ01 (sample SAMN10711888, study PRJNA513371) | rock metagenome | isolation source: Antarctica rocks | place: Antarctica: Victoria Land, Finger Mt nord | collected 2015-12-18 | reverse complement strand
GCAGTTGAGCCTCACCTACACCGTCAAGGACGGCCTGCTGACGATCACCTCGACGACCTCGGATGACCAGCCGACGGAGATCCGCGTCTACCAGGTCGCCGACCTCGCGATCATCCCCCTGTCCCTGCTGGGCGGCGGTGGCGGCGGTGGTGGCGGCGGGCTCGGAGGCGGCGGTGGCGGCCTCGGAGGAGGCGGTGGCGGGCTTGGCGGCGGTGGGCTCGGCGGTGGCGGCGGTGGTGGCGGCCTCGGAGGCTTCCAATGATCGGGGCCGCTTCGACGGGCCTCGCGGCCTGCGCCGCCGACGCTCGGTCCATCAAACCCCACGGATCGGATCAGCGGGAAGTTTGAACGTCCGCCGGACCGGGCAAGCGTCCGGATCGGCGCGGAGTCGCGGTGAGAGGGCCCGCCCGCCATCGGATCGATGGCGGGCGGGCCCGATCGCGGCTTGGAAGGTCAGCGACCGGACGACTCGATCGCCTTGAGGACCGCTCGGGCGACGACCTCGTGACCTTCCCGGCTCAGGTGGGTCCGGTCGTGGACGAAGAGGCGCCCCGGGTCGTCCTGGCCCGCCGCGCGGAAGGCCCCTTCGATGTCCGCCAGGCCGGCGTTGCGGTCGCGGGCGGCGGCCCGGCACGCCTCGGCGAGTCCTTTCGTCGCCTCCCATCGGGCGGCGGAGGGGCAGGTGGTCAGGATCAGGACGTCCGCCTTGCCCCCGGTCGCCCGGCGGACGCGGTCCACGGCGTCGGCGGAGGCGCGCTCGAACTCCTCGCCCCTCATCCCGGCGTCCCCGTCGTTGCCGCCGAAGAAGATCGTGACCAGGTCCGGCTCGGGCGCGAGCCTCAGCCACCTCGGGATCAGGACGAGGTTCTGCCGCAGCAGCGTCCCGCCGATCGCCGGGTTGACCACCGCGACGTCGCCGCCGTATTCCCCCTTCAAGCGGTCCCGCAAGAGGTCCATCCAGGCGACCTCGCGGTTCGCCCAATGCCGCTTGTCGGTCAGCGAATCGCCCATCGTGACGACCGTGATCGGCCGCCTCGCCTTCAGCTTGGCGAGCACCCGCGCCAGCGGCGGGCCGGCGGGGCGGTGGTCGCTCGGGTTCCGGTCGATCGTCGGCTCCAGGCGGATCTCGTCGATGGCGAAGCCGATCGCGGGGTAGTCGCCCCAGTACCACCATTTGCCGACCCAGAGCCCGGTGGTCTTCGACGGCGCATTGCCGCCAGGCGCGCCCAGCGGCTTCGCCTTCGGCCCGGGCAGCACGGGGATGAGGTCGGCCCAGGCGACGACGACCTTCGCCCATCCGTCCCCCTTGACCGGGAAGCAGAGGTCGTAGCGGACCGAGTAATCGTCGTCCCAGATCAACTGGAGCCCGCCGAAGCCGTCGGGACCGTCCCCCTTGACCCAGAAGGAGAAGCCGGAGGCGCGGTCCCACTCCGGGGTGCCTCGGACCTCGCTGGTGAAGAAGGCGCCCCGGGCATCGCCCGGGAAGGCGAAGCGGACCGCCTTGCCGACCTTGCCCTCCACCAGGCCCGCCGAGCCTTTGCCTTGGGGCGGCCGGAACCGCGCCTCGTCCATCGTCGCGATCACGCCGCCCTCGTCGGCGACGCTCGGCGCGACCGGCAACAACAAGGTCAGGAGGAGCAGAGATCGGCCCATTTGCGTTGCGCCCTCGGGGTGTTGAGGCCAATATACCGGCCGATGACGCCGAAACCGACCCCCTTCTTAAGATTGATCGGTTCGTCCTGATAGGATTGGTGGGCCTCGTCGCACCCGGCGCCACCCGACATGTTTGCTTGCATCTAGCGGCGGCCGATCTGAGCCAGCTTGAGGAACTGATCGACCCTGACCCCCTTCTCCCCTCGGTCGAGGGCCAAGACCCGATCGGGGCGGATGATCGGGATATCGGTCCTGGGCTTTGCAGTTTGCAAGCGGCCCCGGGCAGATTGCGCGAGGCGAAGCGGCGGCGAGGTCCGGGATCGGAGACGACCGGCATCGCAACCCGAGCGGCGTCAACTAGATATGCGAATGGTCCGGGACCTGGCGTGGGAAGTGCCTTGGTCCTCCGTCCATGCCCGGACGACCGGAGCCCGACGCCCCCCCAAGGGGGGTCGCGGCGGTCGCGGGCCATGCGAGGGAGGATCACCAACGAAGATGTCGCGAGTCATGGTTCCTGCATTGGTGGCGTCCGCGCTGGCCGCCCTGTCCGGCTGCGGCGAGTCCAACGGGCTCTTCCCGGTCTCCGGGCAGGTGACGTATCGGGGCGAGCCGGCGGCCGGGGCGCGGGTGTCATTCCTCCCGAAAGGGCCCGACGCGGCCTCGGGGGAGGTCCCTCGGGCCGAGGTCGGGCCCGACGGCTCGTTCCGGCTGGCCTCCGGCGACCTCGGCGCGGGCGCGAAGCCCGGCCGGTACGCCGTCCTCGTCGAGTGGCGCCAGGGGCCGTTGCGGACCCACCGCGTCGACGCGGCCCGCGCCGTCGGCAAGGCCGCCGCGCGGGCGAGCAAGCCCCTCCTGATCGCCGACGACCGGCTCAAAGGGCGCTATTTCGACGCCTCCCACCCCCGCCTGACCGCCGAGGTCAAGGCCCAAAGCAACACCCTGCCGCCGTTCGAACTGATGGATTGAGCCGAAGCGGCTCGCGGCCGACGTCGGCCGATATGTTGGCATCTCAACCTGGTCCGGGGCCACGGGGCCCCTTCATGCATGGAGCGATCGATCGATGAAGTCCGTCCGAGTGACCGTGCGTCGTGGTTTCACCCTGATCGAGCTGCTGGTGGTGATCGCGATCATCGCCGTCCTGATCGCCCTGCTGCTGCCCGCCGTCCAGGCGGCGCGCGAGGCCGCCCGGCGCACCCAGTGCGTCAACAACCTCAAGCAGATCGGCCTGGGCACGATGAACTTCGAGAGCACCAACGGCGCCCTGCCGCCCGACGCCCTCCGGCTCGACAAGCCCGACCTGAACGCCGACGCCCAGGCGGCCATCCCGACCTGCGCCGCCTCGTTCTTGACCCAACTCCTGCCCTACATGGAGCAGGGCACCGTCTACAACCTGATCAACGTCAACCAGTCGGCGTTCAACACGGCCAACATCCCCCCCTCCTCGGGGGCGCATTCGGGCCTGAACTCCGCCTACTCGATCGCGATCAACGCCTTCCTCTGCCCCTCGTCGCCCGGCCCGGCGACGATCAACTACTTCAACGCCAACTGGGGGCCCTATGGCAACGGCGGCGGCGACGTCTGCACGCCGGGCGTCGCCTCGGGCACCAGCGGCGCCACCAACGTCAACCCTCCCCCCCTCCAGATCTGGGGCCGGACCGACTACTTCCCGATCCCGGGGATCTCGCAGGTCCCGATCCTGGCCGCCGGGATGGGCCAGGCGTATGCCACGGCCGTGGGCAACCCGGCGACGGTCTCGGCCACGATGCCGGCGGTGAACTCGGGGACGATCGCCGACCCCTTGATCGCCGGCAAGGTCCGCTTCGCCTCGATCCTCGACGGCACCTCGAACACCCTGATCGTCTCGGAGTGCGGCTCCAAGCCGATCGGCTACAACGGCAAGCGGCGGATGTACAAGTCGGAGGTCAACGGCCTGCCGGTCGACGGGATCATCGAGCCGGTCAGCAGCGGCGGCGGCGCCTGGGCCGACCAGTTCACCTACTCGATCGTCGCCGGCGCCCAGGGGCGCGAGAACGGGATCCGAGGGGGCACCTGCATGATCAATTGCACCAGCAACAACGAGATCTACTCGTTCCACCCCGGCGGGGCCAACGCCCTCTTCGCCGACGGGTCGGTCCACTTCCTCAAGGAGACGATCACGGTCCCGATCGCCGCCGCCTTGATCACCCGGGCCGGCGGCGAGATCCTCGGCGGCGACAGCTACTGAGGTCCGCCGGCCCCGATTCGTCCCGCGTCCCCAAGGTCGGGGCGGCCCTCCGCGAGCGAGGGCCGCCCCACGTCCGATCCAGCGGCCTCCCACGATGACAAGATTCGCGCCCCTGCTCGGCCTCGGCTCCCTGCTGGTCGCCGGCTGCGACGGCCGACCGGCCGCCCCTTCGACGGGCGGGACGACCGACCCGATCGTCCTGGCCATCGCGCCCATGCCCAAGCCCAAGCCGACTTATGAAACCGACGTCGCCCCGGCGCTCGCCCGCCATTGCCTGGCCTGCCACGACTCCGCCACCAGGCGGGGCGGGATCGCCCTCGACGGCGACGGCGGCGCCGCTCCGGGCCCCGAGACCTGGGCCCGGGTCGCCGACGCCCTCCGCTCGGGGACCATGCCCCCGAAGGGGAGGCCCGGCCCGTCCCCGGCGGAGCGGGCCGCCCTCGACGATTGGCTCGGCGCCGAGGTCTTCCGCCGCGTCGTCCCCGACGCCGACCCGGCCCGGGTGACGATGCGCCGGCTCAACCGAGCCGAGTACGACAACTCGATCCGCGACCTCCTCGGCCTCCAAACCGACCTCCGCCTCGCCGACGCCTTCCCGGCCGACGACGTGGGCTATGGGTTCGACAACATCGGCGACGTCCTCTCGATTCCGCCGATCCTGATGGAGAAGTACCTGGAGGCGGCCAACCTGACGATCGACGCGGCGGCCCGGTCCTCCTCGGCCTGGGCCCGGATCATGAACCCCGCCCCCGACGCGATCCCCCCGGGCCTCCGCAAGCCGACCTACCCGGCCCGGAACGCCCCGGTCAAGCGGATCGGCCGCCCGGCGGCCGCCGCCCCCGTCGTCGAGGATCCCGAGGTGGCCATCCTCCGCCGAGGCCGCGAGATCCTCCGAGGCTTCGCCGACCGGGCCTATCGCCGGCCCGCCACGGCCGACGAGCTGGACCGCCTGGTCGGGCTCGTGGAGTCGGCCCGCAAGGACGGCGACGACCTCGACTCGGCGGTCCGCCACGCCCTCAAGGCGGTCCTGATCGCGCCCGGGTTCCTCTTCCACGTCGAGGAGGAGGCGGAGCCTGGAGGGGCGGGGCAGGGCCGCGCCGTCGGCGAATTCGAGCTGGCCGCCCGGCTGGCGTCCTTCCTCTGGAGCAGCATCCCCGACGACGAGCTGTACCGGCTCGCCGTCCGGGGCGAGCTGGGCCGAGGGAAGAACCTGGACGAGCAAGTCCGGCGGATGCTCCGCGACGGGCGGTCGCGGGCCCTGGTGGACGGCTTCGCGGCCCAGTGGCTGGGAACCCGGGGCCTCAAGGACGTCACGCCCGACCCGGCCCAATATCCCGACTTCGACGAGCCGCTCCGCCGGGCCATGATCGAGGAGGCCGCGCGGTTCGCCGGATCGATCTTCCGCGAGGATCGCGATATATCCACCTTCCTCGACGCCGATTACACGTTCGTCAACGAGCGGCTGGCCCGGCACTACGGGATCCCGGGGGTCGCGGGCGACCACTTCCGCCGGGTCTCCCTGGCCGGGACCGGGCGGGGGGGCGTCCTGACGATGGCCGGCGTCCTCACGGTCACGTCGAACCCGACGCGGACCTCGCCGGTGAAGCGAGGGAAGTGGATCCTCGACAACCTCCTGGGGATGCCCCCGCCCCCGCCGCCGGACGGGGTCGAAGGCTTGAGGGCCGGCGCGACGGCCGAGCGGCCCGCGACCCTCCGGCAAGCGATGGAGCGGCACCGGGCCGACCCCGGGTGCGCCTCGTGCCACTCGCGAATGGACCCCCTCGGCTTCGGGCTGGAGAACTTCGACGGCATCGGCGGCTGGCGGGCCTCCGAAGGGGGCGAGCCGATCGACGCCTCCGGGACGGTCCCCGGGGCCGGGTCGTTCGCGGGCCCCTCGGGCCTCCGCGATCACCTGAAGGCCCGCCGCGACCGGTTCGTCCGCTGCCTCGCCGAAAAATTGCTCACCTATGCCCTGGGCCGGGGGCTCGGCCTGGCCGACCGCTGCGCCGTCGACGCGATCGCTCGCCAGGTCGATCGCAACGGCGGCCGATTCTCGGCCCTGGCCCTGGCGATCGTCGAGAGCCCGCCGTTCCAGGGGCTCCCGACGCCGAAGGAGGACCCATGAAGACGCTCAGCAGGCGGACCGCCCTCCGAGGGCTCGGCGCGGCGATGGCCTTGCCCTGGCTGGAGGCGATGGCGCCGGGATCGTCCCGGGCGGCGTCGCCGGCCGCCGGCCCGCCGACCCGGATGGCCTACCTCTACGTCCCCAACGGCGTCCACATGCCGGACTGGACCCCGACCGCGGTCGGCCCCGGTTTCGACTTGCCCCCCTCGCTCGAACCCTTGGCCCCGGTCCGCGACGATCTCCTCGTCCTCAGCGGATTGGCGCTCGACCCGGCGCGGGCCCACGGCGACGGCGGGGGCGACCACGCCCGAGCGATGGCCACGTTTCTGACCGGCACCCACCCCCGCAAGACCGGCGGGGCCGACCTCCGCGCCGGGATCTCGGTCGACCAACTGGCCGCCCGCGAGGTCGGCCGGGCCACCCGGTTCGCCTCCTTGGAGATCGGCTGCGAAGGGGGGCGCGACTCCGGCCAGTGCGACCACGGCTACAGCTGCGCCTATCAGGTCAACCTGTCCTGGCGAGGGGAGGCGTCGCCCGCGGCCAAGGAGGTCGACCCCCGGCTCGTCTTCGGGCGCCTCTTCGCCGATCGGGGCCGAGGGGGGGCCGACCCCGCCGCCGCCCGGCGCGAGCAGAGGGACCGGAGCCTGCTCGACTTCGTCGCCGAGGATGCCCGGAAGCTCCGGGACAAGCTCGGCGTCGCCGATCGCCGCAAGCTCGACGAATACCTCGGCGGCGTCCGCGAGATCGAGCGGCGGATCGACCTGGCCCAGCCCGCCATCGAGGTCGGCCAGGCCCGCTTGAAGCGCCCCGCCGGGATCCCCGCCGACTACCGCGAACACCTACGGCTGATGTGCGACCTCCTGGTCCTCGCCTTCCGGGCCGACCTGACCCGGGTCGCGACCTTCGTCCTCGCCAACGACGGGAGCAACCGGAGCTACGGCGCCATCGGGGTCCCCGAAGGGCACCACGACCTCTCGCACCACGGCCAGGACGCCCGCAAGTTCGCCCCGATCCGGGCCATCAACCGCTTCCACGTCGAGCAATACGCCTACCTCCTCGGCCGGCTCAAGGAGGCCCGCGAAGGCGACGGGTCGCTCCTCGACCATTGCATGATCGCCTACGGTAGCGGGATCAGCGACGGCAACGCCCACACCCACGGCGACCTGCCGATCCTCCTGGCGGGCAGGGGGGGCGGAACCCTCAAGCCGGGCCGGCACGTCGCATTCCCGAAGGAAACGCCCCTGACCAACCTGCACCTCTCGATGCTCGACCGGATGGGCGTCCGGGCCGCCGCCTTCGGCGACAGCACCGGCCGGCTCGCGGCGCTGGACGGCTGAGGACCCTTGGGATCTCAGGAAACGCATCATGTCCTCGGATGAACGACTGACGACAATCCGGGGCGAGCCGGACCCTTCGGGCTCGGCGGCGGCCCGGTTCGCCACCTCCCCGGCCCGGACCTTGGTCCTTTCCGGGGTGATGTTCGCCTTCATCGGCGCCTGGAGCACGGCGGCCGTGGTGCTCTGCGACCTGGCCAGCACCGCCTATTACATCGGCGGGATCGTCGAGTCGCAGATCGGCAAGGCCGCCCCCTGGTTCATCCTGGCGGTGATGGTCTTCAGCTATGCCGTGCGGGGCGTCTACATCCTGTTCTTGACCGTGGCGGTCAGCTTCTTCGCCGTCATGATCATCCCCGATGATGTCCGGGAAGGGTTCCAGGACAACCTGATCTCGGGCCTGGCGATGAACGTGGTCGGCCCGGAGTGGGCCAAGCTCGGGTTGAACGCGCTGGTGGTCGTCGTCGGGTTCTTGATCCTCTCCGGCGCCGTCAACACCTCGCTCGTCGGCGCCAACGGCGTGCTCAATCGGGTGGCCGAGGACGGCGTGATGCCCGGCTGGTTCCTCCGGCCCGATAAGCGACACGGCACGACCTGGCGGCTCTTGATCCTCATCGCCGGCCTGCAAATCGCCACGATCGTCCTCAGCGGCGGCGACGTGATCCTGCTCGGCGAGGCCTACGCCTTCGGCGTGGTCTGGAGCCTGGTCTTCATGGCCTTCGCGATGCTCGTGCTCCGCCGGAAGCAGGCGGACCGGCACCGAGGGTACCGGGTCCCCCTCAACCTCAAGCTGAGCCGCCGGGTCATCCCGGTCGGCTTGGCCCTGGTCTTCCTCGTCCTGCTCGCGGCGGCCCTGGCCAACCTCGCGACCAAGACGCTGGCGACGATCTCGGGCGTGCTCTTCACGGCGACCTTCCTCGCCGCCTTCATCCTCTCCGAGCGGTTGCGAAAGCGCGACGATGGGGAGGGCCCGGGCCCCGGTGACGAGGAGCACGAACACCTCGAACAGTTCAAGACCAAGGCGGTCGAAGGGCTCACCCCGGACGAGCTCGAGCGGGGCCGGCCCCATCGCAAGCTCGTGGCGATCCTCGCGGCCGGCGACCTGTCGATGCTCGAGAAATGCCTGGTCGAGACCGACCCGGACACCACCGAGGTCGTGGTCGTCGCCGCCCACGCCCCGCCCCCCGGCGACCCCGAGGCCACCGAAAGCGCGGACGCGGCGGCGAGGCCGCCCGAGCCGGACTTGAAGCTCGCCGAGGAGGATCGGAGGCTGATGACGGCCGTCGTCAACCGGTCCGAGCTGGCGGGCAAGCCGCTCAGGCCGGTGGTGATCCTGGCCGACGACCCGATCGGGGCGATCGTCCAAGCCGCCCGGGCCCTGGGGGTCACGGAGCTGATCCTGGGCCGATCCGACGCGGAGCCCGACGCCGCCCGGCTCGATCGGGTCGCCTCGCTCTGGGCCGAAGCCGACGGCGCCGGGCCGAACCCGCTCACGATCCGCGTGATCGGCCGCGATTCCGACGCGAGCCGCGACATCGCGGGCGGGAGCCGGATCCCTCCCTGCCCGGAGGACGGCGATACGGCCCGATCGCTGGCCGAATCGGGGTCGCCGGCGGGATAGCCTCGCGCCGACGATCCGACCCGGGGGGCGGGGCACCCGGAGGTCGACCGGCGTCGGCCCCCCGGGGATCATGGGGCGTCCCCCCCGGGGGTGACTTGGGCCGAGGCTCCGCGAGATTCGCACATCCTAAGGAGAGTTGACATGATCCTCGAAGGCAAGGTGGCGCTGGTGACGGGGGCCGGGGCCGGCATCGGCGAGGCGACCGCGCGACTCCTGGCCCGGGAGGGGGCCAAGGTCGGCGCCCTGGATCGGGACGAGGCCAGGTTGGAGGGCCTCGTCGCCGACTCCGGGCGGGGGGGCGGAATCCTACCCGTCGTCGCGGATATCTCGGAGCCGGAACAGGTCCGGAGGGCGGTCGAGCGGGTCGTGGAGACCTTCGGCCGGCTGGACGTCGTGGTCGCCAACGCGGGGATCAACGGCGTCCGCGCCCCGATCGCCTCGCTCGAGCCGGAGGAGTGGGACCGGGTCCTCGCGATCAACCTCCGGGGCACGTTCCTCACCCTGAAATATGCCGTGCCGTACATGATGGGGCGAGGCGGTTCGATCGTCGTGATGTCTTCCATCAACGGCACGCGGACCTTCAGCCTCGCCGGCGCCTCGGCCTACGCCGCGTCCAAGGCCGGCCAGGTCGCCCTGGCGAAGATGGCCGCGCTGGAGCTGGCCAAGCACCGGATCCGCGTCAACGTCGTCTGCCCCGGCGCGATCGCCAGCGACATCGAGCAGAGCACCGAGCGGCGCGACGTCGAGCAGGCCGCCGAGCCCGTCACCTTCCCCGAAGGCAAGGTCCCCCTCACCGACGGCCGCCCGGGGACGGCCGAGCAGGTCGCCCGGCTCGTCCTCTTCCTCGCCTCCTGCGCATCCGATCACGTCACAGGCACCGAGATGTTCATCGACGGCGCCGAGTCGCTCATGGGCGAGACCGGAGTGACCGAGGAGACCTGACCGGCCCGCCGCCGCCGCCCCGCCCGCGTCCCGTTTCGACCCGTCCCCCGAGGCTCGATCCATGCCGACCCCCTCGACCGCCGAGCATCTCCGACTGGCCGACAGCCAGGCCCGCCGCGCCGACTGGAAGCGGTGGGGGCCGTATGTCTCCGATCGCGCCTGGGGGACCGTCCGCGAGGACTACGGCGCCGAAGGGGACGCCTGGGGCCACGTCCCGCACGACCACGCCCGGAGCCGGGCCTATCGCTGGAACGAGGACGGCCTGGCCGGGTTCCGCGACCGCCGCCAGACCCTCTGCCCTGGCGCCGGCCCTCTGGAACGGCCGCGACCCGATCCTCAAGGAGCGCCCCTTCGGCCTGGCCAACGCCGAGGGGAACCACGGCGAGGACGTCAAGGAGTGCTACTTCCACCTCGACGGGACGCCGACGCACTCCTACATGCGGATGCTCTATAAATATCCGCAGGCCGAATATCCCTACGCCCGGCTGGTCGAAGAGTCCGCCAGCCGCGGCCGGGAGGTCGGCGAATTCGAGCTGGTCGACGCCCTGGGCGACGACCTCCGCGCCGGCCGCTACTTCGACGTGTTCGTCGAATACGCCAAGGCGGGCCCGGAGGACATCCTGGTCCGGGTGACCGCGGTGAACCGGGGCCCGGACCCGGCCCCGCTCCATGTCCTGCCGCACCTCTGGTATCGCAACACCTGTTCGTGGGGCGGGACGGACGAGCGGCCCGAGCTCCGGGCCATCGGCGAGGCGACCGTCCGGGCCGCCCACCCCCAGCTCGGCGACCGCTGGTGGTACCTCGAGATCTCGGGGGACGGGCCGGAGCTGATCTTCACCGAGAACGAGACGAACGCCGAGCGGATCTTCGGCACCCCCAACCCGGGCCCCTACGTCAAGGACGGGTTCCACGAGGCGATCGTCGGCGGTCGCCCCGGCAAGGTCGACCCGGCGAAGCGGGGTTCGAAGGCCGCCGCGCATTACCGGGCGATGGTGGCCCCGGGCGGCTCGTTCACGGTCCGCCAGAGGTTCGCGGATCGCCCGATCGACCGCCCGTTCGAGGACTTCGACGAGACCTTCGAGCGGCGGCGCGCCGAGGCCGACGAGTTCTTCGACGCCGTCGCGGGTCCGGGCCTCGGCGACGACGAGCGCCGGGTCCGACGCCAGGCGTTCGCGGGGCTCATGTGGTCCAAGCAGTTCTACCACTACGACGTCGATCGCTGGCTCCAGGGGGACCAGGCCGGCCCGCCCCCGCCGCCGTCGCCCCAGCGGGCCCGCAACGGCGACTGGCGCCACCTGTACAACTTCGACGTCCTCTCGGTGCCCGACAAGTGGGAGTACCCCTGGTACGCCTCCTGGGACCTGGCGCTGCACTGCATCCCGATCGCCCGGATCGACCCGGAGTGGGCCAAGCGGCAGATCCTCCTGCTGCTCCGCGAGTGGTACATGCACCCCAACGGCCAGATCCCCGCCTACGAGTGGAGCCTCTCCGACGCCAGCCCGCCGGTCCACGCCCGGGCCGCCCGCCGCGTCTACCAGATCGCCCGCGAGGTCGAGGGGCGGGGCGACGTGGCCTTCCTCGAAGAGGTCTTCCACAAGCTCCTGCTCAACTTCAACTGGTGGGTCAACCGCAAGGACAAGGACGGCCGCAACGTCTTCCAGGGCGGCTTCCTGGGCCTGGACAACATCGGGATCTTCGACCGCAACACCCCGCCGCTGCCCGACGGCTCGCACCTCGAGCAGGCCGACGCCACGGCCTGGATGGCCCTGTACTCGCTGGACATGCTGGCGATCGCCCTGGAGCTGGCGCAAGACCGGCCCGCCTACGAGGGGATGGCGAACAAGTTCTTCGAGCACTTCATCGCCATCACCAACGGGATCAACGGCCTGCCGGGCGTCGAGGGGCTCTGGGATGAGGAGGATGGCTTCTTCTACGACCTCTTGCGCTCCCCCTCGGAGCCGGGGACGTTCCTGAAGCTGCGGTCGCTGGTCGGCCTGATCCCGCTGCTGGCCGCCGAGGTCATCGAGGAGCACGTCCTGGAGCGACTGCCCCGGTTCCGCCGCCGGATGGAGTGGTTCCTCGAATACCGGATCACCCTCGCCGGCAACGCCCGCCTGCTCACCGAACCGGGCGCGTCGGGGGGCCGGCTCCTGGCGACGGTGGATCGGGAGAAGCTGGAGGCGCTCCTGCTCCGGTTGCTCGACCGCTCGCAATTCCTCTCGGACTATGGCCTGCGGTCCCTGTCGAAGGAATACGCCGACGCCCCCTTCCGGTTCCGCCACGAGGGCCAATCCTACTCGGTCTCCTACGAGCCGGCGGAGGCGACCGGCTCGATGTACGGGGGAACTCCAACTGGCGTGGGCCGATCTGGTTCCCCATCAATGACCTGGTCGTCGAGGCGCTGCGGACCTACCATCGCTACTACGGGGAGACGCTGATGGTCGAGCTGCCCCGGGGCTCGGGCCGCCGGGCGAACCTGGCCGAGGTCGCCGACGAGGTCTCCCGACGCCTCGCCTCCCTCTTCCTCCGCGACGACTCGCGGGGGGGCCGGAGGCCGGTGCTCGGCGACGACTCGTTCGTCCACCACGACGAGCACTGGCGCGACTACATCCCCTTCCACGAATATTTCCACGGCAACACCGGCGCCGGCCTCGGGGCCAGCCATCAGACGGGCTGGACCGCGCTCGTCGTCGAACTGATCGGGCCACCCCGGGGGGCGGCGGACGGCCGAGGTCCGGGATCCTGATCGGACCGCCCGGGGGCCTCGGCCGTCGACCGCCCAAGGGCCCGGCATGCCGCCGGGCCCCAAGCACGTGGACCTGGTTTCTTCGACCGTCATTGGCGAGGCGACCCCCCACCCTAACCCTCCCCCACAAGGGGGGAGGGGACCGGATCACCCTCCCCTCCTTCT
>JAABUQ010009795.1_pt1 | contig 12811 bp, 14 predicted proteins | sample 5560001 | NCBI WGS metagenome assembly JAABUQ01 (sample SAMN10711888, study PRJNA513371) | rock metagenome | isolation source: Antarctica rocks | place: Antarctica: Victoria Land, Finger Mt nord | collected 2015-12-18 | reverse complement strand
TGCCGATTGGCATTTACTTTGAGCGGGGGGCACTCAGCGCATTCTCCTCCCGGCTGATGGACGGGATGGAAGTGGTGATGAAGCGCTTCTCGTTTGGAGAAGCGCCAGGCAGCATTCCCTATATGCACGGCAATACGTCGCAGCCTATTGAGTATGTTTTGATTGGCGTGCTGTGCATGATTGGCCTGACCCAGGTACTTAAGTTTATTGAGTTCTTGTGCTTTAAGTTAAAAGTGTAACCTATGTTTATCAAAGTAGCCCATGACTATTGAAACCGTGGAGCGGGTGGTTGGCCTGCTCAGTGAGTACCTAGTTTCGGAGATTACATTGGAGCAGGGCGGGGAGCGCGTGTGCGTGCGGCGCGGCCCGGCACTGCCTGCACCGCCCTCCCTCGCCGCGAGTGTTCTCCCTTCGGGGCAGGGTGAGGCAGAGGCTTTGGCCCCAAGCGATGCCGAAGCGTCCGCGCTGCCTGACCTGGAGCCGATTGTTCTCGCCGCGCCGATGGTAGGCTTGTTCCACCATCTGCCCTCGCCGCTGCGTTATGGCACAGGTATCAGCACAGGGCAAGTCGTGGGGCACATTGAAAGCATGAAGCTGATGAACGATGTCTTGGCCGACCAGGCCGGGCAGATTGTGGAAGTGCTGGCCGAGGATGGCAGTGCGGTGGAATACGGCCAGCCGCTCTTTCGCCTGACGCCATAACCGACACTTTCTCGCCGTGGGAAATGCCATGACCAACTATTCCAGCAAGCATCAGCGCGGGCAGTGGACTATTATTGGGTCGCTGGTCGCCATCGCTATTCTAATTGCCCTCGCGGCTGTCTACATTCCCAAGATGCTGAAGCCGGCGACGCATACGGGCGAGCAGCGTTCCGCGATCCAGGAAGGCCAGGGCGCGGCGTGCAGCGTGTACACGTCGCAGATGAACCAAGCCGTGTCTATGTACCGCTCCGACCATGAGGGAGCCGCCCCGCCCTCTTTGGATGACCTGAAGAAGTACGGCGTCACCGACGACATGGTGCATGCGCCCGGCTGCGCGTTTGTGATGACAAATGGGATTGTCACCGAGGTGGGGCATGGGGCGGCCCCCGCGTCCGCCGCGCCGGTGACGCTGGCTCCCGGTCAGCCTGCCGCCCCGGCCCCTGCGGCTCCTGCCAACACGACCGTGGGGCCGGGCGGCATTAAAATCCCCACCGGCGGCGGCGCGGATACGTCCGGCGGTGAGTAACTAATACTTCCTGTTAACACGCAAGGCCCTGAGCAGCAATGCCCAGGGCCTTTGTTTTTGCCTGCCTCTTCCGCGCACGGCGCGCAAGCGGGTATACTCATCCCAATCCCATCGGCACTCACGCAGTATTCCCCGATCCCATTGCTTTCTTAGCAGCCAGGTAACTCCCACGCATGTTCAACAACGTCTGGAAAGTGTCTGCGCCCGTCTCGCCTTCTCCCAGCACGCCCGGCTTGAACACCACCTGCGCCCCGCCCGGCAGGCAATACACCTTCTCAATCACCGTGCCGATAATGTCGCGTTTCTTCTCTCCCGGCACGTCCGGGCTTGTCAGAACCGCCCGCATCTGCGCCAGCAGCCGGGGGAACGCTTCTTTGCCTGCTTGGGCTTCTTTGCCTCCCACTTTCTCTTTGCCCGCCGCAGCCTCTTGGCCTGGGGCCTTCACCGGGGCGGCGAGGCGCAGCTTTCCCTGCCTTTCTTCCAAAGCCTGCCGGGCGCGGGCCAGCGCGGCAAACTCGGCGGCGTAGGCATCCGGGTCGGCCCCGGCGAGGATGCCCGCGATCTGGGCCTTGACCGTCGCCTGATGCCGCGCGGCCAGCGTTCCCCTCTCCCGCTCTATGCGGGCCGCTTCCTCAGCCACCTTTGCGCCGTCCCCGCTCGCGCTTTGCACTTTCCATTGCCGGGCGGCAATGGCTTGCTCCACGGACTGCGGGCTTCGGGCGGCGTCTTCCAGGGCCAGCAGAGCTGCCTGCTCCATTGCTTCGAGGGGGTACTTTGCCGCCGGGCAGGCTTCCAGGGCCGGGTTCTCCCGGCGGCGCAGGGCGCGGCTGCACAGGTAGTAGCGGTAGTGCGTTTCTCCGGTGCGCGTGGCATCCGCCGGGGCCTTGCGCCGGGCGGTTTGCAGAACGCACGTCCCGCCGCACACGGGGCAATAAACGCGGGCCGTGAGCATGCGCACGCGCAGCGGCTGCCCGCCGCGCACGCGCTGGTTCTCGCGCAGCCGGAGGCCCGCCGCCTCCCACTCGGCTTCCGTCACCAGGGCAGGCACCGGCCAGGTAATCCAGGTTTCGGGATCGGCAGGGCGCGTAGCCTTGGCCGTGGTGAGCGGCAGGCCGGTGCGCTTGTGGATTTGGGTCAGACGCCCTTCATCGGTAGTGTGGTCAAAGCGCCCGTAGGAGGCCAGGCCCTTATACACCGGGTTGGTCAGCATGTAATGCAGGGTTTGGGTGCGCCACCCTGCCCCGTGCGTGTGAGCGCGGCCACAATGGGGACAACGGATTGTCAGCAGCCAGCCCGTTCCCAGGCGGCTTCCCTGGACAAGGGCAGTCACACGGGGGGCATCGGGGCTGGCAGTGGGCGCGCTTAGTGTCGGCGAATGGGTCAGTGTCGGTATCATGCTTCGGGCCTTTCTTCGGTTTGTCTCACGTTGTCTCATTGTCTCAAGTGAGACAAAGCCCCCATTTCCTTTGTCTCACTCATCTCAACCCCTATAGTATGGATGAGTTGAGACAAACTTTTCAGGGGCGCGCGGTGTCGTCTTAGGGGCGCGCGTTATCGTCGGCGAATGGGTCAGGCAGGCCGTACACGCCGCGCGCAACCTGCCTGATCTGCCCTTCCGATACCATCTTAGGCAGCACCCGGCCCAATGTCGCGCGGGAAACGTGCTGCTCTTCGGCCAATCGCTCAAGCTCTGCGCGGCGCATTTGGCCGTCTTCCTGGTCACCAAGCGCGCGCAGCACCAGGCCGCAGGCCGCGAGTTCCGCCGACAGGCTTTCCCCGGCGACAGTCGCGCCCATCTCTACCGGCTCAAACTGGTCATTGCCAATGCGCTTCAGGTACAAGGGCGGCACGTCCAGCCCCAGCCAGCGGTTCTTGGTGACGCGCAGGGCAAGAACCCCGTCCGTGTCGGAAACTTCCCCCCGGTGCATGGACAGGGACAGGTTCACGTCCCCCGCGTCTTCCTGTGCTCCCGCCCCCCGCGCACTGCCGTTGCCGTTCTTGGCCGGGTGTCCCAGCGTCAGCGTTGCCACGCCGATCTGCTTGAGTGCGTCCAGCACGGGCACGACGCGGTTATACACTTCGGCATTGTCGTTCTCATCTTTGACCGAGAAGCAGCGGCGGGCCGTGTCAAAGACGATCAGGCGGATACCTTTGGCCTGGACATAGGCCAGCAGCTCGGCCAGCTCATCGGGCAGGCGCATGGGTTCGCGCAGGAACAGAAGCTGCCCGCGCACGCGCTCGGCCCCCAAGTACAGCCGTTCCACTTTCAGGGCGCGGCCTACGTCGCCGCTTTCCATGTCCACATACAGAATGCGCGTTTGCTCGCACTCCATGCCCCACAAAGGGCTGCCTTCCGCAAGGGCGCACACCAGGTTATAAACAAAGGTGCTTTTGCCGATGCCGGTCTGCCCTGTCAGCCAGTGGGACGCGCCTTTCATCAGGTACTTGCCCAGAAGCAAGGGCACATCAGCAGGCGGGGCCACATCGGCCAGGTCTACCACGCGCTCGGCAATCGGCTTGCGTTTGGGCGGGGGAGTTGGGGCGGACGGCGCAGCAGGCGGGTCAGAAAGCGGGGGCGACGTGTCCGGGTTCCAATCGGGCGCAGCTTTGACAAGCGCGAGCAGGGCTTCTTTGGTGCCGCCAGCCGCCAGCCAGTCGCTCACGTCGCCTTTGTCGGGAAGGTTTGGCAGTTCTACCACGCGCAGGCGCTTTGCTTTGCCGTGCAGCGCAGCGGCCACGCGCGCCGCATGGGCGCGGCCTGCCGGGTCATTGTCGGGCAGGAGGGCCACGACGGCCCCGGCCAGTGCGTCCGTGTAAGCGTCTTCCCACTTGCCCGCGCCCATCGGATTGCACGTTGCGGTTAGCCCCAGAGCGCGCAGGGCGTCGGCGTCCTTCTCGCCTTCGCACAGGTACACGGGCCGCTCTGCCTCTACAGCGGCCACGACTTCGGGCAGGTGGTACAGCACGCGCCGGGTGCCATTCAGGGCATACGTCCAGGTGCCGGGCGCCTCTGCCGGAACGCGCTGAGAAAAGCCTTTGGGGTCATAGCGCACGGCCTGGAAGAGAAGCGTGCCGCCGTCGTCCGTGTAATCGTAGGTTTCGGCGATGCGGCGGGGTGATTGTCCGTTCTTGTGTTCTTGTCCGTTTTTGTGCCCGTTGCGCGCAGGTAGGGGCGCGGGCGTGGTGCCTGCCCACTCTGCGAGGGCTTGCAGAGCTTCGGGGAAAGTAATACCGTCTTTGCGCTCAAGGAAGCGCAGGGCGTCGCCGCCTTCCTTGCAGCCTGTGTGACAGTACCACTCGCCATTCTCCGCAGTGACGGCGAAGTTCGCTCCGTCGCCGTTATGGATGGGACAAGGGCCGCGGAACTCGCTGCCCTGCCGTTTGAGTTCGGTGTATCCACCGTAGAACGCCAGCCAGCGCCCCGCGCAGGCCGCAAGCACCGCGTCTTTGTCCAGCGTCATTCTTGCCTCTGGGGTTATCAATTGCGGCGCGCCCGGCTCTGGCAATGCTGCCGGGCCTTCGCCAATGTGTGCGCCTGGGCCAATGCGTCGTAGATGCCCCGTACCAGGGCCGGGCTAAAGGCGAAGAGTTCCGGCAGGCGGCGTTCCATGTCAAAACCGTCAGGGGAAAGCTCCAGCGCCATGCCGGACGGCTGCGAGAGGATGCGGGCCTGTACCCGGAAGTCACGGCCCAGCGTCAGGCTTGCATGGGAAACAATGCGCTCAGGGCGCGGCCTGCCGTTCGGGTTAGCGGCGGGAAAAAGCTGATAGGCCGCCACGCCGACCCTGTATAGCACAGGGTCGGCGGGCAGGCCGCGCAGCTCGTTCAGAGGGATGCACACAGGGGAAGGGGACATCAGAAGCCCCCTCGCATCCGCAAAGAGCGGCAGGTACGAGCGCGGCGATTGCGGGCCTGCGCTGCCAGCAGTCCCGCGAGCTGCAAAACTTCGGCGACTGTCATCGGGCCGCGCGGCCCAGGCGTTTGCCCCAGGGTGGGGCGGGGTGGTCGGTGCATCGTGTCTGTCTCCTGTGTTTGCATAGGAGCGGCGTGACACGAAAGAAATTATGGTATACTTTCGCTGCTCACGTCCCGCCGCTCGTTTTTGATAAAGCATCACGCGCCTCACCTTAGCCCGGTGGGGCGTTTTGCTGTCTGGGGCTATTCCTAGACAAAAATCTGCGCACAAAGCTTTACTCTGTCTCCTGCTGTCCAGCTTCTTTTTCCAAAGCTTCCAGCCGTGCCAGCCCGCGCAGGATGATCTGGCTTGCCCGCACCCAGCCGGGGTGAACATCACTGGTGAGGGGGTGGGCGTTGGCAAGGGCATCCGTGCGCTTACGGTACACGAAGGAGGCTGGCAAAGGGGGTGGCAGGGGGCGGGAAGGCATTAGCCGTGCGCCTCCACATGGGCAGGCACTTGGGGTTTATCAGCGGGTTCGGGGCGCAGAATGTCGCAAAGTGCCCTGCGAACTATCGCAAGATAGTGGGGTTCTTCGGGATAAATAACGGTCATTTTCAGTTGGCCGTTTCCCGCATCGTTCAAGGAAACCTTTAATCGCTTGTCATCTAAGTGCAGGAACTGCATAGCAAAAACTCCCCTCGTCTGGTGTGACAAGGGGAGTATAAACGCGCCGTTAATTTGTTCAGACTATTGCGGCGCACTTATTTGCGCCGGGCCAGACGCTTGTTTATTTTATCGCGCTCCTGCTTTATTTCGTTAGGTTCAGCAGGCTTGCCGTTTGCCTGCCGCGTGCGCATGTGCAGGCGAGTAATTCCTCTGCTCAAAACTTCCGCGCCAGAGAAACCCGCCTCTATGTCTTCGTTTATGCCGTCAGGAGTGCGCGGCGGGCCGGGGTTGCTCTTGCGTCCGTCGTGCTTTGCCAAAGGCGCGTGAACAGCGTCGCTTAACAGCCACGCCCGATGCTTTTCAATCGTGCGGGACGCTTCGGGCCGGAAGTTGGCGGGGTTCCAATCAGATGCCCCGCCAATGTCGTACAGGTGCAGGGCGTGTTCGCCGGGCTGGGCCTTGCCGTGTCCTGCCCCCTCTTCAGAGGCACGATCAATCAGCAGGCTTGTCACCATCTTGCCAAAAGTGGGGCTGTCACAGGGCAGGAAGAAGCCGAAGTCGTTACACACGCGCAATCCCTCAATCTCGTACAGCAGGAAAGCCGCCGTGCCCGGTGTTTGCGGCACGCCCAATTCCGGCAGGCGGGCGATATATTCTTTTAGTCCCCCCGCCGTGCGGTAAGCGAAGTTGCCGGGACCGCACTGCGCCGCAATGCTTTTCCGGTTTTCCCGGTGCTGCTCTATTGCGGTACGAACTTGCGGCAAAGCAAACAGTCTTTTTTTTAGCCCACCGTTGTCGTCTGGGACTTCTACCCACTGCCGCACAATGAGTTTGACAAAGCCGGCCTTGTTGCTGTCCATGCCACCCTGCCACCACTGCCCGTTGACAAGGCCGAACGGGTAGGCGTAAGGGTTCAGGACGCGCACTCCCTGCCCGGCTACCGTGTCCGTGAACGTGTCGGGCGCATGACCCGGCCCTGCGTGCATAGCCTGCTGCCTGTCTACTGCCCATGCCGCGCAAATGATAGCGTAGTTTTCGGGGCAGATATGGTCTGGCGGGACTTCGCGATGATAAAGCGGGCGGCACAGGCGCAGGCAGTCACACCAGAAACGCTTTTGCGTCAAGCGTTCCCGTCTATACTTCCGCTCCGCCCACAATGCTTCACTGTCTGCCTGTTCTTGACGCAGGCGGGCCGCGCCTTCTTCCTGTTCACGGCGGGCGGCTTCTTGCTCTGCTGCATAAGTTGGCGAAGCGCGTCTCGCCATGACTTCGGCTTCAATACGTGCGTCCCGAAGTTCGGCCTTGACCGCCCGGCACACGGGCGCGGGCAGGGCGTCAGGGACATACTCGCCCGGTGGGTAGGTTTTACCGTCATAATCGTACTGCGTCGTGAGCGTCACCGTTTCACCTGCCTGAATCACCGCATTACGCCCCCACCGCGCCTGCCGTCAGCAGAACGCGCTCGTCGGGCAGGATCAAAACCGTAGCATGCAGAGCCTTCGCCAGCCGCTTCAGCGTCGGCAGGGCCGGGATGCGTCCCCGCTCAAGGCGAGACAGGGTTTCCTGGGGAATGCCCGCTTTTGCGCCAAGCTGCTCTTGGGTCAATCCTTGCGCTTCCCGCAGGCGCGCAAGTGCGAGTGCAAAGCCGCCCTCCCGCTGCGCCTTTTCGTACTCGCGGGCGAACTCCGGGTCTTGCCTCTGCTCCGCAAGGTAGTCTTCCATATCAAGCATCCCGCTTGTGTTCATGCGGCTGCTCCCGCCGCGCTTGCAAAGGGGCGCACGCTTTCCAGTCTGCCCGCCATCGCCTGACGCGCTTGCCGCAGGTCAAAATCTGCCTGAATGCGGAACCAAAAGCCATCCGACAACCCAAAGTACCTGTCCAAGAGGAGGGAAGTTTCGGCAGTAATGGCCCGCTTGCCGTGCAGCACTTCGGAGATGCGGATTTGCGGCAAGCCCACCGCCTTTGCCAGCGCGTAGGCGCTGATGCCCATCGGTTCTAAAAACTCGCCGCGCAGAATGTCGCCAGGGGTTTCTAAAGGAATAAAGCCTGTTTCCATATTCATAGGGTCAGCCTTTCAATGGTAGTCTACAATCTGCACGTACCGCGCACCGGGCACAATGCGCCGCTCTGCGTCTGCTGCTTGCCACACAAAGCAGATGCGCCACTGGTCGTTGATACGGATAGAATGCTGCCCTTCCCGGTCAGCGTGCAGGGCTTCCAGTCGGTTGCCGGGGGGCACGCGCAGGTCTTCCAGCCGCGCTGCCGCGTCCAAGAGGCGAAGCTTAGTTAAGGCCCGCGTGAGAATATCGGGCGGGAACTTCTTGGGCCTTTGCTGGGCAAAGACATGCGCCGTGTCCGTGTCGGCAAAGTCAAGTATCACACCCTATAATACCGCATAGCGTTAGTATTGTCAAAGGTGCGCAATATCAGGAGTTTTAGAGCGCCGCCAGCCATGCCCGCGCCCGGCGCTGTTGCACGGGTTCCCGCCGTCAGGCAGCCGATGTCACTAGTGGCAGGGAGGTTCTCAGCACGGGGAACGTTAAAAGGTTTGCGTTAAGAGCATTCCCCGCTCCCAACGTGGAATTAACTAACACATCATCAGATGTAGAGGGGCTTCCAAAAGGTGCGGTATCAGCCGAAAACAACAATCGGCAGATACCGCGCTCTTTTTCTGTCATATCTACCCGCTCAACGAGCAAAGGCATAAGCCGCCCGCGTTCTTCTTCCGTCGCGTATCGCCATAGCCGAAGGAACCGACCCCACAACGCTTGAACTTCCTCGACATCAGGCCGCTGTAAGTGCGTCTCGGCCTTCGCAAACTCAAGTTTTCGGCCTTCCTCAACCAGCCGCGCCCGCTCATCCTCTAGTTCCTGCAAGCGGCTGATGAGGCTACGAACGCCCGCCCCACCCGCCTCCATGATGCCCATCAGGTTCTTAATCTTCTTGTCAATCTCGCGCGTAAGGCGGGCAATGGCAGTCAATTCGCCGTCGGTCTTCTCAGCCGCCGGAACCTGCTTGACGGCTTCCCGTATCAGTTCTCTGAGCCGCGTCGGGTGTTCCACCCCGCGCCGGATTTCCTCTAAGACGACCTCATGTAGACTATCCGCGTTGACGCGCTTGACCGGGCAGGGCTTCTGACGGCGGGTATCGGAAAGGCACTCATAATACACCACGCGGCTTCGCGCGCCATGATGCCCCGCCGGGGTCAGCCGATTGCCACAAGCGGCACAATAGACACAGCCGCGAAGGTAGAAGGGTAGAGACCCCTTCGCCCGGTCTCGCCGCGCCTGACGGGGCCGAGAGGCGATAATATCTTGAACAGCCTCCCATGTCTCACGGCTGACAATCGGCGGGTGAGCCACCTCGTTACGCCATGCACCGAAAGCCTGAACGCCGGTATAAGTCTCGCGCTGTAGCAGATTGATGGTCGTGTTCAGCGTCCATCGTCTGCCAGAGATGCCATTGAGGTATTCCTGTGTGCGGGTGAAGGACGATGTAGAGAGGAACAGCACGAAAGCCGCCGCGACAAAAGGGGCTTGCTCCGGGTTGGGAACAAGTCGCTTGGGTGGGGCTTTCGTGCTGGCTGATACGGGGCCGTCGCTCACAGTCTCAGTCAGGTAGGCGAAGGGCGTGATGCCGCCTGTGTGAAAGCCCTGCTTCACCATGCTTTGCTGCTTCGTCTTTGTCCATTGGGACACCATGCGCGGGTACAGCCCGTCCATCATCGTGGTCGTGCTTTTCGTGATGTATCCGGCGAGGCTGTCATCATAGGTCTCTCGCGCCATGACTACCCGGACACCGAGTTTGCTGAGTTCATGCTCAGCAATCACAAAAGCATTTCCGCGTCCGAGACGGCTCATGTAGGAGATAGACACTGCATCAAACTTTCCTGCCTGAGCATCAGCCAACAGAGCCTTATAGCCGGGCCGGTTCAAGTTCGTGCCGCTTTTGCCCTCGTCAAAATACTCAGCGGTCACGGTTCCCCCAAGCGAGGCGACATACTGAGCGGTAATCGACCGCTGAGCGTCAATCGTCGTAAAGTCACCCTGCGCTTGGTCATCGGAACTGCATCGGGCATAAGTCACGTAGCGGGTCGGGCCGCTCAATTTCTTAGGCATCTTTTTTCTCCATCGCGGGTCGACCGACAGGGCGTGTGCCGCCGGACGCTTTCCATTTGTTCAATCCAGCGTATGAGCCTCGCCACTGCCCGCCCGCCCGGTACATGAAGGGCAAGCTGCGCTGTCTGCAAAGCCGCCGAACGCTTTCCGCGTGAATGCCGAGCAATTCGGCCACCTGCTGAACATTCAAGTCTTTTATCAACGGTTGTTCCCTCGATGACTACTTCGACTTGGTCCAGACAGCTAACTTGGAAATGATGCGCTTGGCCCCTGGGTTCGACCCGGATGGCGGCGTGCGCTTTCAGACCTTTTTGTGGCCGCGCATTCTGAAAACGCTGGGGCGGATTTTGGCGGGCGAAGAGGGGCCAATCCCGATTCCGCGCTACATCTTGGACACGCTGCCCAAGTTCTCCGAGCGCCATGCTGCCGCTGAAGATCAACTTACCCGCCAGCTTAAGCGGCTGCCGTTCGAGGCTGAAATCACAGAGCGCCTGGCCGCAGAATACCAGGTGCCGCCGGAGAATATCGCCCGCGTCCTCTTCATTCGGGACGCCATGCTGTCATGGGATGTGCTGGTTGCCGAACTGCATGATGCCGAACACGACGCAGTTGAGGATGAGTGGAAGACCGAGGCGGCACCCTCGGCTGTTGCGTTGATGATCAACGGCCATCATAGCCAGGCTCTCTCGGAAGTCGCTGTAAACATGGCACGAAGAGAGCAGATTGAGATTTTGCTCGGCAACCTGACCTCGCGTGAGCGGAATGTCATCTGGATGCGTTACGGGTTGGATGATGGGTTTATGCATACTCTGGAAGAAGTCGGCCAGCGTTTCGCGGTTACCCGCGAGGGTGTCCGCCAGATTGAACTGCGTGCCCTCAAAAAACTACGACGCATGGGACCGGTCACCGTCAACGAGAAGTGCGAGTTAGTCGCTACGCCCCCGCTCAAACAGCCCCGCATCAAACAGGCCGACGACGACGCAGAGGATTTCGCCGACGCAGACGATACCATATAAGGGAATACGCATGATTATTGACATAGCAACCCTGCGCCCGTTTTTGAAGCAATTCGAGTTCAAGAAACTCTTCAACCAACTTGGCTGGAACAAGTTTGACCAAGCCCTGTCTCTTGAAGTCAGCGGACATTCCTACCATTTACAGGGCGTAGCCGAGCAGCGGGGCGTCCAAATCTTTGTTTGTTCGCCCGATGCGGCAGGCAAGATACCGGAACACGGGCTGCGGCGCAAGATTGATGTGGAACTATCCAAACTGGCGCAGGAGCACTTGCTGATCTTCGCGGACATGAAGAAGACGACCCAGGTTTGGCAATGGCTTTCGCGGGAAGCGGGCCGAACGACGGTGCTGCGCCAGCAAACTTACTATGCCAGCACAAGCGGCGATGCTCTCCTGCAAAAGCTGAACCACATTACTTTCCCGCTCTCTGCCGAAGAGAGCCTGACGCTGACGGGTGTCGTGCGCCAACTCAAGGACGCTTTTGATCGCGAGAGGGTCGCAAGGACGTTTTATGACCGCTTCAAGGTCGAGCACGACGCGTTTCTGAAGTTCATCGCGCACATTCCCGATGCTGAATTCCAACGCTGGTATGCGTCGGTGATGATCAACCGTTTGATGTTCCTGTACTTTATCCAGGGCAAGGGCTTTCTGGACAGCAATTCTGACTACCTGAAATCTAAGCTGGGCGGCAGCCAAGGCTATTACTACCGCGACTTCCTGTGCCCGCTCTTCTTCGAGGGCCTTGCGAAGCGCGAGGCCGAGCGCCCGCCCGCCGCCAGGACGCTTTTGGGCCGTGTCCCCTATTTGAACGGCGGCCTATTCGCCAAGCACCAAATCGAGGAGCGGTACGGCGAGAAAATTACAATCCCCGATGAGGCATTCGAGCGTCTGTATAAGTTCTTCCAGGAATTTGACTGGACGCTGGACGAGCGGCCCATCCGCAGCGGCAAAGAAATTAACCCCAATGTTCTGGGCTACATCTTCGAAAAATACATCAATCAAAAGCAAATGGGGGCGTATTACACCAAAGAAGACATCACGGAATATATCGGCAAGAACACGATCCTGCTGTTTTTATTCGACCAGGCCCGCCGTGACTGCCGCGTCGCGTTCGAGGGTGAGCACACGCTTTGGGAACTGCTGGCAGCCGACCCCGATGCCTATATCTATCCTGCCGTCCGCCACGGCGTGGACCTGCCGCTGCCTGAGAACATCGCACGGGGCGTGGACAGTGTCCCGGGGCGGGGCGATTGGAACCAGCCCGCGCCGCCTGAGTACGGCTTGCCCAGGGAAATCTGGCGCGAGACCGTTGCCCGCCGCGAGTGCTGCGCCGCGGTGCGAGACAAACTTTCGAGCGGCGCGGTGCAAAACATCAATGACTTTGTCACCCTCAACTTGAACATTCGCCAGTTTGCACTGGACGCACTGACGACCTGGGAGGGTGCCGACCTCGTCCGTGCTTTCTGGGACGCCATCAGGCACATCACCGTCTTGGACCCAACCTGCGGCTCTGGCGCGTTTTTGTTTGCGGCGCTGGAAATCCTGGAACCGCTGTACGAAGCGTGCCTGGACCACATGGGCGGCTTCGTTGCCGACGCCGACCAGTTTGGCCGCGCCAAAGATCACCAGGCGTTCCGGGACACGCTGAAGGAAGTTGCCAAGCACCCGAACCGGGATTATTTCGTGTTCAAGCGCATCATCGTCAATAACCTGTATGGCGTCGACATCATGGAGGAAGCCACCGAAATCTGCAAGCTGCGCCTGTTCCTGAAACTGGCCGCACAGGTGGAACCGGACTCCAATAAAGACAACTTCGGCATCGAGCCGCTGCCTGACATTGACTTCAACATCCGGGCAGGAAACACCCTTGTCGGCTTTGCGACTGA
>JAABUQ010009792.1_pt1 | contig 12812 bp, 14 predicted proteins | sample 5560001 | NCBI WGS metagenome assembly JAABUQ01 (sample SAMN10711888, study PRJNA513371) | rock metagenome | isolation source: Antarctica rocks | place: Antarctica: Victoria Land, Finger Mt nord | collected 2015-12-18 | reverse complement strand
CGGCCTCGATGAACGGCGTGATCTCGCGGTGGGGTCCCTTGCAGGCCATCTCGGGGAAGAATCGCGAGATGTCGACCACGTTGTCGCCGATCGTCTTGGAGGCGTGCACGCGGCGAGCTCGGCCAGTACTCATTGGTCGCGACCATCGTCTCCATCCTGATCGGCGTCTGCGGGTTGGCCGCGCGCTGCGTTGACTTCGCAATACATGGCCGGCTTGGTAGCGACGGAAGGCGTGGCTCTGGGACACGAGTATCTTGGCACACCCCATGCTCGGACCGCCGCGCGCGCTGGTGCGGCGGGCGTGAATGCGGCGAGGCGTGCTATGCTGCTGCAAGCTAGCGCCAGTGCGACCAGCAGGAATGCGGCCCATCAGCGGGCATCCGGCCTCAGCTCAGCTCTGCGACCCGGCGAGGTGAGGCGTTCGACCTCACACGGTGTCTCATGTCTTATAAGGAGTGTGTGGTGGCGACACGCAGCAACACCATGCAGGACGCACTCGAAAACCTCGGGGTGCGTCCTGACTCGCTCACCCAGCAGGAGAAGGACCAGCTCGACCACGAGGGGTTCCTGCCGCTCAGCGGTATCTTGACGCCCGACCAGCTAGGCAACCTACGCGCCCAGGTCGACGAGTTGCTACAGGCCGAGGGCGACCGGGGGGGCTCGGAGTTCCGCCAGGAAGCTGGCACCGAGCGCTTGTCGGACCTGGTGAATAAGGGCGCGGTGTTCGACATCTGCTTTACGCATCCGCGCGTGTTGGCGGGCATCGCTCACGTGCTGGCAGCGGATTTCAAGTTGTCCTCGCTCAACTACCGGGCGGCTCTACCCGGACAAGGCCATCAGGCGCTCCACACAGATTGGAGTGAGCCAGTCGCCGCCGGCCAGTTTCGGGTCTGTAACTCGATCTGGCTGTTGGACGACTTCACTGCGGAGAATGGACCAACGCGCGTGGTGCCGGGCTCGCACCGGCGCGGCACGCTGCCGAAGGATGAGATGCAGGACCCGGCCGCGCCGCATCCGCATGAGGTAACGCTACTGGCACCCGCTGGGACGGTCGTCATCTTCAACAGTCACCTCTGGCATGGCGGTACACTAAACGGCACAACCGCGCGCCGGCGGGCGCTACACGCGTACTACTGTCGCCGTGGCGAGCGCCAACAGGTCGATCAGCAGGGGTTCGCCCGCGCCGAGACGCTCGCGCGTCTGTCTTCTGCCGCTCGCTACGTGGTCGGCATAGATGAGGTCTGATTACTGGACTTCCCGAGCGCATCGTTGCATACACGTGCTCACACCAGTGTGCTCGGTGGCGGTGGCCGGCGGACACGCGTCCTGAAGAAGAGGCATCTGCACCAGCGCCCATAAAGCGCGTTGCGCTCCAGCGCCGCAGCCAGCCGTTTGATGACGTGAAACTCCGATTCAGTGAGCTCTGGGCTCCATTCGTAGTCTTCGAGCCGAAGTGGACGTCACTGAGCGTGCGTCTGCGGCGATGATTGCACTCGGGACCTGTCCTGAGCGGCCGAGTGCCTGCTCGAAGAACGCTTCGGCGGATGCGGTGTCGCGGTGCTCCCGTAGCAGCACGTCGACCACTTGGCCGTGCTCGTCGATGGCGCGGTACAGGTACCACTTGTCCTTGCCGCGGCAGAAGAACATCTCGTCCCTGTACCAGCAGCGACCCAGCGGTCCCCGATGCTTGCGAGCTTCAGCGGCGAGTTGCGGCCCGAACGCTTGGACCAACGCAGCACAGTCCGGCTGGACACGTCGATGCCCCGTTCGTCCAGCAGCTCCATCACGCTCGTGCCCGAGAGCGGGTGGCGCAGGTACCAGCGCACGGCCATCAGGATCACGTCGGCTGGCCAGCGGTAACCGGAGAAGGCCGACGTGGACCGGACCGTGAAGTCTCGGTCGCGGGCTGCGCAGGCGAAGCGCCGGCGACCGTGGCGGTCATGGCCCGTCACGGGTGACGACGCTGTTGGCACTGTGGGCAGGTTGGCATGCCGGCAGACGCTACCAGCACCTCACAACGTCGCAAACTCGCCCGGTGCCACGTGCTGGATGGCTCGGTCCGCCTCGTCCACCCAGAAGGGATCTCGCACGCTTTTCATGAACGCCTCCAACAATTTGAACGGTTCATTCAGGACGGGAGTCTGCCCCAACGCTGGAAGCTTGCGGTTGGCGTTGGACCCGAAGGCGTCTGCAGTTCGGCCAGCATGCGGCGCACATGCTCCGCGCTGCGCCGCATGCCGTCGGCCGCCGGTGGCAGGTCCTCGGGGTGCCAGCGCCGCTCGTACTCCAGCGACAGCCAGCCGTCATACCCGATGTCCGACAGTGCACGCAGGATGCGGTGCCATGGCAGCACGCCTTCGCCAACCACGCGCGAGCGGACCTTGCGCTCGCTTTCGTCGACTACGAACACCTTGCTTGCACTGAAGCCGGGCGCACCGTCTTTCCAGACGAAATCTTTCACGTGCACCAACCCGACACGGCCGACCTGGAGTGGGATAGCTGCTGAGAAATCCTCGTCTCCCTGAAAAGACAGGTTCGCCTGGTCGTACAGAATGCGCACAGCCGGCTGATCCACTTCGTCGATCAGCTGCGCGGCGAGTCGAGCTGACGGAGTCATGGTATTGAAATGGTTCTCCACAACCAGCGTCACCCCGCCTTGTGCAGCCTGGCGGCCGAGATCGCGCAGAGAGTCCACCAGGATGGCCCAGCGCGACTCTGCCTGGTCGGTGCCGGGTGGGAAGGAGCCGCCGTAGATGCGCACATACTGCGCGCCCATGGCGGCCGCCAGAGTGATCACTCGTCGCAACTCGTCGACGGCGGCCGCCCGCTCGGAAGTGTCAAGGGCATTGATCGCGTTGGTGTAGGGCGTCAACGATACCGGTTGGAGGCCGCGCTCACGGATTGCGCGGCCGATCGCCGCTGCCTCGAACTCGGGTGTGCTCAAGGGAATCCCACACGGATAGCCGTCCTGGCAGATCACCTCGATACCGTCGAGGCCGATCTGCCTGAATAACTCCACCGCCTGATCGAGCGCGAGCTCGGGCGTACCCATCGTGTGGCCGGCGATTCTCATGCTCGCGTCTTCCTCGCTGGCGGGCGACTAAACCGCAACCGTGTTGCCAATACGGTTGGTCGTGATGTCTGGGAGCAACTCGGCGACGTACGGCCCCCAGGTCTCGCCAAGCAAAGCGGCGGCGCGGCGAAGAAGGAGCAGGCGACGTTCCAGGCTGTCAATGGTCGCGCGCAGCGAAGGCGCGGCGATACTGACGGTGCCAACCGGTCGGTCGCCGCTGAAGATTGCCACGGCGATGGACAGGATGCCCGGATCAGCCTCTTCGTCGACGGTGCCGAAGCCGCGCTCGCGTACCCGACGCAGCTCAGCGCGAAGCGCTTCAACGGTGGTGATCGTCCGCGGCGTACGCTGCACGAAGCCCTGCCGCAGGACGAGCTGGACCGCGTGGTCGGCTGGCAGCTGCGCCAGCCAGACTTTACCGGCCGCGGTCGCGTGGAGCGGGACCTCTCGACCTTGAACCGGATCGACGATGACGCGGCTGGAGTTGCCTTGGGCCCGCGCGATCCAGCGCAGTCCATCACGTTCGGCGGCGGCCAAGCGGATCAGCTCTTCGGTTTCGGCCGCGAGCTGGTCAAGAATGGGCTGAGCCCACTGGTCCACGCCGGCGGCCTCCAGGTGACGAAAGCCGAGCGCGGTCATGCGGAACGTCAGCTTGTAGCGATCGGAGATGAGGTCGCGGAAGACGAAGCCGTGTTCCTCCATGACCGACAGAATGCGCAGGGCATTGGCCCGGTCGGCGCCGAGCGCGACGGCTACTTCGGCTAGCCGGAGCCCGCTGCGGCTGCCCGCCAGGAGCGCCAGGATAGCCAGACTGCGCTCGACCGAGGTGATTGTGGTCGGCGCGGCAGCGGTAGAATCCAGTCCTTTGCCGGCGCGCTCGCGCTGCTGAAACGGCACGTTGACAACAATACCAGCCGGCGATACTCTTGGCAACAGTGTTGCGAAATTTGGACTTGTGGGCATGACTGCTCGGCTGTCGGGCGTCATCACCGCCGTGCTGACGCCCATGCGTGCGGACCACAGTCTGAATGCCGACGCCTGCGCGCGCCTATGTTCATTCGTGGTCGACCGCCGCTCGACGGCTGTGCTCCTCGGCGGCACCACCGGCGAAGGACCGCTGCTCACGCGTGACGAGCGTCGCCGACTTGTCGCCCTGGCCGGCGCCCGTTGGCGGTCGAGCTCTCGTGGCCGCCCATGTCGGCGATGTCTCGACTGCTGGTGCGCTGGCGCTGGCCAGGATGCCGTCGCCGAAGGGGCTGACATGCTCACCGCGCTGTCGCCTTGGTTCTACGCTCACGACGAAGCGTCGCTCTTCGCGTATTACGCCGCGCTCGCCGAGGCCAGCGACCGGCCGCTGTACCTCTATAATCTGCCGGCACGCAGTGGAAGCGTGCTTCCGCCATCGGTCGTCGCCCGTCTCCGCGCCCCCTATCCGCAGGTCGTCGGCATCAAAGACAGCGGCGGCGACCTGTACTGCTTCCAGGAATATCAGGCCGCCGGCGGGCCGGACTTCACCTGTCTGTGGGGTCCGGATGGGATGGCGGCTGGCGCACGGCGCCGCGGGCCTGGTCTCAGGCCACCCGAACTTCGTGCCGGAGCTCATCGTCAGCCTGTACCGAGCCATGACCGGCGGCGACGTCGGCGAGGCGCGGCGACTCCAGAGCCAGGTGCAGGTGGTGCGTAAGGCCCTCAAGGATGGAGCACACCTTGGGCTGTTCAAGTGGGCCGCGAGCTGGCGCGGCCTCGACGTCGGCACACCCCGGCCGCCGCTGCCGGTTGCAGGTGAGAAAGAGATCGTCGCGGCGGAACGCGCGCTGCGCGAAATCGGCTGCTTCCCGAACTCCGTCGGCCTGGCCACTCCCTCTGGAAAAAGCGCCGATGGCTACTGAGCAGACAGCCGCTCCCGACGTCCAGTCGGAGCAGCTCCCCGCCAGCTCCATGCGTTTCGGCGCAATGGTGCTCCTGCCGCTGCTGTCCTTCGTGGTCCTGCTGGTCGCGTGGCAAGTCCTGGTCGTCGCGTTCCGCGTGCCGGAGTACATTCTGCCCGCCCCCAGCCAATTCCTGGCGCGGGTGGTCAGCGATTACCAGTTGCTCTGGCTGCACGGCTTGTGGACCGGCAGTGAAGTCCTGATGGGCTTCGCCCTGGCGGTCGTGGTCAGTATTCCGCTCGCTTTGTTGATCGCCTCTGTGCCGGTTGTCGAGCGGGCGCTGTATCCGCTCATCGTTTTCTTCCAGTTGGTTCCCAAGATCGCCATCGCTCCCCTATTCATCGTCTGGTTTGGCTTCGGCCCGGCGCCCAAGGTCCTGCTGACGTTCCTGCTGTGCTTCTTTCCGGTCCTGGTCGACAGCATGAGTGGTTTCAAGTCTATCGACCCGCGGCTCTTCTATCTGGCCCGGTCGATGGGCGCGACGCGCTGGCAGACATTCCATTACATTCGCCTACCGGCCGCGTTGCCATTCATTTTTTCCGGACTGAAGGTGTCGGCCGTGTTCGCCGTCACCGCCGCCATCGTCGGCGAGTTCGTCGGCGCCAATGCCGGTCTGGGGTATCTCCTGTTGCGTGGCTCGAGTTACCTGGACACCAGTCTGATGTTCGCCGTGCTGGTGGTCTTGAGCCTGATGGGACTGGCGCTCAGTTACGCGGTCGAAGGAGCGGAGCACATGATCATGCCCTGGCGCCGCCAGGACAAACAGTGAAGGAACGTATGGCCCACTTCCGGCCACCCCTGTTGCTCGTATCCACCGCCCTGCTTGTGGTCTTGCTGGCGGGCTGTTTCCCGTCGACGAATCCCAGTGCCCCGGCGGCGCAGCCGACCGCTGCCGCGACCGTTTCCGCGGCTGCCAAACCTGCCTCCAGCACGGCACCGACCGTGGCGGTCAGTCCGGTTGCGGGCGCCAGTCCGGTCGCCCGCGCAAGTCCCGTCGTCGCTGCCAGCCCGGCAGTCGCAGTCAAAGCCGCAACCAGCGGCGCCAGAAAAAGCGCCAAGCTGACGCTCAACTTCCTGGCCGGCGGACCGCAAGCGGGCTTCATGTACGCCAAGAAGCTCGGCTACTACGACCAGGCTGGCGTCGACCTGACGATTGAAGAAGGACAGGGCTCGGCCACAACCGCCCAACTGGTTGCCACGGGCGGAACACAGCTCGGGTATTCGGACGCACCCTCGGTGATGCAGGTCCGCTCCAAGGGCGGCGCGGACAAGATCGTCGCCGTCATCCTGCAAACCAACGCCTTCGCGATCATCTCACTCCAGGCCAAGAACATCACCAAACCGACCGACCTGGTCGGCAAGACGCTTGCCGTTCAGCCAGGCACCGCCCAAACGGCTCTCCTGGACGCGGTGTTCGCCGCGAACAACCTCGACCAGAAGCAGGTTAACGTCGTGAACCTCGACCCATCGGCACTGGTGGGCTCGCTGCTACAGGGGAGTGTCGACGCGATCCTGGCTGGCGCCGATTTCCAGAGCGTGCAGATCCGCGATCGAGGCGCCCAGATCAACGAACTCTTCTACCGTGACATCGGCATTCCGACTGTGGGTCTGTCGGTTGTCGCCAATGACAACCTGATCCAGAGCGACCCGGACCTGGTGCGCAACTTTGTGGCCGCCAGCCTGAGAGGCTGGGACGCGGCTCGGCAGCATCCCGACGAAGCCGCGCAGGCGGTTGTCGAGCAGTTCGTCTCGGGGGATAAGAACCAGATTCTCCAACAACTGCAGGTGGACTTGCAATTCATGTGCGCTCCCGGCGCGGACAAGGTCGGCATGCCGCCTGATAAGAATTGGCCGCTGACGTTCGACCTGCTGACCAAGTACGGTCTGCTGCCAGCCGACAAGCCGGTTACGGAGTACTACACGAATCAGTTCATTCCGCAGGACGCGCCGGTGTGCCCGAAGTAGAACGCGGCCGGGCCGCCTCCGCGGGCGTCACGCCGTCCGGTGTCAGCATCGAGGCGCGCGCTGTGTCTAAGACCTATGGCACCGGGGCCCGAGCGGTCCAGGCGCTCACCCCGATCAATTTCGACATCCGCGGCGGCGAGTTCGTCAGCCTGATCGGCCCCAGTGGCTGCGGCAAGAGCACCCTGATGCTGATCGCGGCGGGACTGCTGCCGGCCACCACCGGCTCGATCCTGATCGACGGCGAGACGTTGGATAAACCACTGACCGACGTCGGAGTCGTCTTCCAGGACCATCTGCTGTTGGACTTCCGCACCGCCGAAGACAACATCCTGTTGCAGACGCAGATCCGCGGCCAGCCAACAGAGGCGTCCGCGCGAGAAGCGGGGCGTCTGCTGTCGCAACTGGGACTAGCGGCGGCCGCCAATCGCTATCCGCGCCAGTTGTCGGGCGGCATGCGCCAGCGGGTCTCGATCGCTCGCGCGCTGATCCATGATCCGAGTGTGCTGTTGATGGACGAGCCGTTTGGCGCGCTGGACGCCATCACTCGGACCCAGATGCGGCACGACCTGGAACTGTTGTGGATGGAGAAGCGCAAGACCGTCCTGTTCATCACCCATAGCGTCGAGGAAGCGGTCGGGCTATCGGACCGAGTGATCGTCATGTCGCCGAACCCCGGCCGCATTGTCGATGAGATCACCATCGACCTGCCGCGCCCACGTCCCGTCGGGCTCGGCGTCGAACGCAGTTTCGTCGACTACGCCGACCGCATCTACGCCACCTTCCAGCAGCTCGGCGTCTTTAAGGTTTAGCCCGCGCGTGAACGATTGCGTGCTGATCACCGGCGGCGCCGGATTTCTCAGCCAGCACCTGGCCCGCCGGCTCGTCGGCGAGGGCCGCCGCGTCGTCACGTACGACCTGAGGTTCCCTGTAGCTAAGCCGGTAGCCGAGGTTCAAGTGCGCGGCGATGTAACGGATGTGACAAGCCTGGCGGAGGCGGTGCGCACCTACGACGTGACCGCCATCGTCCATCTCGCCACGCTGCTGACGGAAGCATGCGCCCGCGAGCCGGTGCGGGCTGCCCAGGTGAATTGCGTCGGGACCGCGGCAGTGTTCGACGTTGCGGCGCGGTTGGGTATTCAGCGGGTTCTCTTCGGTAGCTCCGTGGCTGTCTTCAGCCATGGCGACGGCCCGACCGGCGACGACCGACCGCTGGCGCCGCCAGGTGTCTATGGTGCGACCAAAGCATTTGCGGAGCACCTAGCTGGGGCCATGATGTGCGACCATCCTCGACTGGAGCTGGTCGGGCTCCGCTTTGGCTGGATTTACGGACCGGGGCGGGTCCGCGGCTGGAACGCGTTGCAGGACATGATCGTCGGATTTGCGCTCGAGCGGGAACGCGTTGCCTACCCCGCCTACGTCGACGCCAACGATTGGACCTACGTTGGCGACGCCGTCGAAGCCATCGTCCGCTGCCTGACCAGTCCGCGCCCCAGTGTGGTCGCGTACAACGTCAGCGGCGATCGGCGGACGGTTGGCGAAGCTGTCGCCCACCTGCAGCGGCGCTTCCCGCGCGTGCGGGCCGAGCCAGTGCCTGCCAGGCTGCCGCCAAACGCGTGGGACTTCCGCTCCGAGCGGATCACGACGGAGGCCGGCTACATGCCAACTGTCCGCTTGGAGGCCGGTCTGGACCTGACGACTCGGGCGCTGCGGCAAATGCACGACTTGCCGCCGCTTGCCGCAACACCACCACATTGATCCGCACGGGAGACCCACAACGATGATCCCTCAGCCCCTGCGAATCGGCCTGGTCGGCGCCGGTAGCATCGCCCAGGTTGCCGAGCTGCCGGCGCTGGCCGCTACACCCGGCGTCACGATCGCGGGCGTGGTCACCCGCACGCCTAAGAGCGCCCGAAGCAACATCGAACGCTGGCCGATCGAGCGGGCCTACGACTCGATCCCGCAGATGATCGATCGGGCCCACCTCGACGCGCTCATGGTGCTGACACCGAAACAGGTCCATGCGCAACACGTCGAGCTTGGCTTGCGCGCTGGCCTGGATGTGTTCTGCGAAAAGCCAATGACGACGTCACTCGATGATGCCCGGCGCGTCGCCAACCTGGCCCACGAAACGCAGCGGATTCTAATGGTCGCGTTCGACCGTCGCTATGCGGAGGTTTATGCCACCGCCCACGCCCGTACGGCCGGCAACGTGCAATTCTGCGTTGCTCAGAAAATCCGCCGCGGCTCCGAGTACCGCGCGACGCTCGAGAACGCCATCCATACGGTCGACCTGCTGCGCTGGTTCTGTGGCGAGCCGGAGAGCGTTACGGCCCAGTCGGTGGCACCGGATCCGTACCAGGAAAATGGCACTGCGGCCCTGGTCCGATTTCGGTCGGGTGCCGTAGGCGTGCTGATGGCGGCCCGCTTGGCTGGGGAATGGGACGAACGTCTGGACGTGTACGGGGGCAACACGAGCGTGCGGGTGACCGCGCCGGATGCCGTAGCCATCGCTGCCGACGGAGAAACACGTGTGGTACAGATGCGCCCGCGCGCCAACGGCTGGGCCCAGGTCAACACGACGCTCGGCTTCGGCCCGGAGGTCACTCATTTCGTCGAGTGCGTGAGGGAACGCAAGCAGGCCCGCACGAGCGCCCACGACGCGGTCCGCACGCATGCCCTGATGGACGAGATTCTGCGCCCCGCGGGACTGCCGCTCGATGATCGCCCCGAGGTGGGCGCGTGACCTCCAGCGGCGTGCAACGATTGAAAGTTGGCACCTATCTACCGAACTTCGCCTACGACGACGACGGTATCGACCATGCCGACCGGCTGCGCTACTGGATCACACATGCGGAAGAGGTCGGCTTCGCCTCCATATGGGTCACGGACCACCTGCTGCGAGCGCGCAACATGTACGCCCGCACCTGGTTGGAACCGCTGAGCAGTCTGGCGTTCGCCGCCGCGATCACTCGCCGAGTCGCACTCGGACCCGGCGTCCTGTTGCTGCCGTTGCGTCACCCAGTGCTGTTAGCCAAAGAGTTGGCCAGTCTGCAACGGCTGGCCGCCGGTCGCTTGATCCTGGGCGCCGGCACCGGCTGGTCCCCGACCGAGTTCGAGGCTGTCGGTGCACAGCGCTCGGAGCGTGGCCACCGGACCGACGAGGTGCTCGACCTGGTGCGTCGCCTGCTCGCCGGTGAGACGGTCACGCATGACGGTCGCTTCTACAGTGCGCGCGGGCTGCAGATCGAGCCATCGCCCGTGCCGCTGCCTGTCTGGGTCGGCGGAGGCAGTCAGGCGCCCCACCCGGATTCGGTCGAGAAACCGATCTTGAATCCGGCGGTCGCTCGACGCATCGCCGGGGCGGACGGTTGGTTCAGTCGTCCGTCGGCGCTGCCGGAGCAGATTGCCGAGGACTGGCGCCAGCTCCAGTCGTACATCCAGGCGGCGGGCCGACGCCCCGAGCAGATCGTCATCGGCAGCGGCCAGTGGGTGCACCTGACGGAGGAAGATTCGCACGCGCGGGCACTCGAGATCCAGCACCGCATGGCTGCCGACATTCTGGGCACCGGTCGGTCGATCGATCTCGTGGAAGAGTCGTACCTGTTCGGGACCATCGACGAGGTGGTCGCCGCCTGCAAGGAGCGCGCTGATGCGGGCGTCGAACACCTGATCCTGCATCCGTACACTGACGATTCGGCGCAGATCGATCTCTGGGGCCGCAAGCTCCTGCCGCGTCTGACCGCGCTCGTAGTCCGACGTCCGGCCGTCTGAGGAGGCAAGGTATGGTCGCCGTCATCCGTAGCGATGTCGCAATCCCTCTAGCGGTGGTCACCGACGAGCTGTCCGCGGACCCGGAGACCGCGCTCGAGCTTGCAGCAGAGATGGGCATTCACGCGGTCGAGCTGCGCGGTATCGGTCCCGACCGGTTTCCGCGCGTAGCCGAGTACTGGCAGCAGCGTTTGCCTGGCTACCTGGTACGGTTCGACATGCGCGTCATCTCAATGTCGCCGGGCCTGTTCAAGATTCCGCTGGCGCCGTCTCATGAGCCGCTGTGGCCGGATCGCGGCCTGCGCTGGCGCGACTGGGAGCGCCACGCGGAATGGCGCCAGCAGCGTGACCGGCTCGAAGACCACGCCGGTCGGCTGCTACAGGAGAGCCTGGATTGGGCGCGCCGACTTGAGTGCCCCACAGTCTCCTGCTTCAGTTTTCTCCGGCCGGCGGACGCTGCTGACCGGGCCTGTCCACAGGAGGTCATCGCGGTCTTGCACGCCGCCGCCGAGCAGGCGCAACTTGCCGGCGTGACGCTCGTTCTGGAGAATGAGCACGTCTGTTACGGCGATACGGGGGCGGCGGCGGCGGCCATCATCGACCGCGTCGCGCATCCGAATCTGGCGCTGCTGTGGGATCCTACCAACGCCTACACGGCAGGCGAAACGCCCTATCCGGATGGCTACGAACGCGTGCGCGGTCGCGTGCGCCACGTGCAGTTCAAAGATGCCCGCTGGCTGCCCGGTGGTGGGTATGAGTACGTCACCCGCGGCGGCGTGGACTGGGAGGGCCAGATCGCAGCCTTGCGACGGGACGGCTACAGCGGCTACATCTCGATTGAGACGCACGCGACTCCCAAGGTGGCTGGCACGCGGGCCCACCTCGAGCGCCTCCGAATGCTGCTCGAAGGCGACCCACGCGCCGCGGCCGACGGGACATAATGCGACCGCGTGCGACCATCGATCGCGCAACGAAGAAGAGTGAGGACAATGAGCCGCTACGAGTTCATCATTGTCGTGCGCGACGGGCAGATCGGGATCATCGTGCTCAACCGACCTGAAAAGTACAACGCCTGGATGGCCCAATGCGGAGGTCGGTGGTGATCGCGGCGCCGTGGACGTACTGACGCCGTCAGCGTAACCAGGCCACGGCACACCTTTTCCGTGGTGTGGAAGTCGGACGTGCACGTGATTCAGGCCTCGCCGAGAGCGCTGATTGCCACACGGCAGCCGCGTGCTAAGCGCGGCGGAGGCCGCTGTTGGGCGAGTACGCTGGCGCCAAAATGGACGCTCTCTTCGGCTGTGGCATGGCAAGCGAGTGGTGGCCCCACGGGGGGATCGTGCTGACCTCGGAAATGCAGTACTTGAATGACGGAAACGAGCTCGTTGCCCGCGCTGTGAGCCCGCAGCTGCGCTTCTTCGCCGCGGGCGTCAATGCTGCGGGTAGGTCGGACCAGCAGGACCGAGCAAGCACCGGAGGCGCTGGGATTCCACCATCCGATGTCCTGGCCGAGCGGCGCCACCGTCGCGGACCCGACGCGCTGTACTCGGAGGATGTCCAGCAGGGCCAGCCACTGCCAGACATGCCAATGGGCGCCCTGCGCATGAGCGACATCATCCGCTGGTACGGGGGCGCATACGGACCACCTTTGTCGTCGACGCGCCTCGGCAGCGCCAGCGACCTCGTCGGCGCCGGCCACTACACTTCAAAAAGCGCGGAATCAGGCGGCGGCCCGGGCCCGTATGACAATGGTCCACTACGCGGTGCCTGGCTGAGCCAGCTTGTTGTCAATTGGATGGGTGACTCAGGCGACCTGAAGGAGCTGCAATACAGTCTGCGACTGTTCAACCTCGTCGGCGACGTCAACACGGTCAAGGGCAGGGTCGAGCGTATTGCGGCTCAGGTTGCGCGGGCGCGTCGGCCCTGTCCGGCTGTTCTGGTTGCATGGGGTTACTCTGACGATATCTGTAGGTGCCGATTCGCGCGCGTTTAGCTCGACTACCGCGGCCGTGCAGACCCGTGATCCCGACTCATGCCGTGCGCTCAAAGAGTAACAACTGAGATGTCAGGGGGCGCTC
>JAABUQ010009791.1_pt1 | contig 12817 bp, 10 predicted proteins | sample 5560001 | NCBI WGS metagenome assembly JAABUQ01 (sample SAMN10711888, study PRJNA513371) | rock metagenome | isolation source: Antarctica rocks | place: Antarctica: Victoria Land, Finger Mt nord | collected 2015-12-18 | reverse complement strand
CCGCTGTCACTGTGATTGGTCGTGCCCGCATGTCTCTCCCCCGTCCCCTCATGGGGCGGCGCGTCCGTGCGCCGTGCCCTCCTCCCTTCATTATATCGCCAACCTATTTACGCCAACGTGTACTAGTGCAGCAGATGGTAACAGTTTTGCTTGGAGCCAATTTTGGGCTTCGACTACATTGGTCGGTGAGTCGCAGGGCAGATAATTAATCTCACTCTCCCGACGTCATGCGCCTTGTGCCGGGCAGTACATGCGCCATGGCGAGCCCGGCGCGTTTGACGCTCTCATCCGTACTCTTGGGTACGTCGTCGGCGACGGTGTGCTTGAAGTGGATCGGGTCAGCCCAGTCGAGCGCGAGGTCGGGCGCGGAGACGCTCCGGCCTTGGCCCGGCCCACCGTAGCGCCTGCTATACTCTATGATAGCGGTCGGTAAAGTAGACAATGGGTAGATAGGGGGACGATTGATATGCGGGTAGGGGCTGTTGATGTACAGGGCGGGGCCGTGCCCATGCCGATCGTGCGCCTGAATCGTGTCATCCTGCTGGTTGGGGTGTTGATCGGATGCTCGCTCCGCCAACCACTGGTCACGACCACCCTCCTGGTCGTCCTGGCGCCCACCGTCGTCGTGGGGACGCGCGGCAGCCTCGTCGTCGCGCTTGGGCGACGCCTCCTCGCGGCGCAGATCGAGGCCGCGCTCGCCGCCGGGGATGTCGAGGACCGCCGGTTGATGCGCTTCAACAACACCATCGCCGTCCTGCTCCTGGCCCTCGCCCAGGGCGCCTTCCTGCTGGGGGCTACGACGCTCGGCTGGGCGCTGGCCCTCGCGGTCGCGGCGGCGGCCGCCGTCGCGCTCGCCGGCTTCTGCGTCGGATACTTCCTCTATTACCAGTTCCGTCTCAATCGCTACCGCCTCTTCGGGGCTTAGAATAGAAACTAGGACATGGCCGAGAAGATGCATTCTCGGCCATGTTGACATTAGTATGGCGATGACGCGCTCAGCATCCGTGGCGCCGGCGTCGTCCACGATCGACGGGCTTTAGCGTGGCGCTTGCCCCGGCGCGGGGATCACGCCGAGCTGCTGCATCGCCCCCAGGCTGTCTTGTTCGACCCACGCCTCCGCGATCTTCCCCTGGGCGAAGCGTAAGATGTATATGCCCGTGGTCGTCACCGCCTTGTCGGTCGCGGGTATCCCCTGGAAGGCCCTCTGGTGTGTCCCGTGGAGCGTCGTACGGACGACCACCGTGTCACCCTCGGCCACCATGTCCTCGATGGTGGCGCGCAGATCGGGGAAGGCGTCCGACCCGGCCGCGATGAGCTTTTTCAAGCCTTCGCGGTCACCCGCTGGAGCCAACCGATCGTGGTTGATCAAGTTCGGGGCGAAGACCTCGTCGATCATCGCTAGGTTATGGCCACTGACGCCCTCCTCTCTCGACGGCGACGCCTCGTCCAGGTCAGTCGCGGTCTCGGGGCGGTATCCGCAGTGCGCCCGCGTGTCCCGTCATGTCCTAATTCTGACCGCGGCGCGCCCGGTTGACCACGCAAAACCCACAGCGTTACCCACAAAGTTGGGAGGTCTGTGCTATCATGGCCTCGACCGCGGTCACGGCCCGCACGACGCGGGGACGTACAAGACGCCGTGGCTCCAGTGGGGCGGGACGGTGAGTATGAGCACGGAAACGGATGAGTCTTTCGGTGGTCTGCTACGGCGCTATCGGCTGGAAACGGGGCTGACGCAGGAGGCGCTGGCCGAGCGTGCCGGGGTGAGCGTGCGCAACGTGCAGAACCTGGAGTGCGGCGAGAACCGGCCGCTGCCGGATACGGCGCGCCGCCTGGCCGCGGCCCTGGGGCTGGAGGGACCCGCACGCGCGCGGCTGCTGACCGGCGCGCCACCGCGGCGGCGGACGACGACGCCCGTTGGGGCGCCCACTTCCGTTCCATTTGGCGCCCTGCCCCTCCCGCCGACCGCGCTGGTGGGTCGTGAGCGCGAGGCGGCGGCGGTGGACGCCCTGCTGCGGCGCGACGACCTGCGCGCGCTCACGCTGGTGGGGCCGGGTGGCGTCGGCAAGACCCACCTGGCCCTGCACGCCGCCTACGCGGCCCAGGAGCGTTTCGCCGACGGGGGAACCTTCGTCGACCTCACGCCGCTGCGCGATCCCACCCTGGTCCTGCCGGCGGTCGCGTGGGCGTTGGGCCTGACCGCCCAGGGCAGCCGTCCCGCCACCGAGGTGCTGGCCGCGCACCTGCGCGACCGACAGCTCCTGCTGGTGCTGGATAACTGCGAGCACCTGCTTGCGGCGGCGCCGGAGGTGGCAGCGCTACGCGCGGCCTGTCTGGGGCTGCGTGTGCTGGCGACCAGCCGCGTGGCGCTGCGCGTGCGCGGCGAGCAGGTCTACCCCGTGCCGCCCCTCGCCGTCCCCGCGCCCGACAGGCTCCCGCCGCTCGCCGCGCTGGAGGAGGTCGCCGCCGTGGCTCTCTTCATGCAGCGCGCCCGCGCCGCGGACCCCGCCTTCGCGCTCACCCTGTCCAACGCCGCGGCCGTGGCCACGATCTGCGCACGGCTGGACGGGCTGCCGCTGGCGATCGAGTTGGCGGCGGCGCGCGTGGCCTCATTGCCGCCGGCGGCGCTGGCGGCGCGGTTGGACCGGCCCCTGGGCCTGTTGGTGGGCGGGCCGCGCGACGCGCCCCCCACGCCAGTGGACGCTGCGCGACACGATCGCCTGGAGCGACGACCTGTTGCCCGCGGCAGAGCGGGCACTGTTCCGGCGACTCGCCCCCTTCGCGGGCGGCTGTGCCGTCGAGGACGCGGCGGCCGTGTGCATGCCGGGAAGCGCACCGGACGACTCGCTGGTGGGGATGAACGTAGGGGACGTGGCGGACGTGGCGGACGTGGCGGACCTGGATGACCCCCTGGCCCGCGGGCGCGCCGCCCTGACGACTGGTTACCTCAGTCTGTTCCCCCTGGAGGGGCGGCCCAATCCGCACGCTCCACGCGCGGCGCTGGCGCTCTTCGGGGCGGTCGCGCCACCCTGGCGATGGGAGGCCCTCAGCTGCCTATGGTTACTGGGTATAGCGTCCGTACAACTGGGCAACCTGGCGGTCGCGGGGGAGGAATTGTCCGCTTCCCTCGCACAGGTGGAGCAGCAGGGCAACATCTGGGTCTGTGGCATGGTGCTCATTGTCCTGGGCGGTCTGGCATAGGCGCGCGGCGACGTGGTCGGGGCGCGGGCCTACGTCGAGCGCGTGGCCGAAACAGCCGCTCCCCTTGGCGACATGCAGAGTGTCACGTTTGTGTCCTACCTGCTGGGGCAACTGGCCGAGGAGGACGGCGACACGACGGGCGCGGATCGCCTACGCCCACGCGCTCACCTTGGTGCGTGAGGTCGGGGACTTCGCCCTCATGGAGCGAGCCGTCCCGGCCATAGCCATCATGAATGTGTCTGTGTGGCAGGAGGCGCGTCCCCGCGCCCTGCGCTATGCCAGCGGCGACCATCGGGTTGCCTCAGGCGGGAGGACGGCCCCTCACTCTGCAACAGGCGATCGTAGCAGCCAGCAGGGCATCGGACGCGGAGGGACACGCCGAGCCGGCGTCATAACGACTACCGGGGCTGTCGCGCGACGGTCGCCAGACCACGGTGAGCACCGCGTGGAAATGGACCTCGTTGGCGCGCGCTCATGGGCCGTGTTCACGTCGTCGAGCGTATGGGTCTCCATCAGCGGCCACATGCTGACAGCCGTGGCGAACCGGAGCAACTCCATCATGTCGACGCGCGAACCGACAACGCTGTTCACGCATCACCACGGGGCGCATCCGAACCCTGTAGATAACGGCGGACCCTTCTGGCGAGGGGCACAGCCGCAGGCTCACTCGTATAACTGACACCCTTTGCCCCGCTTGCATGGTACAATTACTCGAACATACGCACTAGATACGATCCGTTGGCGCCCCTATACGTGTAGCGAGCCGGCGGGTGGAGGCTCCTCGTGACTCCGACTGAAACCGCGGCCGACGCAACCGGGTTAGACGGCGCGGCTCCCGTCACTTCCGTCAATCCGCTCGATCCGGAGGCGCTGCTCTTCGGGGCCGACCCCACGCCCGGCATCGTGTCGCTCGACGTGCGCAACGACGGCACGGTCACCCTCTGGCGGCGCGTCGATGGGGCCATCGTCCGCGAGCAGGATACCTACGAGCCCTGGTTCCTGGCCGCCTCGCTCGACGTGCTGGCCCCGCTCGGCGATCGCCTCGCGCGACTGGAGCACGGCCAGCCCGTGCCCCCCGATAAGCTGGCCGGCTACGAGGTACTGGCCGGCGACAACCACTATAAGTATCTCGTGCGCGCGCGCCGCATCTCTGACCTGCACGATCTCCTGACCAAGGGCTACGAGGAGCGCAACGACGGCCTGCGTGTGGCCGCGCTGCGCGAGATGCGTGGCGAGATCTATATCCGCTCGCACGTCGAGCAATACCTGATCGCCAGCGGCCGCACCTACTTCAAGGGCCTCACCTACGACGACGTGCGGCGTATGCAGATCGACCTGGAGACGACGGGCCTCTCGGCGGAGCGCGACCAGATCTTCATGATCTCGATCCGCGACAACGACGGCTTCGAGGCCATCCTGGACGGCAAGCCCGAGCGCGACCTGCTGCAGGATCTCGTGCGCATCGTGGCCGAGCGCGACCCCGACATCATCGAGAACCATAATATCATGGGCTTCGACGCGCCCTTCCTGGTTACGCGCGCGCGCAAGAACGGTGTCCGGCTCACCCTCGGACGCCCCATGCCGGGCCGGTCCAACGGCGGCGAGTTCGAGGACTACCAGGACTCGCTCAAGCTTGCCGCGGAGAGCCAGCGCTTCCGCCGCTATAGTCTGCCCGGCCGCGAGGTGGTGGACACCCTGCACGCCGTGCAGCGCTACGACGCCGTGGTCCGCCACATGCGCAACCACACGCTCAAGAACGCCGCGCGCTACTTTGGCGTGGCCCGTGCCGACCGCGAGTACGTCGACGGTCCTCAGATCTACGCCGAGTACACCCGCGACCCGGAGCGCGTGCGCCGCTACGCCCTGCACGATGTCGAAGAGGTCGACGGCCTCTCGCGCGCGCTGATGGGGGCCAGCTTTATGCTCTCCTCGATGGTGCCGCGCCCCTACGACAAGATCGCTACCAGCGGGACCGGCCAGGGTCTCGTCGAGCCGCTGCTGCTGCGCGCCTACGTCACGGCGCGCCACTCCGTGCCGCGCGGCGAGGGCGGGCGCGAGTACGAGGGCGGCGCGACCGGCCTGTTTCGCGCGGGCGTGCTCTCGCATGTGGTCAAGGCCGACGTAGCCTCGCTGTATCCCTCGATCATGCTCACCTTCAAGGTAGTCCCCAGGAGCGACCGCGATATCAACGCCATGCTCATCACCCTTGAGTATCTGATGGGGCAGCGTCTGCTGCACAAGCGCGAGGCCAAGCGCCTCCCGACGTCGGACCCGCGGCGCGCCTACCACGACGCCCTGCAGGGCGCGGTCAAGATCCTGATCAATAGTTTCTACGGCTCGCTCGGCAACGCTGTCAACCTGTTCGCCGACGCCGACGCCGCGGCCGAGGTGACGCGGCGCGGGCGCGAGATCCTGTTCCAGATGCTCTCGCGCCTACAGGAGCAACCGGGCGTCGAGTTGATCGAGGCCGACACCGACGGCGTGATCTTCAAGACGCCCGAGGGCTGGACCGAGGAGCAGGAGAAGGCGCTGATCGCCGAGGTCAGTAAGAGCTTGCCCGAGGGCATCAACATCGAGCATGACGGCCGCTGGGCGCGCATGTACTCCTACATGGAAAAGAATTACGCCCTGCTCGGCTACGACGACACGCTCACCATCAAGGGCTCGTCGTTCCGCTCCAGTCGCAACGAGTTCTACGGCGAGCGTTTCTTCCGCGCCGTGCTGCCGCTCGTGCTCAAGGGCGAGATGGCGGCGGCGCGCGACCTGTATATAGAGACGGTGCGGCAGGTGCGCGCCCGCGAGATGCCGGTGCGCGACCTGTGCATCAGCGCGCGCCTGACCAAGACGCCCGAGGAGTATCGCGCCACCGGCCGCAAGGAAGAGGCCTACGAGGTGATGAAGGCCGCCAAGCGGCGCTGGGCGCCGGGCGACCGCATCGCCTACTACCAGGCCTCGCGCGGCCGCCGCAAGCTCGTGGAGGACTTCGCCGGCGACTACGATGTGGAGTACTACGTGCGCAAGCTCACGGACACCTACTGCGCGCGCCTGGCTAAAGCCATCCCGCCCGAGCACTTCGCCGAACTCTTCGGCGAGCAACTCACCCTCTTCGCCACGCCCCCCGACGAGATCACCCCCCTCGTCGTGGTCGAGAACACCCTGGAGGACCTGCGGAGCCGCATGGCCTAGCCCCCTATAGCGTAGGATTACATTATTCTATAGGCATGCGCGAAGCAAATTAGGAGCAGGGAGTAGACGATGGCCGGAGAAACGACACACAAGGGCGGTAAGGATAGCCTGGACTCGTTTATCGACAGCCTCAGCGAGGTGGCGACGGAGCATTTCGCCACCGGGGAGGTGGATGTGCCGGTGCTGCACTTTCTGAAGGACGACGGCGCGATGGGCGTGCTGCCCCTCATCCCGCAGCCCGGCCTGGAGTCGGCCCAGATGGCCCGCCTGGTCGTGGGGTTCTACGACCCGCCGGCCGCCGCCGTCCTCGCCGAGGGGTGGGCGACCAACTTGGCGCTGCCGAAAGACATCAACGAGGCGCTCGACGGCAAACGTCCCTGGAGCGAGGTCGCCGAGCGGGTGAGCAAGCGCCTGGCCCCCGCGTTGCGGCATTATCCGGCGCTGGCCGAGGCCCTGCGCCAGGGCGACGTGGCGGCCCTCGAGCTCAAGCACCGCATGGCTCTGACCTACGCCTGGCACGAGGATACGATGGGCCCGGTCTCGCGCGGCGAGAAGTCGCTCAAGAGCCTGCCCTTGCACCTGCGGCGCAAGGTGATGACCCTCTTCGGCGAAGACCGGCAGGGCGCCAGCAAGACGCTGTTGTGGCGGATCGATCGGCGGGACGGCCGGCGCCACTTCGTGCCGGAGCCGATGGAGGGGGCCGATCAGTACGCCACGCGCTGGCGTCCCCTCTACATCGCCATGGAGATGGCCGCGCAGGCCAAAGTGCCCACGGGCCTGGTGCGCCCGCGCGTACGCGAGCTTTGTCGCCAGCAACTGAGCGCGTACAAGCTGGTCGAGGGCATCGCCTTCACGGACGCGGAGAACCTCTTCGGCTCGTCGGCGCCGCCCTACATGCAGTGACGCCCACCGGGGGGCTATTCCTGATCCGGGTTGAGCCGCCAGACGCGCCAACTCAGGACCTCGGCGCAGGGTCAGCGAATGAACTAATGAGATTGAGTTTGCCATGATCTTTATCGGCGATGCGCATGGGGAATGGGCCGCCTTGCAGCGGAAGCTCGGGAGGCTGGACGTGCGCGGCGAGACCATCGTACAGGTCGGCGACTTCGGCGTTGGCTTCGGCGGCGCGGCGGGCCGAGCGCGTGAGCGGGCGGGGCTGGACGCGTTCGACCTCTTCCTGGCGCGCACCGAGAACACGCTCCTGGCCATCCGCGGCAACCACGACGACCCCGCCTATTTCACCCGCGGCGCGTGGGGATACGAGCGCATACGACCCGTCTCCGACTACACGGTCGACACGCTGGACGGGCGCAAGGTCCTGTTCGCCGGCAGGGCCATCTCCATCGACCGGAGGCAACGGGTAGTCGGCCGCGACTACTGGCCCGACGAAGGCTTCCGTCTAGATGAAGGGGCGCTGGCGCGTCTGGATCTGGACGGCCTGTGGGGCGTGGTGACGCACAGCGCCCCCGCCGTCGCGCCGCCCGCCTTCCCGGCGTCGGCCGACCCGTTGGTCCGCACGTTCGCGCGTGCCGAACCGGGACTGCTGGACGACCTTGACGGCGAGCGGCGCGATCTGACGCGGCTGTATGAGTTGGTCGCACGGCGGAGCCGCCCGACATATTGGATCTACGGCCGCTTCCACGCCCACGCCACAAGCGAGCTCGACGGCACGCGCTTCATCATGCTCGACGTGCTCGAGGCGCGATCCATCCGCTACTCCAAATAGCCGCGGGTAGCCGCCGCGCGATGCAGGCGCATGACCACCAGCGGGCCGATCGCATGACGCGCGAGGCGCTGGATTGGTTTCGCGCGGCCGTCCCCGCGCGCACCCTCTACAATTGGCAGACCGCCGCGGATGGGTCGAGGTAGTGGATCGCCAGAAACAATGAGGACGGGGCGCCCGGCTCGAGCCGGGCGCCCCGTCGTCGGAGGCGGAGAGGGTGGGATTCGAACCCACGAGACGGTTGCCCGCCTACGGCATTTCCAGTGCCGCGCACTAGGCCAGCTATGCGACCTCTCCAGAAAGTCGTCAGCTACCAGTAATCAGCCGTCAGCTTCTTATCGCGAGCAGTAGCGTCACTCACGATGAGCCGGCATGGCCGACGACATCCATTTGCGAAAAGCTGAAAGCTGACGGCTAATTGCTGACAGCTGCTAACGCGGAGGGGGTGGGATTCGAACCCACGAGAGGCTTGCACCCCTAGCTGTTTTCGAGACAGCCGCACTCGGCCACTATGCGACCCCTCCAGACAGATGGAAGTATAACATAGTGACGGGTGATGAATTAGATCACGTGATCGCGGTGCATGACGCGGTAGAACAGGTTGGCCAGCAGGGTGTAGCCGCGCGTGCTGGGGTGGAAGCCGTCGCTGCCGACGTTCTTGAGGTTGTGCAGCACCGGCTTCGACGCGGCGTACAGGTCGACCAACGTGGCGCCGCGGCGGGCGCAGGCCGTCGCGATGATGGTGTTATACATATGCACGATCTGGTTAACGTCGTCTTTGCTGACGCCGGCGTTGGTGTAGGCCGGGACCAGCGTCAGATCGGGGACGTTGCCCACGTAGACGCGCGCGCCGGCCTTGCGCAGCGCCGCCAGCAGGCGATCGAGTTGGGCGGCGTAGTCGTCAGGCGAGACCAGCGCGTTGATGTCGTTGACGGCTAGCCAGACGGTCACCAGGGTAGGATGGTCCTTGAGCGCGGCCGGGAGCTCCGCCGCGAGCGCGTCGGAGAGCGTCGCGCCGGAGTGGCCCAGGTTGACGTAGCGCGAGCCGGAGGGGAGGCGCCGCGCCAGTTGCGCCGTCCAGTTGTCGCGCGCGGGGTTGGCTGCCCCGACCCCGACCGTGTCCGAGGCGCCGAGCGCGACGTAGACGGTGCGGGGGGGCGGGGCGGCGTGGCCGTGTGTCTCCGTTATAGAGGTGGCGCTTACCACACCGCCGCTGCACATAACGATAAGAACTATCAGGATCGCGGGGGCGAGGCAGTGTAGTAGGGTCGAGCGCATGCGTTAAGTCCTTTTAACTGTCGATCAGTGGCGATGGACGGGGAGCCGGCGGCCGGCATGGGTCCCCTCCCATTACTACCAGTGTATCGCCAGTGGCTCAATAGCCTATTCGTGAGCGGGTGCGCGCCACGATTGTGAGAAGAGACCTGGCCTCAAAAGACCATGGCAGGGCAGGACCCTGAAGGGTCTGGATAGCTCCAGAACGGACGGGGGCCGGCGAGAGGATTGCCCTCACACAGACCTTTTAAGGTCCGTCCCTGCCATGGTCCCTTTAGGGCCAGGCCCACGGCGGCCGCCACCACGATCGTACGCACCTACCGTCCGGGCAGGGCGTAGGCGGTCAGATGGCCGCCCTCGTCCGAGATGTAGACGTAGCCGTCGACGGCGATGGGGCTCTCCCAATGCACGCCGCCGATCGTGCCGCCCGCGGTGGGCAGCGTGCTGGTCCAGAGTTGGCGGCCCGTGCGCGCGTCGAACGCGTTGAGCGCGCCCCCTGTCGCGGCCGCGAAGACGATGCCGTTGACGATAACCGGCGAGGTGCTGCTCGCCCCCGCCTTCCAGGCCGTCTCGAGCCGGCTCGCGCCGCGCGCGTCGGTGACGAGGCGCAGGGCGCGCAACTCGCCGTTGTCGCCCACGTAGATCCACGTCTGGCCGCCGGAACGCCAGACAGCGGGCTGTGTGAAGAGCACCGCGCCGTCGACGTGGATGGTCTGCACGCCGGCGCCGACGCCGCCCAGGCGCGCGCGGTCGACCAGGTGGATGGCCTGGTCCTTGCCGCCCTGCACGGCCATCAGCGGCGTGCGGCTGCGCGGTTCGCGCGGAAGCAACACGGGCGAGGTGCTGCCGAGGTCGAGGTCGCTGTTCTCCAGGTCGGCGTAGTTCGTCGGCGTGAAGTAGCCGAGCAGGCGCGCGCCGTCGGCGTTGAGCGAGAGCAGCGAGTCGCCGTAGTTGGTCCCGCCTTTATTGGCGTCGAAGAGCCCGTTGCCCGTGGCGACGTAGACGCGGCCGCCCATGGACGGGTCGGGGTCGACCACCACACCGGCGCGCGCCCACATGCCCGATTTCGTCTGAGGGCACGAACTGGCGCTGCGCGCGTCGTACTGCTTGTCGAGCGGCAGCGCCCGGATGTTGCCGCACAGCGTGTTGAAGACATGCGTGGCGCCGTCGCGCAGGCGCATGACCACGACGTGGCCGTTGTAGGGGCCGCGGTCACCGATGTAGCCCGAGGTGACCGCGTAGAGATAGCCGTTGGCCAGGTTCAGGGCCGAGGCGTCCTTCTCGACGTCAGGCATGCGCGTGACGCGCAGGGGGAAACCAGGGCCGCGCGCCTCCGCCCCCGTCGCGGCGGCCAGCTTGTGTACCTGCCCGTCGATGGCCGGGGCGTAGATGTAGCGGCCCGAGGGGTCGGCGGCGGGCGTCGAGGTCGTGATCAACTGGTCGCGGCTGTTCGGCGAGAAGGGGTATATCTTCGGGGCGGGCGAGGTGAAGCGCCATACGATCGCGCCGGTGCGCGCGTCAAGGGCATAGGTCGTGCCGTAGCGGGTAGTCTGGAACAGCAGGGCGCGCGTCCCGCCGCGCGGCATGGCCACGCGCGAGAGCAAGATCGGCGTGGAGTCGGCCACGTTGTCGAAGGTCGTGACCCAGCGGCGCTTAAGCGTGCCCACGTTGGACGGCGAGAGCGCGGTGTCGCCGGCGCCGACCCCACTGCGCGCGGGGTCGTGGCCGAACACGGGCCAGTCGTGGCTAAATGTCCCGGCGGCGCGGGCCGGGCCGGCGGCGAGCGGGACGGCGGCGACGAGCGCCGTCAGGGTGAGGGCGCGCAGCGAGGCGCGCACGGGCCGTGAGGGATATGCTTTGTTCATGGGCGATAAGTCCTCGGAACGGGAACGCGTATGGTTGAGCGGATGCGGCGCACTATGAGGGCGGTGTGCGCCTTTTCATTGTGCCAGAGGATACGATTAGGTAGAAATGATCCGTGTTACCATGTGCGTGCGTCGCGCGTTGTATCCATTGAGAGCGCCGGCGCTCCCGGAGCATGCACGCCGGCGTGAGTCGTGTGACGAATGGTAGGGGCAGCTTGGGGGAGGGACCGTGAACATTATCGGCGCCAGGCGCGCCGTGAGTTGGGGCGCCGCGCCGGCGTTATTGGCGTCAGTAGCGCTGCTGGTCGTGCTCATCGCCGCGCTCGTCGGTGTTTCCTCGCGACACGGCATCGCTACCGGGCCTGTCCTGGCCACGCTCACGCTCGGTCCGGGCGCCAACGGGTTGGCCCTCGATACGCGCGCCGGGCGGGCCATCGTCGGCGGTGATCGCGGGGGACATGCCTACGTCGTCGACACGCGCACGGCGACGCTGCTCCGGACGGTCACGATCGGACCTGCCCTCAGCGGCCCCACCGCCAACTGGCCCATGGTTGGCCCCGAGCCCATTATCGTAGTCGACGAGCAAGATGGCCGCGCTTTTGTCAGCCCGCCGCCATTTGGTCCACCCCCGCGCGGATTGAGCATGATTGACACGGGGAGCGGCCGGCTGCTCGCTACTATCCCCTATGCCGGCTTCTCCGGCCCGTGGTTCGCCGTTGACGCGCGGTCGCGCCATCTTTTCATGCTCGACAATCCCTCGCGTAGCGAGCAGGTGCGCGTGTATGACGCGCGCGGCGGCCGCCTGTTGCGCGTCACGTTCTTTGATATGCCGCCGTTCCTCCCAAGCGGCATAAGTTGGAGTGGTGACACCGTTCCGGTGGCCGTAGATGCGCGAAACGGGCGTGTCTTCGTCAGCCGGCAGATCAGCAATGCCGTGAGTATGCTCGATGCGCCCGGCGGGCGACTGCTGCGCACCACGACGATCGCGCCACTCCCCGCGGGCGCCACCTCTATCAACGTGACCAGCCCGATCGTCGACGAGCGTGACGAGCGGGTCTTCGTGGCCTCGGCCGACCGCGGCACGGTAACCACGCTCGACGCGCGCGACGGCCGTGTGCTGCGCTCTGTCCGCCTCGTGCCATATGCGGATAATCCGGTCGTGGATGGTGTAACCGGGCGGGTCTTTGTAGCCGCCAGCAACGGGATCGCGATGCTCGACGCGCGGAGCGGTCGCCTCGAGTCTCGCTTGTCCGGCCCCTCTGGCCTGCCTGGGTGGGGCGGGCCACCGGCCATCGACGGGGCGACGGGGGACGTGCTCGTGGCCGACAATGCGCGTCGCGTCGTCGACGTGTTCGACGGCAGGCGCGGGCGGCTGTTACGCATGTTGCGTGCGGGCGGCGATGTGGGCGGCTTCACGGTAGACGCGCCGGCCGGGCGCGTCTACGTCCTGAGCAGCGGTTATTTCGACCCGCGCAAGAGGACTTTTACTGGTCCGGCCCTACTGCGGGTGTTCGGCGAGCGCACGGGGCGTCTGCTGCGCGCCATTGCCCTCGGCGTCGGCTCCGCTCGT
>JAABUQ010009788.1_pt1 | contig 12817 bp, 11 predicted proteins | sample 5560001 | NCBI WGS metagenome assembly JAABUQ01 (sample SAMN10711888, study PRJNA513371) | rock metagenome | isolation source: Antarctica rocks | place: Antarctica: Victoria Land, Finger Mt nord | collected 2015-12-18 | reverse complement strand
GAATGTGCACATATAGTGGCGGAGTTAATGAAACTCAATCGCAATAAGCGGAAGTATTATCAAAAGGGGCAGAGAGCTATGGAGCTTATCCTGTCTGGATTATAGCTTCTTTGTCGCCCCGACAGAAGGAATGCCTATGATTCTCTTTACATCATCTAAACGGTTTTATCAACTTAATTCAGCTTTAACGAGGTCAAAAAACAATATTTTGTAGCTTGCAGATTGCTTTCAAAACCTGAAGTAGTTGGATTGTACGGTCAGAGTCAATTAAGTTTAGTTCCGGCAATAATTGGTAAATCGGAGGATTCCCTTGATGAAGATATACAAAGCGATAACTCAGTCCGTTCGTCGTCAACCCCCAAACTGCTTCTTGATGTTCTAGGCTTTTATAGATATAGGTAAGCAATTGGGGTAAACCTTCTAAAGCCTCAACACTACTGTTCTTAGCTTCAACTACCAATATCCAAAAGGGCGTAGTTGTTATTCTCGCTTCAGTCTTGTTCACAGCTAGAATATCCATTCGTCCTTTGATGATTGTGTCTTCATCTTCGATGGAGATATCAGCAATATTTTCTTCTAGGGTTATTTTAATGTTAGATTGGTAAAATCCAGCCAACCACATTAATGGAGAAAGTAACAAGAATTTAACTTGCCCTTCGGAAATTTTCCCCTCCGAGTAGTAGTTATCGAAGTTGTTGCGAATCTCCTCTAATTCCTGCTGTTCAACTTTTGTTAGAGGTTCTAGCGGCAGTAATGATATAAATGAGTTACTAAGCCGTCTCTCTAGCTTTAAAAGATGATGAACATCTTTCAAAGATAAATTCCTTGAGTCTAGAGTGGTCGTCATTGATTTATTAATCAGTTCTAACTCAACTAGCTACCATTATCCCATCTCTGCAAAATGGTCACGTAGCAAGTCGTGGATGAAGCGATAGCGACCGCCAACTGGTTGGATAAGCCGTCTATCGGCAGCGTAGCGGAGGAAATGGTTATAGTTCCGGGGAATAGCCCCACTCTGCCACAAAATTCGGCGTAGTACAAAGTGTTGAATGCAAGCCAAACCTGGAAATAACCCAACAATCAACCCGAATATCACTGTAGTAAATAAAAAATCAACTTGCCGACCAAGTACCCAGCCAATTGGCATAAAAATTGAACTCAAACTCAGTATACCAATTAGGGCAAACCAGACGGCGTTATTTCGTGTCTGCCAAATACCCTGGTTAGAATTTTTTCTTTTCTCTTTAGCTATATCGCTTCCTCTTAGCCCAACACCTAGTCCATAAATCAGCCCGAGAGTCGGCGCACTAATTAGCACAGGAAATAGAAGTGTAGGTAGCAGAACAATCACTTGGATAAGAATCGAATTTGTTAGCTGTCCAGTTATAAAATAAAATATCCCAAGGGCTAGCCAAGCAAGCAGAATAATCAACAACCAAAATCTCATCAGAATTAGTACATACGTGAAACCATTCCAGAAAGAACTAAAGACGTTTTTTAAAGAAAATTTTAAGGTTTCTATTGGTTCTATTTTTTCCCTTAATCCACTCATTAGACCGCCAACTATTCCCAATAAAAAAGCAGAAATTATGTTGCCTCGCAGTCGCAAAAAAACTAGCCAAGCCAGAATAATTACTGTAATAATCAAACCGAAAATTAGCCCAACACTCAGTTGATACAGCAATTTTTGCTTAGGCTGTTTTAAACAAGCAGGCTGCATTTTTTCAATAATAAATTCTGTCTGCTTCTGATCTTTTAGAGTTTTAGCTAGCCAGATTAACCAGCGTTTTGTTTCCTCTGCTTTGTACCCCTGGCGCTCATGGTCCAATTCCAAACGACGTTTAATGTAGGAATCAAACAAACAGCTGAGGTAAAACTGGCGACATGCTTCTGGGGAATTGAACGTTTTTCCCTTCTGTATAGGGGCTTCCTGATACGCCACAGCCATGATAGCCAGCAGCAACGGCGACGCTGCCAACTGACGCCACTCAGAGTCAGCTTTGATGCTAGCCCATAGCTTTCGCCGTTTTAGCCACTCCAGATATTCCTTAATCTGCTCCTCACTCAGAGGTTGCAAACAGACTGCCCCCTTCAGGAGCAGCCGCGTAGGGCAGTTGTCATACTCTTCCCAGCGACTGCAAACTACTAGATGCTGCGATCGCGGGTCTGCCTCAAGAAACTGATTAATCTTCCGAACACATTCCTCTTGCCGCGTGTCCTTCTTCAGTTCATCCAGACCATCCAGCAGCGGCAAAAGATCATGCTCGTCCAACAGTTGTTTGCCAAGCTCGATGGGGATATTGTACTTATCCTTGAGTTCAGCCACCAGCCATTCAGCAAGCGGTTGCTGGTCGTCCTTCCAGGCTGAAAGCTCCAATAAAACCGGAATGGGTGCATGCTCCTCATCTAAAGCGCGTTTAATCAAGTCCCTCGCTAGTTCCAGTAGCGTCGTCGTTTTGCCTGATCCAGGTTCACCCAGAATCAGTAACTTGCCTGCAATGTCTGGTTGGTCAAAGACATCAATGATTGGTTTATCTGGAGCAATTTGTTTGGCTGGGGCAAGTGGGGAAATTTGCCTCCCTAAAGTTTGCAATAGCCTCACAACCTCAAGGGGAAACCAGTTAGACATCTGTTGGCTATCTGGTTTTACTTTAGTATGAGAGGGTAACCCCACCTGCTCGTTTTGCTCCTCCTTTGGCAGTTTAATCAACTTTTCGTTGTGCAGAGAATATTGCAGCCGCTCTTTGACTTCATCCTGTACAGCTTTTAACAGCTGAATCCTAGGGGAGGGATTTTCGTTACCCTGCCTGCTTTTGAGCAAAAGCACCGCCGTTGGCAGCGAGAAGCTGTAGCCAAAGCCTAGAGTCCAGTAACAGATGTTCTGATCTCTTTGAGGCGTAGTGAATAACCAGCCGACGAGGACGATTAGCACTCCACATATTACTCCCAGCCCAAAGATTAAGCACTTGCCAAGCAAGGACTTCTGTTTGCTAAATTCGTTAGGCGCAAGCGCCCCAATGAAGAAAAGCAGTCCGCCTAGCAACAATAGCAGCAGCCGGAGGAGTTCAGGTGTTTGCATAGTTGGAGCTAACCAAGTATGGATGTATGCGATGCATCGACCAACTGGGTCTTGATTAACAATATATCGGGCGAATAAAATTTGCGTCTATACAAACGAAATTAGCCTACGAGAAATACCAGGTCCGGCTAAATAATTCTCTCTGCGCTCTCTGCGCCCACCGCGAGTTTTCCGGGAGGCACAGCCACACCGGAAACTCGCTCTCTGCGGTTCAAATAATCTATTATCCCCAAATCCCGTGCTAACCTGTTGAGCATCATCACGCTGATACAGTTGTACTTCAAAGCTCATCTACCCAGCGCCCATGGTATACGTTAAGCGCCTGGAACTATCCCACTTCAAATCCTTTGGCGGCACAACCCGGATTCCGCTGCTGCCGGGATTTACAGTCGTCTCTGGACCAAATGGTTCAGGCAAGTCGAACATTTTAGATGCCCTGCTGTTTGCCTTAGGTCTCGCCAGTTCCAAGGGAATGCGGGCAGAACGCCTACCCGATTTGGTCAATCACAATCAAACTAATCGGGGTCGTTCCACTCAAGAAGCCAGCGTCACCGTCACCTTTGACTTAGGGCAGGAGTCAAAAATTCAGGAGTCAGAAGAAAAAACAGAACCCGACTCCCCAGGGGAATGGAGCGTTACCCGGAAGCTACGAGTCACCCACCAAGGCACATACACGTCGACTTATTACATCAACGGGCAACCCTGCACCCTCACGGAACTCCACGAACAGCTGAATCAGCTGCGGATTTATCCAGAGGGCTATAACGTGGTACTGCAAGGGGATGTCACCAGCATTATCTCAATGAACCCGCGTGAGCGACGGGAGATTATTGATGAATTGGCTGGAGTGGCGGCGTTTGATCGCAAGATTGTTCAGGCTAAGGAAACGTTAGATGAGGTAAAAGAGCGGGAAGACCGCTGCCGCATTGTGGAAAACGAATTAATCGCCCAGCGCGATCGCCTCTCCCAAGACCGCACTAAAGCTGAAAAATACCAAAAGCTACGGGTAGAACTTCAGCAAAAGACCCAGTGGGAAGCAGTGCTGGTGTGGCGATCGCTGCAACAACAACAAGAAAAGCTAGTTGACCAGATCCAAGCAGGCGATCGCGCCCATTTGGAACTAACAACCCAGCTGAGCGACCTGGCGACACAAATTCAACACTCAACTGCAGAACTTGAGCAGCTGAATGCGCGTGTAAAAGCACTGGGAGAAGAAGAACTTTTATCACTGCAATCTACCTTGGCTACCCAAGAAGCCGAACAGCGCCAACTACAGCGTCAAGAAAGAGAATTAAATGGTACGACCTATAGTACCAGGCTGAACATAGAACAAACCCAACTAGAAATTCAGCACCACCAGCAATCTCTGGAGCAGTTAGCTCAAGAACAACAGACGGTAGAGCAACACCTGGTACTTTTAAGTCAACAACGAGAAGAGGCACAACACGCCCTCAGCAATGCCCGTGAAGCAGCTGATGTAATTGCGGCGGCATCCAACGTCTGGGTACAACAGCAAACAGCCCTCAGTCGGCAAATCAAAACCCTACTGCAAACCCTAGAACCCCAACGCACAGAGCAAGCCCAGCTGGGGGAACGTAATAGTCAGTTAAGTCGTCAAATCCAAGAGCAAAGCCAGCTGATTGAAAGAATAGAACCTGAAATTGCCGCCAAACAGATTCAGATGGCTCATGTAGAAACGCAATTGATTGCGTCCTCTGCCCAAATCGAATCTTTAGCACAGTCTCTGGCAGCAGCAGAACAAGATCTGCAAATTCAACAGCAGACTGAAACCCGATTGCTGCAAGAGCAAAGGGAGAAACAACGACAGTTAGATAGACTGGAAGCTCAGACTCAAGCGCTGCAAGAAACTCAAGGCACTTACGCTACCAAAGTCATTCTACAATCTGGACTCAGCGGCGTGTGCGGATTGGTCGTCCAACTGGGTCGAGTTGAGCCCCGCTACCAACTAGCTCTGGAAACGGCAGCGGGTGGACGATTGGGGCAGATAGTAGTAGAAGATGATGCCGTGGCTGCTTCTGGGATAGAACTGCTGAAACAAAAAAGGGCTGGGCGGGCAACTTTCTTACCCCTCAACAAAATTACGCCGCCACGATTCTCTCCAACGGTTGCGCTGCGTTATACAAATGGATTTGTTGACTATGCCATTAACCTGATTGACTGCGATCACCGTTATCGGGATGTCTTCGCCTATGTCTTCGGCAGCACCGTTGTCTTTAAAACACTGAATGAAGCTCGTCGCTACTTAGGTCAACATCGCATTGTTACCTTGGAAGGAGAACTGCTGGAAACGAGTGGCGCGATGACGGGCGGGAGTAATACCCAGCGCTCTGGGCTGCACTTTGGGGTCAGTGACACTACTGAATCCGACGAGGCATCGGGGTTAAAAAATAGATTGCAAGAAGTTGAGCGGATTTTAGAGCGCTGTGGTGAGGCAATTAATTTACTCTCTGTCAAGACAAAACATCTGACTCAAGACTTGATGGAGGCAAAAAGTAAACGGCGGGAAAGCCAGATGCACAGCGAACAGTTACAGAGAGAGATTAAGAGTTTGACTCTGGGGCTGGAACAAGGGCGATCGCACGTGTTTCAAACCACACAACAGTTAGCGATCGCTCAAACTCGTCTGCAAACCTTGGAGCGGGAGTTACCGGCGCAAGAGGCTCAGCTACAACAGCTCCGGCAAGCCTTGGCGGAGCTGGAAGAGTCCCAAACTCATAGTGAATGGCAACAAATTCAGTCAACTATCAAAAGCCATGAGCAACAGTTGCAAGCGCGGGAACAAACTTTCCGAGCAGAGCAGCAGCAGCTTAAAGACTTGGAAAATCAGCAGCAGCGGTTGCAAGAAAAGATTCAGCAATTGTCTGAGCGATCGCAGGAGTACCAAACCCAACAGAAAACCCAGCTGAATCAGCTAGCAGCCATAAGCAGTCAGCTTTTAGCCCTGAATCAGCAGATAGAAACAATTCAGGCGTCATTGAACCAGCTGATGCAGCATCTAGGAGAAGAAAAACACTCACGCGATCAGGCTGAACAAAAACTACGCGATCGCCATCTCGCTCAACAACAGATGGAGTGGCAGCTGCAAAAGCTCCAGGAAACCCAGTTGGCTCGTCGTGAGGAGCTAGCTGCCCTGCGAAGTCAGCTGCAAACCCAGAGTGCGGAATTGCCTGACCTTCTGGCGGAGGTGCCGAGCAATCTGAATTTAGAACAGCTGCAACAGGAGACACGATCAATCTCTAAACGGCTCCAAGCAATGGAACCCGTTAATATGTTGGCGCTGGAAGAATATGAACGCACCAAAAGCCGTCTTGAGGAACTAAGTCAGAAATTGGTGACTCTAGAAGCAGAGCGCACTGAATTGCTATTGCGGATTGAAAACTTTACTACCCTACGGCAACGAGCTTTCAAAGAAGCCTTCGACGCCGTCAATCAAAACTTTCAGAGCATCTTTGCTACCCTCTCCGAAGGCGATGGCTACCTGCAACTGGATGACTCTACAGACCCCTTTAACAGCGGTCTTAACTTGGTTGCTCACCCGAAGGGCAAACCCGTGCAGCGGCTGGCTTCTATGTCTGGTGGGGAAAAATCTCTCACTGCTCTCAGCTTTATCTTTGCCCTGCAACGCTACCGCCCCTCGCCGTTTTACGCCTTTGACGAAGTTGATATGTTCCTCGACGGGGCAAACGTAGAGCGATTAGCTAGAATGATCAAACAGCAAGTACAACAAGCACAATTTATAGTCGTGAGTCTGCGCCGACCAATGATAGAATCTGCCGAACGTACTATAGGCGTCACTCAGGCGCGGGGAGCTTATACCCAAGTCTTGGGACTTAAATTGTAGTAGTCGAATACCTCTCCATGAGGTTTTGTTAATAATAATATTGATCGTTAACCGGATTCGAGATCAGGACTCGCCATAGAATGACCTCTGAACAAATCATAAAACGCTCCGACATCTTGAACACCCAGGTGATCACCCGCAACAATGGCAAGCGACTAGGGGTGGTCAGTCAATTGTGGGTCGATATTGACCAGCGGGAGGTTGTGGCTCTTAGTCTTCGAGACAACCTGATCGCGTTCGGCGGTGTGCCACGGTATATGTTCCTCAGTAGCATTAACCAGATCGGAGATGTCATCCTGGTTGATAACGAGGATGTGATTGAAGATATCGACGTTGAAGCCTATAACAGCCTGATTAACAGCGAAGTCATTACAGAGACAGGTGAACTTTTAGGAAAGGTGCGAGGCTTCCAGTTCAACGGGGAAAACGGTAAGGTTTCCTCTCTCATCATCGCCTCAATCGGTATCCCGCAAATTCCTGATCAAATTCTGAGTACCTATGAGCTACCGATTGAAGAAATCGTTAGCAGCGGTCCGAATCGGCTGATTGTGTTTGAGGGAGCAGAAGAACGGCTAAATCAGTTGACGATGGGGGTGCTGGAGCGTATTGGTATTGGCAAAGCGCCTTGGGAGCGTGATGAAGAAGAATCCTACTATACTCCCACGACTAGGCCAGAGAATCAGCTGAGCAGTGGAGTGCCCTTGCAGACGCCGAGAGCGCAACCAATGAGGACTCCTCAACCTATAGTTCAGGATTCCTGGGAGGAAGACGAGTGGGAACAACCACAGGCTCCACCTAAACAGCTGCGTCAGCGAGCAATGCAATACGAAGAAGACGTGGAAGAAGAAAACTGGAGTGAGGCACCGGTTCGCGATCGGTATCAAGAAGCACCAAGGTATAGCGACCCGCAACCTTACAAACAGAAGGAAGACGCCCTGAACGACTACGACGATGACGAGGGGGATGCCTGGAAAGACGAGCCGAAGCCAGTTAATATTCCGAAGAAAACCAAGGCTCCAGAGTACGAAGAGGAAGATCTTTACTAAGCGATGCGTTGATTACTATCCAAGTTTAAAGTGGTAGGTCGTTTAGGAGCCACTGTGTTGAGTTAACCAGCGGCTCCTAAGATTTACACAAGTGTTTAGCAAAAGCAGTTGCCTGAAGGGGGCAAGCCATGTCTATCGCACTCACACCAAGTCAAGAACAGTTGCTGGAACGATTGGTCAGTACGGGTCGGTATGGCAGTGCGGCTGAGGTACTGGATGCCGCATTACATTTGCTTGAGGAAAGAGAGCGCCACTACGAGCAATGGCTAGAGAAGACGCGGCAAAAGATTCAGGTTGGCATTGACGAACTAGAACGCGGAGAGGGATTGGATGGCGAGGCAGTGGTAGAGAGGCTGCGAGAAAAGCGACATAATGCCCGCCAGCAAGCCTCATGAGCCACTACATATTGGTGAAAACGGACTTCCTCTCACAGCACCAAAAGAACTACCCGATGTCTATCCTGCAAACTCTCTTAGAGGGAAACTACAATGACGTTTACTACGACAACGACTACAGAAGGTAAAACAATCCAAACCTTTACGGCTATCATTTATTGGGAAGAGGATGTTTATGTTGCCGAATGTCCCGAAATTGGGACTACCAGCCAGGGAGAAACCATCGAAGAAGCGCTGGCTAACTTGAAGGAAGCCACAGAGCTTTATCTGGAAGAGTTTCCAATGCCTCGAATTGCCCGTCGTCTGATTACAACCCTTGAGGTAACCCATGCCAATGTTGCCGAGAGTTAAAGCTAATGAGGTGATTCGGGTATTAGAAAAACTAGGATTTGTGCAGATACGGCAGAAGGGTAGCCATGTCATATTAAAGAAACAGATCGCAGTAGGAAAAGGTGAAGATCAGCAAATGATTGAGGTTGGATGCGTTGTGCCTCTCCACAACAAAGACCTGGCTGTAGGCACTTTAAACAATATCTTGAAGCAAGCTGGTGTTTCTGTGGAAGAGTTCATCCAGAATCTCTAAACATCTACAAGCGACACCTTACATCTTGCAGCAGGCTACATTAATATCTAATCCATAGCATTTGGCCAAGGGGGTCTTTCTATATTTGAAAGAACCTGAAGTTAAACAGGTACTCTTATCTCTTCAACAGAGATTTCCTAACTCAGAAATTGTGATAAAGGTCATTGGCAAATTCATCTTGCACAGCACACAGGTCTTCCGTTCTAAAGCAATTCCTGGCAGTCGATTTCAATGGGGAATTGATAAGTGTGAAGCAATGGAGTCTTGGAGCCCAGGAATTACTCTGAGCAAAGAGTACTTCTGCTCCGATTACTATAAACAACGCCAATGGTTTATGCTCTTACCCAAGCACTGTGTTTCTTCTTGGACACCTGCACGAGCCTGAACCGCAGGTTCTCCTGAATGGTATATCAATGTCATCGCCTGCTCCTTTCATTCCATTTACCAAAGGTGACAGACGCCAGAACACCTATAAACCAGGCATACCAACATAACCTGGAAGTTTCTTAAGCCGGTCAATCCAGCTCAATACATGGGGGTAACTCTCCAGAGGAATCTTGCCATCGGCAGCTAGTCCGACATACGGGAAGCAAGCTATATCTGCAATAGTGGGACGAGCTAGTTCAAGCCAGTCTCGCTCTTGCAAGTGCTCGTTCATAACCTGTAGGACATGCTTGGCTCGATGCTGTGCTAGTTTCAGATCTACCTGCGCGTTCAAAAGGAAGTACAATCTGGCTGCTGCGAGGCTGTTTTGAATTTCGTTGGCAGCAGTAGATAACCACTGCACCACTTTACTCATCGACTCAGCATCCAAGGGCAGCCAGTTTTCACCTCCATAGCACCGCGCCAAGTAGACCAGAATTGCCTGGGAGTCTCGAATAACTGTATCGCCATCAATGAGAACTGGTACTTGACCAAGCGGGTTGAGTTTGAGAAACTGTGGCGGCTTTTGCTCGTTCTCTACTACATTAATTGGTACGGCCTCATACTCCAACCCTAGTAATGACAGCATCAGCCGAGCCTTGTAGCAATTCCCCGACAACTCGTGAGTATATAACTTGAGCATTGACCTCTCCGGTTTTCTTCTGAGCAGCAATTTGAAAGATTGTGGTTTCATCTACCGAAACTGGACTAGGCAAAAAGCTCATCAAATTCCAAGACATTCCCATCTGGATCTCTGACGAAGCAGACTGACCGTCTACTACCGAGTTCAATGGGACCCTCCGTAATCTTTATTCCACGCCGCTCCATTTCTTTCATGACACCGTTGAGATCATCAACAATAAATGCTGGATGAGTTAGCCCAGGATACTTTACAGGCTCATCCATCAAAATATTTTTATTCCCTGGACGCTTAATCGCGTTGTAGATCAAGTTGATGCGGATGCCTGCGTCATTAATCATCCCGACGGCCTCATGCGACGGGGAGTTTTCAGCCGGGTCAATCCTGAACCCAAGTGCCTCATAAAACTTGACTGCTGGATCTCGCTCTGAGACACGGATGCCAACGTGGTCGTAACCAGTGATCTGAAACATCATTGATATTGTTACCAGCTAGAAGATTGACCAAGAATCAAATTTTGGCAGTCGCCGTCATTTCAAGGGAGACCGCTGAGGCTTGAGCCCTTTGAAGTAAACAGTGAAGGCAATAACCATCATGAATACTCCAACCACGCAAACCCCGCTCCACTGCCACACACTCCAACCATAAGCAGCAAGAAAAGAGCCGATAGCGCCCCCGAAGAAGTACGACACCATATAAATCGAGATCAGACGGCTATGTATTTCTGATGGCAGGGTATAGATGCGTGCCTGATTTGTCACATGACCAGCCTGCACACCTAAGTCCAGCAAAATCACTCCAATAATCAACCCCCATAACTGGTACCCGAACAACCAAAATGTCAGGAAAGATGACGTTGTAATCACAACAGCCAGCCCCACCGTCCGCCTTGCACTTCCTTTGTCTGCCAGTTTCCCGGCAATTGGTGCCGCCATGGCTCCAACCACCCCGACCAAACCGAATAGACCAGCCACTGTGCTGCTATATTGATAGGGTGGCTTCTCCAGTAAGAAGACGAGCGTCGTCCAAAAGGCACTGAATCCCCCAAACAACATGGCTCCAATTAGCGAGGATTCGCGTAACACTGGTTGCCCTTGAATTAGCCCTGGCAGTGATTGCATTAATTTTTGGTAAGACATTTTGGAATTGGGTCTACTTTTCGGCAGCAGCATTGCTACCACAACGGCCAGGACAATCATCAGCCCGGCGGCAACCCAATACGTTGCTCGCCAACCTAAAGTGGCTCCGATAAATCCGCTCACGGTTCGTGCTAGAAGTATGCCGATGAGCAAGCCGCTCATCAGGTTGCCGACAACTTTTCCCCGATCTTTTGGTCCTGCTAGTTGGGCCGCAAACGGAATAACTAGCATGGGTACAATTGTTGTCAAGCCAATTGCCAGATGTGCCACAACCAGCCAAACAATGTTCTGGGACATAGCAGCTGCTACCAAGGCGCAGGTGGTTGCAGCCAGCATGGTGACAATTAACCGCCGACGTTCCATTATGTCGCCCAATGGGACAATCAGGAGCAACCCCACTCCAAAGCCGATTTGGGTGAGCATGGGGATGAAACCAACTTGTCGCACGGAAACATGAAAGCTTTGTCCAATGATCGCAAGTAGCGGTTGATTATAATACACATTGGCAACGGCAATAGCACAGGTAGTTGCCATAATCCCAACTGTGTCCCGCCTGATGGCAGAGTGATTCTGATTCGACATGGAGTTGAATCTCCAACTAGGATTGAAAGCGAGAGCGAATAAATCTTACGCACGACTTGGCAAACCCCCTCGGAACAGCTAGGGTCACAATGGTCAAAACCAGGGGGACAATGGCAAGTATTGTCTCCCTGCCTGCTTTTTCCCCTATAAAATATTTTTTCCGCTATAGAAGAAAGAGTTTTATTTACTATAGCGGAAGAAGGTGACGAGAGCGCATCAGGAAACGAAAAAGAGTGGATTTAGGCAGTAACATCCGCACGTGGCGGCAGCGGCAGGGCCTAACCCTGGAAGAACTGGCAGAGCGGACAGGGGTCAGTCGGGCTATGCTTTCAGATATTGAGCGGGGCGTTAAAAATCCGACGATCAGAGTAGTAGTGCAGATTGCTGAGGGTTTCGGCTGCACTGTCTCTCAACTTCTGGGCGAACAGGCCCAAAAGACGGAGACGGTGATAGTGACACGGCACGACGAGCGGCAAATTCTAGTTGATCCGCACACAGGCGCACAGCGTCACCTTCTCTCCCCGGCCTTCCTGCAACGAGGGATTGAGGTAATCTGGTATGTGATTCCACCTCAGCAGACGGGTTCCTTCCCGCCGCACCAGCCTGGAGTGGTGGAGCACATCACAGTGGTACAAGGCCGCTTGAGTTGCCAACTAGGTGACTGGCTCTTAACCTTAGCGTCAGGTGATTCTGTCTCTTTCCAGGCCAATGTCCCACATGACCTCCATAACCCTGGTCCAGAACCGTGTTACTTTTTCTTGTTAATTGACTCAGGGCGAGCAGGATATGTGCCGTTGTAGAGAAAGTTAGGAGATACCTGTGAGGGCGGGAAATTTTTGAAACCGGATGGCTAAGTTGTCGCTGGCGGGGCTTTTGACCACTGTCTTGCAGGTCTTGCTATTTGCTTGATCGATAGCTGACCGCTGGTAGCAGCGTAGCGATGGCTCTCCTGACTTCAGGGTGTAAAATGTATAGGTAGCAACGTTTTATTTGTGGACATACACTTAACACATTTACTAAATCTACCAGATATTCTCGTTGAAACCTGTTCATATCTGGAAAACTCTG
>JAABUQ010009787.1_pt1 | contig 12818 bp, 10 predicted proteins | sample 5560001 | NCBI WGS metagenome assembly JAABUQ01 (sample SAMN10711888, study PRJNA513371) | rock metagenome | isolation source: Antarctica rocks | place: Antarctica: Victoria Land, Finger Mt nord | collected 2015-12-18 | reverse complement strand
GGCCGAGGGAAAGGGGACTGGCTCAAGCGAGGTACGAGCGGTGCCAGTCCCCTTTCCCTCGGCCATCCACCTCGGGTTGGGTTCGTCTTGGCCAGACGGCCGCGCCGCCCTTGGCCGTCGCCCGATTGGGTTCGTCTTGGCGGGACGGCCTCGCGATCAAGGCGGGCCCGAATTGGGTTCGTCTTTTCCGGCGCCTCCTCGACCGGGGGCGTCGGAGATTGGGTTCGTCTTGGCAGACGGCCCCTGGATCGGTCGCCGACGGAGATTGGGTTCGTCTTGGCGAACGGCCCGGTCATCGGGGGGCGTCGGTGGTTGGGTTCGTCTTGGCAAACGCCCCGCTCACGAGCCACCGGCGGGCTTTGGGTTCGTCTTTGCGAACGATCCGGCCTCGCAATCCCGTCCCGGGTTGGGTTCGTCTTTCCAAACCGCCCTCGAGCCCTCGGTGATCCTTCCATGAACGTGCTCGAAGCGATCCGGTCCGCCTTCGCCGCCGCGACTCCCGAAGGGGGCGACCCCCGGGCGTTCGCCCTCGCCGTCCGGGCGAGCGGCGACCCGAAGTTCGGCGAGTACCAGGCCAACGGCTGCATGGCGATCGCCAAGGCGGCCCAGCGGAACCCCCGCGAGCTGGCCGAGGTGGTCGCCGACGCCGTCGACCTCGCGCCGATGGCCGGCCGGCCCGAGGTCGCCGGCCCCGGCTTCCTCAACGTCCGGCTCCGCGACGACTGGATCGCCCGGACCGTCGAAGACCTCGTCGGGGACGACAGGCTGGGCATCGGCCCGCCCGCCAAGGCGCGGACCCTGGTCATCGACTACTCGTCGCCCAACGTGGCCAAGCCGATGCACGTCGGCCACCTCCGGTCGACCGTGATCGGCGAAGGCCTGGCCCGGATCTTCCAGGCGCTGGGGCATACGGTCATCCGCGACAACCACCTGGGCGACTGGGGCTCGCAGTTCGGCATGATCCTCTGGGGCTGGAAGAACCACCGCGACGACGCGGCCTACGCCGCCGACCCCGTCGGCGAACTCGCCCGGCTCTACCGGCTCGCTCAGGCCCGGATCAAGGCCGGCGAGGACGCGGACAAGGTCTACGGCAAGGCCATCGCCCTCGACGAAGAAGGGAAGCACGACGAAGCCGCCGCCCTCTTCGCCAAGGTCGCGGTCGGCACCGACGACACGTTCGAAGACGCCGCCCGCCGGGTCGGCGACGGCCGAAGCGTCGCCGACGCCTCGCGGGCCGAGACCGTCAAGCTCCACCAGGGCGACTTCGAGAACCGGGTGCTCTGGGAGCAGTTCATGCCCCACTGCCTGGGCGCCCTCCAGTCCGTCTACGACCGGCTCGACATCAAGCACGACGTCCACCTCGGCGAGAGCTTCTACGACCCCATGCTCGCCGACGTCGTCAAAGACCTTGAGGCAAAGGGCCTGGCCGTCCCCAGCGAAGGCGCCACGGTCGTCTTCTCCGAGGGGTTCAAGGCCCCCTTCATCGTCCGCAAGAAGGACGGGGCCTACAACTACGCGACCACCGACCTCGCCACCACCAAGTACCGCCACCAGACCTGGAACCCCGACCTCTTGCTTTATGTGGTCGACCACCGCCAGGGGGACCACTTCCAGCAACTCTTCTCGGTCGCGCGCCGCTGGGGCTACGCCGAGATCGAGATGGTCCACGTCGCCTTCGGCACGATCCTCGGATCCGACCGCCGCCCCTACAAGACCCGCCAGGGGGACGTGATCGGCCTGGAATCGCTCCTCGATGGCGCGGTGGCCGAGGCCCGCAAGATCGTCGACGAGAACAGCGCCCACCTCGACGAGACCCGGCGGGCCGCCATCGCCGAGATCATCGGCCTCGGGGCGATCAAGTACGCCGACCTGTCCCAGAACCGCCTGAGCGACTACGTCTTCGACCTCGCCCGGATGGTCGCGATGAACGGCAACACCGCCACCTATCTGCAATATGCTTACGCCCGGATCCGAAGCATTTTTCGCAAAGGGGGGTTCGACCCCGACGCCGTCCGCGCCGCCCGGCCGACGGTCTTCCTGTCCAACCCCGCCGAGCGGGCCTTGGCCGTCCGGCTGCTCCGCTACCCCGAGACGCTCGCCTTCGCCGCCGCCGAGCTGAAGCCGAACATCCTGACCGACTACCTCTTCGACCTGGCCAACGCCTACAGCACCTTCCACGAGGAATGCCCGGTCCTCAAGGCCGAGTCGCCCCAGCGGCGCGACAGCCGGCTTGCCCTGATCGACGTCGTGGCCCGGACATTGAAGGCGGGCCTCTACAACCTCGGGATCGGCGTCGTCGAAGAGATGTGAACATCGACGAAAACGCCGCGAAACCCGGGATCGGGCTCGCGGCGATGGCGACTTGCCGGGCGGATCGGGATGCGTTCGAGCTTACTTCGGCGCGGCGGCTTTTTCGGCCTTCGGGGCGTCTTCCTTGGTCGATTTGGCCGGGGCCGGGGCGTCCTTGGCGAACTTGAGCGCGGCGGAGTTCATGCAATAGCGGAGGCCGGTCGGCGCCGGGCCGTCGTCGAAGACGTGGCCGAGGTGGGCGTCGCAGGTGCTGCAAACGACCTCGGTCCGGGGATAGCCCATCTTGTAGTCGGTCGAGGTGCCGACGTTGGTTTGGTTGTAGGGGGCGTAGAAGCTGGGCCAGCCGGTGCCCGACTCGAACTTGGTCTTGGAGTTGAACAGCGGGGTCCCGCAGCCGACGCACTCATAAACGCCCTTGCCCTTGTTGTGCAGCAAGGCCCCGGTCCCGGCCGGCTCGGTGGCGGCCTGGCGGGTGACGGCGTACTGGTTCGGGGTGAGCTGCTTGCGCCACTCGGCGTCGGTCTTGACGACCTTCTTGGGCTTGGCGGCGGGCTCCTGCCCCGTCGAGGCGGAGACCAGGAGGCCGGCGGCGGCGAGGGCCGAGGCCAGGATCGCCCAAGGGGCTCGAAGATTCATAGGAATGTCCTCGTCGCGACGACCCGGATCGAGATCAAAGTCGAGGCGCGGACCGGGGGTCGCCGAGGCCGGCGGATCGCGCATCGACCTCCCCTGAGATACGAACGGATTGTCCGGGCTGTTCGGTCCGGCCGCAAGACCTCCTCGCGATCGCGGGCGTCCGGCCCTTGCGGCGGGGCCGGCGCCGCTTATCCTGGGTGGCGAGCCGTCCCTCGCCCGGCCCTCGCGCCTCGACCCCCAAGGAAACCGCCATGCGACCCAGGCCCCTCGTCGCGATCCTGTCCCTGACCCTGCTGGCCTGGGCGGCCGATCGCCCGGCGACCGCCGCCCCGGCCGAGCCTTCGGCCGACTTCGCCCGGTTCGTCGACGACTACTTCGACGCCCGCTTCGCCTTCCGGCCCAGCGACGGCACGGCGGTCGGGCTCCACCAATACGACGGCCGGCTCGAAGACCTCTCGAAGGAGCGGTTCGAGGGCCGGATCGTCGAATTGAAGTCGCAGCTGGGCCGGCTCGCCGCGATCGACCGGCCCAAGCTCCCCTTCGACGACGGGATCGACGCGGAAGTCCTCGAAGGCCAGATCCGCGGCGAGCTGCTCGACCTCGACACCCTCCGCGCCTGGGAATCCAACCCGATGCTCTACGCCGGCCTCCCCGGCGGGGCCATCGATGGCCTGATGAAGCGGGACTTCGCCCCGGCGGCCGACCGGCTCCGCTCGATCATCCTCCGGGAGCGCGGGGTCCTCTCGGTCTACCAGGCGGCCCGGATCAACCTCAAGAACCCGCCCCAGGAGTTCACCGACCTGGCCATCCGGATGACCCGGGGGTCGGTCGGCTTCTTCCAGGGGTCGGTCGCCACCTGGGCCAGGCAGGCCGCGGGGCGCGAGGACGCCTTGCTCCGCGAGTTCGAGCGGGCCAACGCCGAGGTGATCGCCGCGACGACGGACTTCGCCGGCTGGCTCGAATCCAACCTCAAGCCCCGGTCGAACGGCGCCTACGCGATCGGGGCGGACCATTTCCTGGCCAAGCTCAAGCACGAGGAGATGGTCGAGCTCCCGTTGGCCGACCTCCTCGCCAAGGGCGAGGCCCAGCTCGCCAAGGACCACTCGGCCTTCGTCGCGACGGCCCGCGCCATCGACCCGACCCGGTCCCCCGCCGAGGTCATGAAGGGCCTCTCCGACGCCCATCCGACTGCCGACGACCTGATCCCTTCGGTCCGCCGCTCGATCGACGAGGCCCGCGACTACCTCGTCCGCAAGCAGATCGTGACCATCCCCTCCGAGGTCCGCCCCCGGATCGAGGAGACCCCGCCCTACGCCCGCTCGGGCAGCTTCGCCTCGATGGACACCCCCGGCCCTTACGAGACCAAGGCCACCGAGGCGTTCTACTACGTCACGCCCGTGGAGAAGGACTGGGACGCGAAGCACGCCGACGAGCACCTCCGGCTCTACAACGCCCCGGTCGTGGCCATGATCAACGTCCACGAGGCCTACCCGGGCCACTACCTCCAGTTCCTCTACGCCCCCCGCTACCCGACCAAGACCCGCAAGCTCGTCTCCTGCGGGACCAACGCCGAGGGCTGGGCCCACTACTGCGAGCAGATGATGGTCGACGAGGGGTTCGGCGGCGACGACCCCAGGGTCCGCCTCGCCCAGCTCCAGGAGGCCCTCCTGCGGGACTGCCGCTACGTCGTCGGGGTCAAGCTGCACACCGAGGGGATGACCGTCGAGGAGGGGGCCAAGTTCTTCGTGGAGAAGGGTTTCCAGGAGCCCGCCAACGGATACGAGGAGGCGCGACGAGGGGCCTACAACCCGACCTATCTTTATTACACCTTCGGCAAGCTCCAGATCCAGGACCTCCGCGACGAATACCGGGCCCGCAAGGGGGGCGGCCTCAAGGGCTTCCACGACGCCTTCGTCGCCCAGGGGGGGCTGCCGATCGGCCTCGTCCGCCGGATCCTTCTTCGATAACCCTCTCGCCGTCCCCCGGTTCGGGGCACGGCCCGGATCGAGCCGGTCGAGGATCAAGACATCTAATGTCCCGGCATGTCGGGCGACCGGCGTTGCGTCCGGGCATCTCGAGCCGACATTGGCCTTGCCGACGGCCGCGTCAGTTCCTACCCTGGATGCTTGGCCCCTCCCCCGGGCGGCCCTTGAACCGTCGAAACCTCGCGGGCCGGTCCATCCATGACGACACAACCATCGCAGGATGCCTTCATGATCGAGCGCCGGGGGGACCTGACCGTGGTCTCGGCCCTGCCGGCGCTGGAGTCGATCGGCTTCGGGCTCGAGGAGCAGGCGGCCGAGCTGATCTTCAACCCGCTCCGCAAGGATCCCGAGCCGCTGATCGTCTTCGACCTCTCGCAGGTCGACTACTTCGGGTCGGTCTTCCTGGGGGTCCTGTTGCGGTGCTGGAAGCTCGTCCAGGCCAAGGGGGGGACGATGGCCCTCTCGGGGGTCTCGGCGCGGGCCAAGGAGCTGCTCCACCTGACCTCGCTCGACTTCGTCTGGCCGATCTACGCCGATCGCCGCGAGGCCGTCGAGGCCCTGCTCGCGGATTGATCGGGGCCCCGCCGATCGGGACCATCGGCCGCCCTAAAATCCGTTGACAGGAGTTCGGACGCATCCGATGATGATGGTGAACTCCCTCGACCTCGACCGTCCCCGCCGGCTTGTCGCGGACGACGTCCGCCGGAGCCTTCATGGGCATCTATGACCGCGAATACTATCGCGACAAGACGCGAGGGTCGGGGTGGCTTTCGGGTCTGGCCCCGGCCTGCAATGCCATCATCGCCCTCAACGTCGCCGTCTTCATCGCCCAGAAGGTCGTCGGCGAGCCCGTCGATCAGTGGTTCGCCGCCAACAGCGGCGACATCTTCGACAAGTTCCAGGTCTGGCGGCTCCTGACCGCCACCTTCCTGCACGGGCCCAGCCCGTGGCACATCCTGATGAACATGCTGTTCCTCTGGATGGTCGGCCGCGAGATGGAGTCGTTTCACGGCACGCGCGACTTCGTGGCCTTCTACGTCGCCGCCGCGATCTTCAGCACGTTATGCTGGGCGATCTCCGACCGCTACGGCTTGATGCCCGGCCGGGGGATCATGGTCGGGGCCTCGGGCGCGGTGATGGCCGTGGTCGTGCTCTATACCCTGTATTATCCGCGACGCGAGGTCTTGCTGTTCATCTTCCCGGTGGAGATGTGGCTCCTGCTGGTGATCTACCTGGTGTCCGACCTGCTCCAATACCTCACGCCCAACAACGACCCGGTCGCCTACGCTTCCCACCTGGGGGGGGCCGCGTTCGGCTACTTGTACAAGACGGGCGACCTGCGGCTGTCCCGGCTCGAAAAGATGGTCTTCCGCAAGACTCCCAGGCTCCGGATCGTGTCGGCGGAGACGCGCGAGGCTTCGCCCGTCCGGCCGTCGAAGGGCCCGACCTGGACCCCCTCGACGGTGGCCGCGACCAAGTCCAGCCCGACCATCCTGATCCCCGAGGAGCAGTTCGACGAGAAGTTCGACGAGATCCTCGTCAAGATCGCCCGCGAAGGGCGGGGCTCCTTGAGCGAGGAGGAGAACAGCATCCTCGACGAGGCCAGTCGCCGGGCCCGCAACCGTCGGGGCGAGCGGATTTGACCTCGCTCTCGATCCGCGAAGCCGGCCCCGACGACCTCGACGTCATCGTCGAGTTCAACGCCCGGCTGGCCCACGAGTCGGAAGGGAAGTTGCTCGACCGAGAGGTTCTGGCCCGAGGGGTCTCCTTGGCCCTGGCCGATCGCGACCGGCTCCGCTATTGGGTGGCGGAGGTCGAGCCGGCCAGCGGCGAGGCTTCCCCGGCCTGGGTCATCGGCCAAGCCGCGATCAGTCGCGAGTGGAGCGACTGGCGGTCGGGCTGGATCTGGTGGTTCCAGAGCGTCTTCGTCCACAGTGACTTCCGAGGGGCCGGCGTCTTCCGGGCCCTCCACGCCCACATCCGGAACCTCGCTCGAGCGACGCCCGACGTCATCGGCCTGCGGCTCTACGTCGAGGTCTCCAACGACCGGGCCCGCCGGGTCTACCATTCGCTCGGGATGAAGCCGGGCGGCTATGACGTCTACGAGGAACTCTGGCCCTCCGACCGGCCCGGGATCATCGCTCAGTCCCCCTGACTCATGCGGGCCCAGCGCTCCAGCAGACCCGCCGCGGCCCCGTCGTCGATCGCCAGGGTCGCGATCGTCACCCCCTCGGCGAGGTCCGAAACCCGGCCCGCCACCAAGAGCGCGGCGGCCGAGTTCGCCAGGACCGTGTCGCGGATCGGCCCGCGTGCCCCGGCGAGCATCGCTCGGAGCTTCGCCGCGCTGTCGGCCGGGCCGTCCACCCGCAGGTCCGACGATCGGCCGTGCGGCAGGTTGAAGTCCTCGGGGAGCCAGGTCAGCTCCGAAACATGGCCGTGCTCGACCCATCGGACCGAGTTCGGGCCCCCCAGGCTCACCTCGTCCAGCCCTTCGGCCCCCACGACGACCGCCGCCCGGACGATCCCGAGCCGAGCCAACGCTCGGGCCATCAAATCGGCCAATCGCGCGCCGGGGACGCCGATCAACTGGAAGCCCGGCCTGGCCGGGTTGGCCAGCGGCCCGACCAGGTTGAACAAGGTGCGGAACGGGAGGACCTTCCGGACCGGGGCGGCGAACCGGAGCGCGGGGTGGAACTTCGGGGCGAACAGGAAGGTGATCCCGACTTCCGCGAGGCACCGCCGCAGGATGGCAATATCGGCATCGATCCTGACGCCCAGTTCCGTGAGCACCTCGGCACTCCCGGAATTCCCCGAGGCGGATCGGTTGCCGTGCTTGGCCACCGCCACGCCGCAAGCGGCCACCACGAGGGCCGTGGCCGTCGAGATGTTGACCGTGTTCGCCCCATCGCCGCCCGTCCCGCAAGTATCGAGCACGGGGGACGTTGCATCCGGGTTCCCCCACAAGGTGGAACGTTCGCGGACCGCCGCCACGGCCCCTTCAAGCACTTCGGCCGATTCGCCTTTGACGCGCAAGGCGGTCAGGAACCCGCCGATGGCCACCTCGGAAGCGTCCCCCTCCATGATCTGGGCGACCGCGTCGCGGGCCTGGGCGACGGTCAGGTCCCGGCCCGAGCCGAGGGCACTCAGCGCTCCGATCAGGGCGGACATCAAGGGACTCGCATCTTTAGGTTCTGGAACGACCCGTCGACCACCCGATGGATCCCCAGGTCGATCCCGCTCGACGCCCTTCGCGGCCCCAGGGCCTTGATGACCTCGTCGGCGGTCTGGACCGGTCGACCCGCGAGGGTGTGGATCACGTCCAGCGGCCGGAGCAGCCCGGCGAGCGGGCTCTCCGGCTCGACCTTCATCACCGCGGCCCCCTGGAGGCCATCGGGCAGGCCGAGTTTCCGAGTCGAGTTCCCGTCCAGCGTGACGAGTTCCAGACCCATCATGCCGTGACCGGCGGCCGGCCGGCCCGCCTTCGGCCCTTGGGCGACGATCCGCTCCTTGTCGGCCACGACGATCCGGGCGGGGATTTCTCGCTTGTCCCGCCAGAGGACCACGTCCGCGGTCTCGCCGATCGGGGCCATCGAGACCAGGTTGATCAGGTGATTCAAATCGATCACCTCGACCCCGTTGAACCGAAGCACCACGTCGCCGACCCGGATCCCCCCGGCCGCCGCCGGAGACTGGTGGTCCACCGACTCGATCCAGGCCCCTCGGGGCCGTTCCAGGCCCAGGGCGATCGCCCGGTCGGGTTCGAAATCGGGGTGCAACTTGACCCCGAGCGCACCCCGGCTGACCCGGCCATTGGCGAGCAACTGGCCCATGATCCAGCGGGCCACGTTGATCGGGATCGAGAATCCGACCCCCTCGTTCCCGCCGCCGTTCGACATGATCGCGATGTTGATCCCGACGACCTCGCCCCGCATGTTGACCAGCGGGCCGCCCGAGTTGCCCGGGTTGATCGCCGCGTCGGTCTGGAGGAAATCCTGGTTCTCGACCCCGGCGCGTTCGAGCTCGACCTCGTGCCGCCCCCGCCCGCTGATGATCCCCTGGCTGATCGAGTGGTGCAGGCCGAACGGGCTCCCCATCGCCAGGACCCACGAGCCCACCGCGATGTCGTCGCTGTTGGCGAGCCGGGCCGCCGGCAGGTCGGCCCGATCCAGCTTCAAGACGGCGATATCGGCCTTGCTGTCGAGCCAGGCCCGGGTCGGGTGGAACGACCGTCCGTCGGCGAGGAAGATGTCGATCTGATTCGTCGCCGCGCCCGAGACCACATGATTATTGGTCAGGACGAACAAGCCCCGAGTCCCCTCCCCCCGGACGATCACGCCGGACCCGGTCTCCTCATATTCCCGGGCGGTGGTCGCTTCCTCGCGGGGGCCGACCTTGTGCGCGACCAGGTGGACGACCGAGGGGGAGACCGCCTTCGCGACCAGCTCGAACGTCTTGTTGACGTGCTCGAAGTGGGCATATTGGCGAGCAAGTTGGCCGTAGATCGCATCTTCGGAGTTGGATTGGGTGGTGGTGCCGGGAGCGGCGGGTGCCACCCCGACGTCTTCCGAAGGGGAGGCCAACGGCGCCCTCGACTGCTGGGCCGATAGGGACCGGCCGCCGCGATTCAGGTTGAGTCCCAGGAGGACGCCCACGACGAGCATCCCGGCCAGGATCAGCGGCGAGGTGGAACGCACCATGATCGGCCGATCTCCGGGGTGGGGTCGATGTCGGAGGCGGCAAGGTGGGAAGCGGAGGGGCCTGCGCCCGAGCAAAGTCCACGAGTCTCGGTCCAATATACCCCGGGCCGAGCCACCGAGTCAAAGTCGACCCGAGACCGCCGAAAATGACGGTTTCGTCGATCCGGGATTCCGGGTGGGTTGAAGGATCGAGGATGGTTTGATCGCCGGGACGAGGTCCGGCGTATAATCAAAAGGCAACTCCAGGGCCAACCGTCGTCCAGGCCTCGAGCCCGCCCATCCGAGCGTACCGAGATCCGGCCGATCCCGAGCCCGATGCGCGGGATCCGAGCCGGATCGAGGCATGTGGGTTTTTCCTCCGCCACGATAAAAACAAGGAAGCACACGCGGTGACCGACATTTACGACGAGATCCTCGCCCTCAAAGCGAGAGAAAACGCCACGATCCTCGCCCATTATTACCAGGAAGGCGAGATCCAGGAGCTGGCCGACGTCACCGGCGACAGCCTCAAGCTCGCCAGGGCCGCGACCCGGGTCGAGACCGGGACGATCGTCTTCTGCGGGGTCCACTTCATGGCCGAGACGGCCAAGATGCTCAACCCCGACAAGCGGGTGCTCCTGCCCGACCTCCGGGCCGGTTGCAGCCTCGCCGACAGTTGTCCGGCCCCGGCCCTCGCCCGCGAACAGGCCCGCTTGAAGGCCGAGGGGCGCCGGTTCCAGACCGTGACTTACATCAACAGCACGGCCGCGGTCAAGGCCCTATCCGACTGGATCGTCACCTCCGGCAACGCCGAGGCGATCATCCGGAAGGTCCCGGAAGATTTCGAGATCCTCTTCGCCCCGGACAAGCATCTCGGTTCCTACCTCCAGGGCGTCACCGGTCGGCCGATGATCCTCTGGGACGGCTCGTGCATGGTCCATGAGGTCTTCAGCGTCGTGGACCTCCTCCGCCTCAAGCGGCGGATGCCCGAGTCGATCACCCTGGCCCACCCGGAATGCCCGGCCAACATCCGCGAGCAGAGCGACTTCGTGGGTGGGACCGAGGCGATGCTCCGGTTTGCCGAGTCGAAGTCGGAACCGACCGACTTCCTGGTCGCCACCGAGGCCAACATGCTCTGGCAGCTCCAGAACAGCGTCCCCCGGCACCGCTATCATCCCGTCCCCGGGATCACCTGCGCCTGCAACAAGTGCCCCCACATGGCGAGGAATACCCTCGAGGCCCTCCGCGACTGCCTGGCGAATGGCACCCCGGAGATCCCCTGGCAGCCCGAATTCGCCAGGGCGACCGAAGTCCTCCAACGCAGCCTGCTGAACTGACCGGAAGTCGGCGCACCCCCAAGCGTTCGAAACCAAGAGACCCGGACCTGATCCGTCAGGCCCGGGTCGCTTGATGTTTCGGCGAGGGGCTCGAACTCAGCGGCCCGATTCGCTCAGGTCCATCTCGAAATCGCTGAGCTTGATATCGGCGTCGCCATCGCCGTCGGACATGGGCTTGTCGTAAATCTTGGCCCAGCGCTGGTCATCGGCGCCGCGGCCGAACGCCTGGCCCTGACGCTCGTTCTCGCGCTGGCAATCGATGCAGGAGTTGGTGTAGGGCAAGGCGTTAAGGCGGGCTTCGGCCACCTTGCCCCCGCAGAACTCGCAACGCCCGTACACACCCTCGACGATCCTCTGGAGGGCGTGCTCGATCTGGCCCAATTCCCGACTTTCGATCTCGACGATCTGCGAAGTGATCTCGTCGTTCGCGGTATCCACGGCGGCGTCGACGCTATCGCCGACGACGTTGAGGGCGGCGAATTCGCGGTAGGCGTCGAGGTCGCCGTTGAGCGCTTTGCGAAGGGCATCGCGGCGGGCGACCAGACGCGAATGGAGCCGGAGCAATGAATCTTTTCGGGCCATATGACACCTCCTGGTGTACGTCGCGGCCGACCGTCGCATGACCGGGGGACCGCCGTCAATGAGCATTCGGGAAAAACGCCGCGAGATTCAAGGATCCCGCCCGGCCTGGTCCATGTGACGGATGAAGACCAAACGCGGCCGATCGGCCCGATTCAATCCATCGCGGATGTCAAGACCAACCGAAGCGAAGATGCTCCGGTCCCGGGCACATTATGCGCCATGGGAGATCGAATCATGAATTTCCCGGTTGGAACTAGCATAGTACGTCGCTCGAACGCAAAGGTTTTCCGCGAATTTAATTTTTTTTCCGCGATCCGATGCGACCGAGCTCCCTATCGTCGCGGGCGAGGCCTTGGCGAATCGCCTTCAAATCGAGTCCACGTAGTGAGACAACACGCGAGGTTCGATCGTTCCCGGCTCGATCAAAAAATTGATGACCTGGACGCTTTTTCCGCTCCGAAAAATCCACTGCTCCAGGCACCGCCCTTGCGTCGCGTTGCGGATGACCTGGTCGGGCTTGCTCCCCAACCGAGACCGAACTTGGGTCCTCGTCAAGCCTTTGAGCGGATCGGCGGCCTCGGCGGAGTTCGTCGCGCGACCTTCGGCGGGGCGACTCGATCCGCTTTGGGTAGCCGCGTTGTCCCTCCCCGGGCCCGGGTCATACCAGCCGGCATCCCCCTTCCGATAGCCCATCCGGAGGAAGGAGTCGACGGCGGGCCGGGACTGGGGGTCGATCGCCAGCGCCTCGCGGAGCAGGTCGGCGGCGGTCGCCTTGTCGCCGATCATCCGATCGTAGTTCCCGGCCAGGAGCACGCGGCCCTCGGCATCGGTCCCGCTCAGGCGATGCTTGCGGCGATCGTCGAGCCAGGAGCGGACGAGGCGGCCGGCCCGATCTTCCTCCCCTTGATCGCGAAAGGTCTTCGCGAGTTCCTCGACTTCGGGCTGCCTCAGGCTCGCGACCCGATTTTCCAACTCCTTCAAACCGGAGCGTCGCAGGCCCTCGGCGACCGAGGGGCGGTCGGGCAACTTTTGCCTCGCCAGGTCCGCGAGGGTCGTCGCATCGGTCGGCCGGGCTTCGAGTTGCTTTTCCAGCGACTTCTGGATCACGTCGACGAGCAGGCGACGATCGAGGACCGCCCGAGTCGGCTCGGCGGCATCGCGGTAGGCGGCGGCCGGGTCGCGACGATAGGCATCGAGCAATTCCGCCTCGATGGTCATCGAGGGCGCGGGGCGAACCGAGTCGGGCAACGCGGCTTCGATCCGGCTCGCCAGGGCCTCGAGGGCGGTCGGGT
>JAABUQ010009786.1_pt1 | contig 12818 bp, 8 predicted proteins | sample 5560001 | NCBI WGS metagenome assembly JAABUQ01 (sample SAMN10711888, study PRJNA513371) | rock metagenome | isolation source: Antarctica rocks | place: Antarctica: Victoria Land, Finger Mt nord | collected 2015-12-18 | reverse complement strand
ATCCTGAGTGTACTAGTGAAGCAGACCGGCAGTGTGGATCGTTGCGCGCCTGTGCAAATTCTGAGCAGGTACGTGCCGTGAAGCCGCGACATGGGTGACGCGCAGAGCGGAGCTATGTGACTTGCTTGAGCCTGCCCGTGACCGGCCTTTGCTGAGCCGCGAGGACCTTTTCACGAGATGCTTTTCCTCGTGATACACGGCCGGTATCAGCAGCACATCGCCCGCCTCGAGCGAGTCTGCAGTTCTGTTTACGGCCACGATGCGCTGCGCAGGCAAGTGATAGGACTTGGCGATTGCCTCCAGCGTATCGCCGGTTTCCACGTGGTGAAGGCGCCAGGCATTCCGATTAGCCGAAGGTACCTGCTCCAATGCTGCTTGAGCTGACTCCGAGGAGCCGCTAGGGATGTGCACCCGGAATCCAGACGGCGCGACCGATCTTAGGAGCGACGGATTGAGGTCTCGAATGACAGATATCGGCTGCAGCGTGGCGTCCGCCAGCAAGTCCAGACTGGTCGACGCCGTAAGCTGGATCGAGTCATACGCAACCGGCTGATCGAGGTCAATATTCTCCAGGCCGTAGTCCTTGGAGTTCTTTGCCATGATCGTCATCGCGACAATAATCGGCACGTAGTTAGAAGTCTCGCGCGGTAGCGCATGCCGTTTCAGCAACTCCCAATAGTCGGCATAACCGGTTCTCTCGACAGCCCTATCGACCGCGCCCGCTCCGCAGTTATAAGCCGCCATGGCCAGGTACCAGTCGCCGTAACGCGCATAGAGGCTCTTCAAGAACTTGGCAGCCGCCTTGGTTGCTTTCTCCGGATCGAGCCGCTCATCAAAAGCGGATGTGCGAACCAGATCGTAGGTCGACCCTGTCCCTGCAATGAACTGCCAAATACCGACAGCGCTCTTCCTTGAAACCGCCCGCGGAAGAAAGCCCGATTCGGCTTGAGCCAAATAGATCAGCTCCTGCGGAACGCCCTCCTCGGCGAAAATGCGCTCGATCAGCGGGCGATAGCGGCCAGAGCGCTTAAAACCCGCCAGCAGAATGTTCCGGCCGCGATCGGTCGAGAAGAAATGCACATAGCTCAAAACCGGTTCAGATAGCTCAAGTGGGATGCCGGACGGGGTTTGGTTTACTTCGCTCTTCAGCTTGGGAGCGAGCGAAGGGTCAACCGGGAAGGTCATGTGGCTGACTTCGTCGATGGGGGCTTTATCGAATACGACGGCAGCTTCTTCCTGTTGGCCGGCGCCAAGCTTTTCCACATCGAAGCGATAAATGAGGTCACAAATCTCGTCCAGCCGGCGTTCTACACGGCGGTGATCCGGCAGCGAATCAGGAGCGGAAAGCAGCACATTGACCGCAGCATCAAATTCCCATTTTGCTCTGGCCAGATCACCCTTGAAATAGAACTGGCGGCCGGAGTTTAGGTGCGTGTCAGCCTTCGCGAGCAAGTCGTCGCTAGCGGCCGAGTTCTCGATCGCACTTCCTGAAGTGCCGTCGGAAGCCGTGCGATCGAGTGCCTGTTCCCCGGTTGCGTTCCCCGCGTCGGGCGTCACAGCGTATGCCGTCGCCTTAGCCATCGGATCGTTTGCCGCCGCTCGACATACTCCGGTGACGCCCGTGAGAAAAACCAGGCCGGTGAGGAGGGATTGTGATCTACGCATCATTTAATAAATGGGGTTAATGGTCCGATCTATTTATAACAGAAGTATCACCTAGTCTACCCTCGTCTGAGCGGTCAATGTGGAACGCGCCGCTGAAATTCTGTGTCGCGAGATTGAAGGGAACACATTGTGTCCAATATGAGGCACGCGGTCGGTCCGGTTGACAGGCGAGCAGAAAGCGCATAATTTTTCAATGACTTAAAGGAAGCAGCTACCTGCTCGGTTCTGCTTCCTTTGGGTGGGACGAGCCTCGTATGGCTCCTCTGGTATGCTGCTTACCGGGTAGGTACCGGAGTTAGGCTTCGGTTTGTGATTATACGATCGATCATCCCGTACTCGAGCGCTGCATTGGGTTCCAAGATGTAGTCACGATCAACATCGCGAGCAATTTTCTCAACCGGCTGTCCGGTTGCATCGGCCAGGATCTCGTTCAAAGATTGACGCATTCTCAGGATTTCGCGCGCGTATATATCGATGTCGGCCGCCTGGCCACCCAGCCCGCTCATAGATGGCTGGTGAATGAGGATACGCGAATTGGGAAGGCTGAAGCGCTTCCCCTTGGTGCCACAGGCAAGCAACACCGCCGCCATGGACGCGGCTTGTCCTAGGCAGTACGTCACAATGTCGGGTTCAATCAGTCGCATGGTGTCCAGAATGGCCAAACCTGCGGTGATCGAACCGCCGGGCGAATTGATGTACAGAGAGATGTCCCGTTCCGGGTCCTCCGCGGCGAGAAATAGCATCTGAGCCATGATCAGATTGGCTACTTGATCGTCGATCGGCGTGCCGAGAAAAATGATATTCTCCTTCAGCAGACGGGAGTAGATGTCGTAGGCGCGTTCGCCCCTCGACGTCTGCTCGACAACCATCGGCACGAGTACTGAATTTTGCATCTAAGCTCCTTATAATTCAACGCCTTGCGATTCTCAACCGAAACATTGGGGCGGCACACCCATAATATAAGATGACGTTTCGCTCTTTCGAGATCAGAGCTCGGGTAACCGCTGTGGAGTATCCCGGCGTCCGATAAATAAGAGGTGCTCGTCTTGCTGTCGCTCGTCACACAACCATACGCCAGGATCTTGCCCGCGCCGTTCCAGCAGCTTTTTCACCCGACGCCTAATGTTTCGCTGACCTCGAGACGATAGGTAGGTAGCGAGGGATGGCTTTTAGTTGTATGAAAGTTCTGGTTGCAGATGATAGCGCTACGTCGCGTGCGATGCTTCGCACGTCGTTGTCTCAGTGGGGTTATGAAGTCGTGCTAGCTGAGCACGGCGCGCAGGCTTGGGAGATCATGGCCCAACCGGATGCTCCCTCCATGGCAATTCTCGATTGGGTGATGCCCCATATGACGGGCCCTGAGGTCTGTCGAAAAATAAGGGAGACGCATCGGGAACCGTATACTTACATTCTTCTCTTGACCTCTAAAAACACCAAGGGAGAAACGGTGGAAGGTCTTGAGGCCGGTGCGGACGACTATATCGTCAAGCCATTTGATCAGCATGAGCTGCAGGTGCGGCTCCGGGTGGGCAAACGGATTGTCGACCTGCAAGCGGATCTCATGCAAGCCCGGGAAGAACTGCGCGATCGCGCCAATAAAGATCTCCTGACCATGCTCCCGAACCGCTCTGCCATCTCGACGGCTCTAGAGCAGGAACTGGCTCGCTCCCATCGCGACCATCGCACAGTTGGCGTCGTGCTGCTGGACATCGATCACTTCAAGAAGATCAACGATACCTACGGCCATTTCGCCGGTGATGCTGTTCTTCGCGAAACCGCGGCTAGACTGCGAGGCAACATGCGAACCTATGACCTGGTCGGGCGTTACGGCGGGGAAGAATTCCTGGTTGTGTTGCCGAACTGCGATCTGGATCAAGCCGCCCACCAGGCGGAAAGATTAAGGCATAGGCTCGATGCGACGACAATGATTGTCGACGGCGTGGAAATGCGCGTGTCAGCTAGTTTCGGCGTAACGGTGTCCGATGGCTCGGAACGCACGATGGATGCGCTCGTACGAGTGGCAGACGAAGCGCTGTATCGCGCCAAGGCAAACGGCCGCAACTGTGTCAGCTGCCTCCCCCTGTCCTGATCTTTAGGCCTAAACGGTTGCCATGTCTCAGCGGGTTCCATTGGTATACTTTGAAGTGTTGCGCCCGTAGCTCAGCTGGATAGAGCGTCTGGCTACGAACCAGAAGGCCGGCAGTTCGAATCTGTCCGGGCGCACCATTGAAACCCACCCGTTTAATGATGACTGATGATCATCCACAAAACGATAATCACGCCCGGAACTCCCAATAGCCAGGCAATCAAGTACTTCATGGTTTTTTCTCCCCGGATCGCTGTTGCAAGCCGGGTTCCATCAGAGAACTTGCTTTGTAGTCACTCAGTTACGAATTCAAGCCGTGTCCAGCACCGGGCAAAAAGACAGTTTTATGGGAAAATGTTCCAGTCATCGTCTGACCTCAAGTCTTCATGCGCGCCATCAGGTAGAGGCCAGCCAGCGAGAAGATTACATCGGGTGACCAGGCGGCCATCATTGCCGGCAGCTGATTTAAGTCGCCGATCTGTTCAAATAAGGTTCCCACCACCCAGTACGCGATCGCGATCGCTAAGCTAATTCCGACACCTGTCATCGCGCCCCGGTTTCCCGCTATGAAAGCGAAAGGAATACTGAGAAGAGCCATGATCAACACGAACAGCGGTACCGAAAATTTCTTGTAGTACTGCACCTGGAGCGGTACCGTATTCATCCCGCTCAACTGCAGTTCGCGGATATACTGCCCCAGCTCCTCGAAGTTCATCTCCTTGTACTCTTTTTCTTCTTTGGCGAACCAGGAAGGCTGCTCAGTGAGCTCTGGAAACATAGCGGTTCTTCCATAGAAGGGCCGGTAATCGTCGCCCGCATCGCGGTCGAGATGGCTCAACCCGTTCTCGAATACCCATTTGCTCGCCTCGCGATTCCAGACTGCGCGTTCGGCTGAAATCTGATGGTCGATGCGGAAAGTTTTCGGATCGAGTTCGTATACATTCACGTTCGACATCAGTGCTTTCTTGGGATCGAGGAAGCGGAAATTGTAGACGCGCGATCCCTCCCCAAAAACCCATTGCCGGTCGGGCCGCAGATAAGTCGCGACAGGCTTCTTCTTGATTTGGGCGCGCAACATCTCCTGCCGGCGATTCGCCTCGGGAATGTAGTAGTGATCGAACACAAACAGAACGCCGCTGAGCAGAAGACTTGCGACCAGCACCGGCGCGGCCAGCCGGTGTACGCTCACGCCGCCTGCCTTGAACGCCGTCACTTCGTTGTACTTGGTCAGGATGCCGAAGCAGATTAGAGACGCAACCAGCGTTCCAATAGGCGTGAGCTGGTAGATCAAACTGGGCGCGAGATGCCAGAGATAATCGAGCATCGTCGACATACTGATGTCATTCTTGATCATGTCGCCCAGCAGCTCAAAGAACGTGAAGATCTCAATGAGCGAGACCAAAGCGACCAGCAGCACGGCCAGATAGAACAGAAACCCGTTCAGCACATAGCCGTCGATGAGCAGTGGGCGCAGTCCGAAACGGCGAATGCCGCCGATGCGAATCTGGCGCTGTCCCGGGGTCGGACGCAAGGCGCTTACGCCACTCAGCAGGCGCTTGCCTAACCCTTTGAACCAGGCAGCTAGATCATGGTCGCCCGGCCTTTCCAAACGCGATGTAAGAAAAACGCCGGCGAGGAGAAACACTACATCCGGAGTCCAGACCGCGACCGGAACCGGAAGGCTCCCCTTCCTTGCCAGGCCGATCAATGTGATGAAGCTCAGATAGTAAACGAAGGCCACCACCACTGTCAGAACGAACGCCGCCGATTTGCCGCCCTTGCGCGACGAGATCCCGAGTGGAATGCCGACCAGCGACAACAGCATGCAGGCCAACGGAAGAGCGAAACGCTGATGCAGTTCAATCGCGGCGTCTACGTAATCCTGACGCGAAAGGTCGTGACGCCGGTACACCCTCTTATAGAGCGGCCCGGTGTCCATCTCCTGCACCGTCTTATTGACCTGCAGCTCTTCTTGCTTCTGCGCCTGGAGCACCTCCACCTGAGCGGGCGCAACGGTGCTGATAATCTTTCCGTCCTTGTCCCGTTCGGTCGACCGGAAATTTCGCATGTCAAGAATAATGCGGTTAAAAGCCGGATCTGGATGCGGGATCGCTTCTTCCGCGACGATCACGCGCGGACCCGCGCCGCGACTCTTTCCCTGCCGCTGCAATTCATCCGGCGGTGTGACGTCGGCGATAAAAACCTGGTGCCAGATGATCTGCTTCCCGACTTCACTGACGTTGCCGACATAGAGCACAATGTTCGGAAACTGCTCGTCGAAGATTCGCGATTCAATGTTGCCGGTGAGTCGCGCGGCCGCGAAATTGCGCGCCACCTTCGATTCCAGGTGCAGCGAAAGGGGCGTCAACCAAAGGGACGCCAGCGCCGTCAAGATCAGCGCGAAAGACGAAAAGAGCAGCACCGGCCTGACTACCGTTGCGCTTGAGACTCCGGCCGCGCGCATCGCCGTAATTTCGCTGTCGGCGGACATGCGGCTTAACCCGATCAGCACGCCCACCAGCACTCCTAACGGCAGCGCGAAAGGCAAGGTCGCGGGCAACGCGTAAAGCAAAAGCTTGCCTACGACGCCTGGAGGCGCCGACATTTTCACGAAAAAAGAGGAGAGCTTTTCGATCGTCCGCAGGTACAGCACGAAAACGAACAGCAGTGTGCCAAGCAACGCGCTACCGAAGACTTCCCGGAATATAGCTCGGCTGAGAATGCGCATGAGCTACTGCTTCGCAACCAGACTAGGCGGCGGCACAACCGGTGCTGCTCCGCCTTCGTTCTCAGCACGCGCCAAATCGACGCCGACAAAAAGGAGCGAAGGGCAAATCACCGATGAGATCACCGCATCACTTGAAACATCAGCAATGTTCAAGCTCGAGCCGTTGTTGCTGTAGTTGAGCACGTACGGTTGATCGGAAGCCGCATCGACGTCCCGCAAATCCTTCGCGCTAAATTCCCGAAAGCGCAATCCGCGAACGAGCTCCTCGCGGCCGTCAAGCGAGACGCGATAGGTCAACAATGGCTGGTTGAGCGTGCGGGCATATCCGTTGTTTTGCGCCTGTCTTGCTAGCCCTTGCAAATCATTGAGCGCGGCTGTCGAGGGAAAATCGATCCGCCTTACGATCAGTCCATACTTCAATCCCGCAGCCTTCACTTTTTCGAGTAAGCGCGCCTTCAACTGCGCTTCTGTGAGCGCCTGCGTCGCCTGAATAAACAAATTTCCGATGACGGCTTGCTCCGACCCGAATGGACCCGGTAACCGCCCATGCCCGTTGGACCCGCTCCATTTCCGCACGGGAACTCTGCTCAGCAGGAATCCCTTGAATGTGCCCTTATCGACCAGCTGAACCCGCTCGGCCGGCACACCCTCCTCGTCCACCGTGTAGTGACCGCCCAGTTCGTGCCCCCGATACTCCTTCGCAAGCGGATCATCGAAAGCGCTCAACCATTCCGGCGCAACCTTCGCCCCGATGCGCGATGACCAGACACTATCGAGAATCTGCAGCGCAGCTCCATTCGCACCCGGCGGTGCAACAGGCTTCCTGTGCAGGATTACCGAGTCCGTCAGCACTTCCGCCATCATCGCGGCCGACGCTTCGCCTTCAAACAGCACGGGACCGCTGTAATCTTCGGCTAACGGCACCCGGCTCAGAGCTTCTGTTTCCGTCGCGACGGTCTCGGCCAGCTTTGCGATCTCGTCGGGACGCGGCAGACGTCTCAAATCCGCAGTCGCTTCGTAAGCATGATTCCAAACGCGGTACCCATCAGCCGTTCGGCTACTCGCACGAATTTGGACCACGCCCAAGCTCTCCGGCACGCGTAAGATAGTCCCTTCCGAATTGATCATCCGGTACATCCCGCCAATCACCTGCGCCTGCACGCTCGATGTCATCACCGCAGGGTGCGCGATAAACCGTGCCGACGCATCCTTCACTGCGCGTTCCCAGGCTTTCCCGTCGATCGCAGGCCTCGCTACCGGCTCTATCATCTGCAAGGGTTTCGCGCTTGCCAGATCCGCCGTCTTGTCAGGATCGGAGATTTCCCGCAGCGCGTTTCGCTTGCCCGTGAGTTGTTCCAGCGCGCCTTTATAGAGCGCATCCGTCATGCGCCACAGCGACGTGCGCATTACACCGTAATCGTCATCCACCGGGAGAAGAGCGAAACGCATATTTCGCGAGTAGACCGAGTTCGCATTGTCGAACGCATAGCTGCCCACCCGAACCGTCGCATTTGGCTGGCGAAGATGGAACCGGCTGATGTGAGTCAGGCCGTCCAGCGAAGCCGCCACTGACATCTGGTCGAGATCCTCGCTCGAATACTGGATGAAGTACGGCTTCTCGAATGAGCCAAGTTGTAGAGTCCTCGACCGCGTGAGCTCGTCGGACATAGCGCGCAGTTGTGCATCCTGCCGCCACTCGGCCTTTTGCGACTCTGCCGCCGCAGTCCCAAGCACGCCCACGATCGCCGAAGCGCCGAGCAATCCCGCGATCACGCGGAATGTCACTCCACCTCCGGTCTCGGCAGGATCGGTAATTGCATCTGCGAATTTGGTTTTTTCTGCGTCTCTATTTCCGAAACCAGAATTGCAGGCGATACGGCCGACACTGGAATGCTACCCGACTCTGCCCCGCAGTACCCGTTGAAAACTTCCGCCCGATCCGAGGTAGCCAAGATCTTTGCGAAGCTTGCCAGCGGTGTGCCCACGATGTCAACACCGCGAATCAACTCATCAGGCCGTCCATCCGCAAATACGCGATACACCACGAGCGGCACCACTGTGAATGCCTGCAACCCCTGCCGCCCCGTGCGAGTGTACCCGCTCGAGACTTCTTCAAAGTACAGTCCATACGGTTTCGCTTGCTGCTTGATCTCAGCTACCAGCCGCTCCCTGAGTTCCTTATCCGAAACTTGCTTCGACGATTCGACCAGCAGGTTCGATTGGCGCGAGACCACCTCAAACCCCGGTTGCCTTCTGCCGTGTCCATTCGAATGTAGAAACGCGCCGACGGGCGATCGCGAGAGCAAAAATGTTTTGAGCGTTCCGTTCTCTACCAGCTTTACCGGCCGCGCCTTTACGCCCTCATCGTCGAATTCGTAGGAGCCGATCAGATCAGTGTCGTTGAACTCTTTGCGGGTCGGATCGAACTCCACGCTCACAAAATCCGGCAGCACCTGCTGGTTCAGCATGTTGGTGAACGTCTGCCCTTCGCCGATGTCCTTCTGTCGATGGCCCTCCACGCGATGGCCGAAAATCTCGTGAAAAAAGACGGCCGAAGCGCGGCCCGATAAAATTGCTGGGCACACGATCGGCTCGGCCGGTGGCGCATGAATGAGGCTGTCTACTTGTTCCGCTAGCGCTTGCACTTTCTTCTGCACAGCGGCATCGGGTGGAAGGTGCGCCGGATCACTTGCCTCGATTGTTGCGAAGTCACTCAACTCCATGCCGTCCGGTGCCACGCCCGCGCCCTGGATTTCGAGCCGGAACAAATTGCTGCCGCGCTCGACTGCCGTCCCCGCGCTGTTCACGAACGTCCAGATTTCGCGTTGCACCCGGAAGCTGACGCCCGAGCCCAAAATCTTTTCGTGTCCTTTGAAGAGCGCTGACCACGTCCGAAGTTTTTGCGCCCAGGTCCCCAGATCCGTCGAGTACGAGGGAGGAAGCTGGGCGTAGCTTGCCGGTTCTTCTGACGAAAAGTCCGGGTCCTGGTGAGCCTGTTGCGCCAGCAGTTCGTTATTGGTTTTCAACTGCAGAAACCGGCGCGACGCCCCGCGATACACCTGGTCTGTCTCGGCCCAAAGCGTACGGCGAATCTGATTCTCATCGTCGTCGAGACTCAGAGGAGTAAACGTTGTGAAGCGAAACTGGGTTCCTTGATACGGATGGTAATTATCGAACTTGGGCGATCCCACTCGCACCGTTGTATCCACGCCGCGTTGATGGCCGTGCACGTTCTCTACCAGCGCGCCAAGCGATGCCGAAACCGAGTCAGTTGTCTCGTCAGTTACTTCGTATGCCAGGAAATAGGCGGCCGGATCAGCCTTCGTTTTCAGAAATTCGAATTCCCGCTTGAGCTCACTCTGCAGAATCGTGATCAGCGGCGCTTTAGTGTAAGTACCAGCTCTTCCGGCCAATGCAGCACCGCAGATGCTTAGAAAGGCTAGAGCGCAGATGTAATGGATGGTGGCGCGAAAGGTCCGACGCCCTTGCGCGCTCGTAGAAAAACCAGAGGGCAAACTTCTACAAGGATATCAACCGGCAGACTCCTTGCTCCCGGTTGAAGAATTTTGAACGGTTACGTCGATTCGATGAGCTAGCTCTCGCAGACTCGCTGTAAAAGGCGCGCGAGCCACGCCGCGCTCCGTGATAATAGCGGTCACGTAGCGATTGGGCGTTACATCGAATGCAGGATTCGCGACGCTGATTCCTTCCGGCGCAATTGCGATGCCCTGTACTTCGGTCACCTCTATCGAGGCGCGCTCTTCGATCGGAATAGCGTCGCCAGATGGAAGCGTGAGGTCAAGCGTTGAGATCGGTGCTGCTACGTAGAACGGAATGCCATTCTCTTTCGCTAGGACCGCGACGCTGTACGTGCCGATTTTATTCGCCACGTCGCCGTTAGCTGCGATCCGGTCGGCTCCGACCACGACGCAGCCGATCCGTCCGCTCTTCAAAAAGTGCCCAGCCATGTTGTCGGTTATGAGCGTGGTCTCGATGCCGTCGCGCTGCAATTCCCAGGCCGTCAGACGTGCGCCCTGCAGGAAGGGACGCGTCTCGTCCGCGAAGACGTCTATTTTTTTGCCCGACTGTACCGCTGCGCGAATTACGCCGAGCGCAGTGCCAAATCCAGCTGTAGCCAGGGCACCGGCATTGCAATGCGTAAGCACCGTTTTGCCGTCCGGAACCAGGGGCGCTCCGTTGCGGCCTATAGCTTCGTTGATCGCGATATCTTCTCTCCGGATCGCTTGCGCTTCCGCCACCATCCGCTGCCGGATCTCCGCAAGCGGCAAATGCGGCATCGCCTCAAAAACCCGTTTCATCCGGTCAATCGCCCAAAAAAGATTCACCGCCGTCGGGCGAGTCTTCGCCAGCGTTTCGCAGATCTCCGGCATGTCCGCCGCCGGATCGCTCGATTCGACCACGCCGATGGCAACGCCCATCGCGGCAGCCACGCCGATTGCAGGCGCGCCGCGAATAATCATGTTGCGAATCGCATCGGCCACCTCGCGGTAGCTGCGGCAAGTCACAAACGCCGTCTCGCGCGGAAGACGCGTCTGATCAATCATCACGATACCGTCGGACGTCCACTCGATCGTTTCAATTGTTGTCTGTGCAAGCACCACAGTTTCAGTCATTCTCTATATGTTCTTTCCAAAAGCCAGAGCTGCCATGGAGACAGCGTTGAAGCAACCATGCATCACTATCGAAGGAATGATCGAATTCGTGCGGGCCCGCAACCAGCCGAATACCGCCCCGGCCAGTGAAATGAAAAGCGCATACTGCCAGACCCACTGATACTCAAACCCGTGCAGCGCACCGAACGCCAGCGCCGTGATCAATATGCCTCCAATGACGCCGAAGGTTCGCGAGAGCAGCGGTTGCACGAAGCCTCGAAAAAACAGTTCCTCAAAAAACGGCGCTAAAGCAACGGCCACAATCGCCAGTAAGACGAACGAAAGACGCGTACTCGTCAACTTGTCAAACGGAAGCGGAATCTTCGGCGTCTTCAGCCAAGTTCCCAGCGCGGAAAGTACGAATGCCAGTACGACACCTCCGCCTACTGCCCACGCGAGATTGAAACCAGGCTTGCGCAGCCCCAGAGAATAGAAAACCGGCCTGTGGTATCGAATTCCCAAAACCATTCTGATACTTAAGTACAGGCCGAGATAAAAGCCGATCTGCACAGGTAGCATCAACGGTTTTGGGTCGGTCCGCAAAGAAGGAATGGAAATCGCCGCCGAAGCAACCGCAATCATAATGATGAGGCTGAACGCAAACAGCAGCCCCAAGACAAGCAGCAGATCCGTGTAACCCCAGAATGGCTCGCGCGCCGGCAACTGCTCCACAGCCGCGACATCGAGACCCCCCGCTTCTGCCTCGATTGTCTCTTGTGGCGCCGCCTCTTGCGGTATTACTATCGCGGGCACATCCTCGATTTCTTCAGGCTGCATGGGGTGCCCTCACCGCTTTCCTGAGCGCTTCGCCCGTGTGGCTACGCATGTTCTTCATCACCTCATCAGGCGTGCCGGTCGCCACAATTTCCCCTCCGCCTTCACCGCCTTCCGGCCCCAAATCGATCAGGTAATCGGCGCTCCTAATCACATCCAGATGATGCTCGATCACCACGATCGTGTTCCCCAGGTCAACCAGCCTTTGCAATACATCGAGCAGGTGCCGTACATCTTCCCAGTGCAAGCCCGTCGTCGGCTCATCAAGCAGGTAGAACGTGCGCCCGGTCTGCCGTTTGCTCAGCTCTTTCGCGAGCTTAATGCGCTGCGCTTCACCGCCAGAAAGCGTGGTTGAAGATTGCCCCAAATGCAGGTATCCAAGTCCCACTTCGGTGAGCGTTTTCAATTTCGCGTGAACCTGCGGAATGTTCTTCAGGCTCTCGAGCGCTTCCTCGACACTCGATTCCAGCAGGTCAGCAATGCTCTTGCCCCGGTACTTCACTTGTAGCGTTTCGAGATTGTATCGCCGCCCGCGGCACACATCGCAAGTAACGTAGACATCGGGCAGAAAATTCATCTCGATTCGTTTCAAGCCGTCGCCCTGGCACGCTTCGCAGCGCCCGCCCTTTACGTTGAAGCTAAACCGTCCGGCCTTGTAACCACGCTCGCGCGACTCGGGAAGCATTGCATAAATCTCGCGGATCGGTCCAAAAACGCCGGTGTACGTCGCCGGATTTGACCGCGGCGTCCTGCCGATCGGCGATTGATCGATCGCGATCACCTTATCGATATTTTCGAGGCCAAGGATCACCTCGTGCGCTCCCGGCGCCTGGCTCGATCCATACACTTCTTTCGCCAGCGCCCGGTACAGAATGTCGTGCACCAACGTCGA
>JAABUQ010009785.1_pt1 | contig 12822 bp, 24 predicted proteins | sample 5560001 | NCBI WGS metagenome assembly JAABUQ01 (sample SAMN10711888, study PRJNA513371) | rock metagenome | isolation source: Antarctica rocks | place: Antarctica: Victoria Land, Finger Mt nord | collected 2015-12-18 | reverse complement strand
CACTTGGACGTCTGGAGACCAAGTGCACATTTGGGGCCCTGGGCAGGACAAGCTGCCGGATGCGCGCGTGCCCGGCACGTTCTGGGCGGCGCACCCGCCCGCGTACGACTGCCTGGACGTCGGCCAGGCGCGCCCGCCAGGCCTAGCGCACCCGCACTGCCGACGCCCCTATCAGCGGCAGCCGCCATGCTGGAGCTCGCCGCTGTGTCTGCAGGGCAGCAGCCGGCGGGATGTCTGCGCTGTGCGATGTGTGCAAACAAGCTGCAAAGCGCTCCACACACACGCGCTCTGCTTGTCGGCCCGCCCAGAGCTGCCACTTTCTAGGGCGCACAGAGTGGCGAGTGGGTCAACGCTCTAACATGGCCGACCGCCGAGATGCGCCTCGCGCGGCAGCTGGCCACTCTGTCGTGCGAAATGCGGGCGGTGCTCAGCAGGGCGCGGTGCACCCGCAGCCGCCGTGCGCACCCGGTCGCCCCTCGGCCGCGCTCGAGGTCGAGCTCGCACGCAATATTGCGACCTGAGAAGTGGCATGAAGCGTGCTGACACTGACACGGGTGCCCGGGCGGCAGCTGGAGGCGCTCTTCCATGCGCCGCAGCGGCGACCCCGGTCTGGCGGCGCGCCCGCGGCCGCGCCGGCGCCGGCCGGCCGCCAGCTCGCCGTGCTCGACCTCAAGCGCGCGACCGCGATCGGCATCCGCATGTCGCGCATGGGGTGCGCGGGTCGCCCCTGCTGTCATCTGCTCATCCGACCTTGTAATTCAAAACACTAGACCTGACTGGTGGCCCTCGACCTGCCGCAGCTGTGGTGCGTGAGCCGGGGAGTGCTGTGGCCTGTGCGCGGGCGGCTGCACTGGGCAGCAGAGCCCCGGCTTGGCCCCGATGCGCTCAAGCGCCGCCGCGCCGCGCGCGCCGCTGCCCGAGCGTGGCGCAGCTGCTGTGCATGAAGGCCCGGCGCTGCACTTGCCTACTTTTACCCTACACCAGACACCCTGATGTCGCAACACCGGTGGCTTATGCCGTGCTGGGCAGCCTGCAGAGCACTAGACTGCTGCCCCTACCCTGTCGTCGCAACCCCAAAGCCCCCACCCCAGCCCTGTTCGGGGGCAGGCTGCCCTGGCGCGAGATGGCCGACGCGCTGCGGCGCCTGGACCCGGCGGCGCTGGGCAGCGCGGAGGCCGCGCATGCGCTCACCGCCTGCATGCCCAGGCGCGCGTGCGGCGGCCGCCCTGCCCGCGCCTGCGCTGTGCATGCCCGCACGTGCGTGGCAGGCGCGGTGCGGGAGCGCGTGCAGCGAGGGGCTGCCGGTAGGCTGCGGCGTGCGAAATGTGAGGTGCAACCCGCAGCGGAGAGCGGAAGAAGCGGGCTGCAAGCGCTGTGGCATGCAGCTGGTCAGCCCCAAGTAGCCCCAAGCGTGAGGTGACTGCTAGCTTTAGGGGAGATACCCCCTTTGAAGCCGCCCTGCCATGTGCAGCGCGGACGAGGCGCGGCTGCTGGCAGCGCACCTGGCGGCGGGCGGGCGGCGCGCGGAGCTGGCGGACCAGGAGGCGTTCTGCGTGGCGCTCATGGAGGCGCGCGCCGTGGGCGCCCGGCTAGGGTAGGGTTAGGACTGCCAGTCCTGCCTTGCTGCGCGCTGCGCAGGGCTCGCCGCCGAGCGGAGGTACCGTCAGAAGCTCCATTGGGGCTCCCCCTGCGCGCGCGCAACACCTGGCAGCCGTGGACGTGCCGCATGGGCTGACCCCAGTACACACCCCTGCTCAGGATACCTGCGCGGTGACTGTAGACAGCCGCTGGTTGGGCGCGCCCCGCCGCCGCAGGTGCCGTGCGCAGGCAGGATACGGTGAAGGTCGCTCAGCCCGCGGCCTGTGCCGGCGCAGGTACCACGCGCGGGCGAGCGCCTGGCGACCGTCGCCGCGCGGCACGAGGCCGCGGCCGCGCTGCGCGAGGCCGGCGCCACGCTGGCCGCGCACCGCGCCGCCGCGGCCGAGCTGGGCCGGAGCGCCACGCTCGCGGCCGCGCTGGCCACCGCGCTGGCGGCCGGCAACGTGCTCAACCACGGCACGCGCCTGGGCCGCGCCGCGGGCTTCCGCCTGCGCAGCCTGGCGCGGCTGCAGGCGCGCCGCGGGATAGGGCTAGGGGTGGGGCCCCAGCAGCCTTGTCCGCTTGCGCAGGCGCGCGCCTGGGGCGCGCCGCGGGGTGCCGCGCGCGCGGCCTGGCGCGGCTGCAGGCGCGCCGCGCGCGCCCGCACTCCGCTTGCAGCATTCCTGTCTGCTTACACAGACATGCAGGCCCCAGGCCGCGCCGCAGGGCTGTGCCTGCCCGGCCTGGCGCGGCTCTTGGCGCACCGCAGGCACATGCCTGGTTTGTTTCTTTACGCATTGCGTGTCGCGCATGCAAACGCCAGGCGCAGCCAAACACGAGCCAGGGGCACCTGCCTCTGCGCAGGACACGCGCTCAGCGGACGGCGCCACGACGCTGCTGCAGCATGTGGCTGCGCGCGTGGCGCTGACGCCCGCGCTGGCGCCGCTGGGCGACGAGCTGCCGGCTCTGGGGAACGCCGCGCTGCGCACGTCCCTGACGGTGCGCGGCCGCTCGCCGCATCGGCGCAGCGGCCGAAACCCCAGCCCTGATGGGCCTGCGGGATGTGACGAACGGGCCATGCTCCCAGGGCCCCATGGCTTGTCGTTGCATGCTTGTAGTGTGCCCGCTGCGTCATCCGTAGGCCGTACCATGGCATGTCGTGTGCTGCATGACGGTGCGGCCTGTGCTCACGTGCGCGCATGTACATGCGTTTGGTGCACCAATACGCTCGGCGTGTGGGTTGTTGCACCGATCTTTGTTTCTGTGCAAGGGGTAGTCTTGGCTGCATACACGTTTCTCGTGCAGCACATCCGACGCCCAGCCTACGCAAGGACAGATGTTGCCAGCTTTTGCTTGTCTGTCACACATGCACGCCAGGCTGCCGCCGCAGCCAAGCGGCGTCAGCGGCAAGCAGCGCTGGGAAACTGCGTTCGTGGAGGCTGCATCACCCGCAGACTACCATGCACTTCTGCCGGCCGCGCTGCAGCGCCGCATGTGCAGTAGGGTTCGGGCAGCGATCCCTCACGCGCGCCTGACGCTTGCATGGGCGCCCGCAGGAGGTGACGGAGGCGGTCGAGGCAGCCGGCGCGGCCGCGGCCGCGGTGCGCGCCGAGCTCTTGCGCACGCCGCCGGCCGTCGCTGTCGAGCTCGCCCTCGACTGGAGCGCCCTCAACTGGAGCGCGGACGCCTCGCGCGGTGCCGGCGGCGCCGCCAGCGCTGACGGGCTGCCCGGCGCCGACAGCCCGGCCTGCGGCAGCCGCAGCAGCGGCGCCAGAGGCGGACGGAGCGGACCGGCAGCCGGCGTGGGCGCTGTGCGGCGAGGGTCCGTCGCTGCCCCGGGGGGCGGCAGGAGCGGCGGCGGGGCAGGGCGCGGCGCGGGGTGCCGCGTGCGGGTGCGGCTGCGACCGGAGCCGTTCCATGAGGCGCTCGTCGCAACGCAGCAGGTGCGGCTCCTTGGAGGACCGTGTCGTGAAACGCGCTCGCTCGGCGGTGGTGCGCGGGCGCCTGCAGCGCCGCGGCTCTGCTGCTGCATGCCGACTCCGACCTGGCCCTGTATTGAAGGCTTTACAATATGGGCTTGACAAAGTTCATGCCCTGACGATAATGACGGGTGCGTCATTTCACAAGTTGGCCAGATTTGGAGTTAAGGTACCCTTGTCCCAAAAGTCCATGCGCCTGCAGGAGCTGGGCGCAGAGCTGTCAGCGGCGCGGCGCGCGCTCGCAGACGAGCAGCGCGGCTTTGCAGCGCTCGTGGCGCGCTTTGGCGACAGCGCGGCCACGCTGGCCAGCGACGCGGACTTCTGGCGCGAGCTCGCGCCCTTCGTGGCGCGCTTCACCGCCGCGCAGCGCCAGGCGCGCCAGGCTGGGGTCCCCGCGCGGGGTTTGGGGCGCAGCCTGGCCGTGAACAGTTTTATTGAATTGGGGTATGCGCTGGGTATGGCTGTATGGACAGACGCGCCCCCACTATGTCCAAGCAGGGTCAGCAGCACGCCTGCGCCATGGCAGCGTTTACGTACGCCGTCCGGGCTACGAAAGCGTGAGCGGTGCAAGAGCTGCGCGGGGCTGTGCACGAGTGCCTGTGCCTTACGACACTTCAAGCCCCAGCAGCGCGGCCCAGACCTGCTGGTGGCCGGGGCTGATGCGCGCCCGCCGTCAGGAGCTCGAGCGGCTGCAGCGGCGGGCGCCCGAGCCGGCCGCCGCGAGTGCGCCAGCGCCCGCCGCCGCGCTCGCTGACGCCACCACCGCGCATGAGCCGCCGCCGCCGCACGCGGCTGCCAGATCCGCAGACGCTTCACTGGCCGACGCGGGAGCCGCGCGGCCGGGCGCTGGCGGGGGCGGCCACTGTGCAGGCGCTGGCAGCCAGGCGTGCAGGGTCGCCACCATGCCCTGTGCTGCTGGCGCTGCGCCCGGCACGGGGCCCGGGCGCCCCGTGGACCGTGCGCCCCCCACCGGCCCAGCTCGGCCGGAAGGCGTCTGCGGCTAGGGTGTGGGCTAGGTTAGGGCTAGGCGCGGCGCCCTGGGCCGCAAGGCAGTCCACCGGACGCTGCGGCGCACCGGCTTGAAGGACGGCGGCGCGCCCTCGCCGAGCCCTGCGCCTGCCAGCCGGCGGCTAGGCGCGCAGCTGCTGCCAAGACTGCTGGCACGCCCTGCCAGCGCACGCGGCTGCCAAGCGCTGCAGCCGGTGCTGGTGGCCACGTACTGCCGGCGCCGGCCGTAATGCTGCGGGTGAGCGCTCGCGTGCTGAACGCTGCGCGCCAACTGGCAGGCGGCAAGGCAAAGCATGCGCGGCGGGAACGCGCGGGGCCGGCGCCGCGGCTGTGCTGGGCCAGCCGCGGCCACGGCAGGCAGCCCGCCTTGCAATGCATGCTGCTTCAGGCTGATGTACAGTGCCTGAGTGTACATAGACGAATGTAATAGGTGTTAGCAGTGAGCATGTCAGTAGTGTCCACACTGCGCGTCCCTGTGACTTTGATAGCTTTCTGTTTAGGTTGGTTTTGCACGGCATGGTGGGTCATGTGGGGAGCTGGACGCACGTGCAGTGCGACCCGACAGAAAAGGCCAAGGCCTGAGGGTGGCTTCAAGTCTGAGCAGGCGGATGTGAGATCACATGGGTCGGTGATGACTGTGCTCACTCAGTTCCACGCCCCGCGTGACTGCAGGCATGCCACGCATCCCTGCTCGCCCACGCCTGTCTATATCACAATAATGTTCAGGATGCCTGACGTCTGCGAGTCACGACAGCGCGCACACCGGTGAGCCCGCGCACAACAGCGACATCCGATCAAGCAGTTTCGTGCCAGCTCAGCAGTTTTTGACAGGTATGGGCGCTGCCCGCCGGGGCTGAGCCTGGGCCTGCGCCCGTATATATGTATGTGGTGCGCAGGCCCGACATGCTGAGCGGGCAGTTACGCCGGTTATTGCCTTGCAGATCAACGCGCGTGACGCTGGGGCATACTTCCTGGGCGCAGCCTGCTGCTGGCAAGCCCCCTGGCTGAGGCTGGCCGTGCACGCCAGGACAGGGCGTCTCTGGCTCTGCACCACCCGCCTCTGGGGCGACTGCGCCCCGCGTGCCCCGAGCCCCGGGCAGGAAGCGTGGTGGGCGGGGCGCCAATGCGGCTTGCACCGCCGTCGCACGCACGCTGCCTGAGCCAGGGCCTGGCGGCAGGCGCCCTCCTCCCCAACTCGTGGCTGATCGCCGCTCTACTCGCATGGCGCCGCATGCACACCCTATCAATTCAAGGCGACCGGGGAACTCTCTCATCACCACAACTGCCACCCAGTCGATAAATAGGCTGATTACGGGCCCAAAGTCCTGGTGGCGCGCGCGCATGGGGGGTGGTGAGGAGGGTGGCAGAGGGTCAGGCCGTCAAAGCGGAGGGCCAGCCAAACAGGGGCCATGCAAGGTGCCACTCTCTATGCGCAGGGATGCATACGGCGCCATTGGCCAGCCGCGCTGCCGCTGCATAATACCTCCCTCAGGTCTCATTTATTTGGGGTCACACGGGGAACGCGCATGCCGTCTCTTCCATCGCCTTGCCGAAACAAGTCGCCGGGCGCCCAGTGGCGCTGGGCTTTATTTCTGACGAGTGAAACGCAGGCCGCGACAGGGCTAGGTAAACCTAAACACAGACAGGCGGCCAAATATCAGTGCGCGGGCGGGGCTGTCTACTTGCTGATGCAGCCGCACACAAACTTGCTGCCGGGCTGCAGGCCCTCGGCGCCGGCGCTGGGGTTCTCCGACACGGGCGCCGAGGGCGAGTACCACTCGCCGATGAGCATGTCGCTCGACTTGGGGCGGCCGGTGCAGTAGCCGCCGTCGGTGTCCTTGCCCGGGTTCTTGACGCAGACCTGCGCGCGCGCGGGCGCCGCCGGTCGCGCACACTGCCAGGGTAGGGCACAGAGCAGGGTGGGGTACATCCCCTTGGTCTGTCCCAAAGCTCAGCGTCCCTGCCCCAGCTTGTGGCGCGCGCTGGGGGACTGCATGATACATGCTGGGTGCCAGGTGCATGCGCGTCGCCGGCTACATTCGCCGGCGCATGGCAGGCTGAGGGCCGAGCGGCGCCTAGCTTCCCAGACACCCCAGCGTACAGACCGGACGGGATGGGGGCACCGTATGGGGTCGCACCTGACTCTCGGGGCAGCTGTTGCACTTGTTGGCCGCCGCCATGCACAGGCAGCACCTACGCGCGCGCGCGACCAGGGTGCGTCGGCGGGCATGCTCCTTGCCACAATACAGCACGCTCAATGCTGCTTGCCTAGAGGCACGGGGCGCGCATGGCGCTGTACAGGCGCTGTACAGGCACGCGCGACGTGGCAGCACGCGGGTATGCCTGAAACCGCCGAAAGGTCAGCCACACTTGCTCGGGCACCTCCCGCCCCCCAGGGCAGGGAGCCAGCGGCCGCGCGCGCGCGCCCTGCGAGGCGACATGCCGAAGCTGCGGCAGGGCACTGGCTGCGGGCGCCCGGGCGCAGCGGCGGGCGGGTCAGGGCGGGGCGACGAGGGCGGGCGGGCGGGCGCACGGCTGCGCGGGGTGCCCCTCGTTGTCCAGCGGCGCGCTCTCGGAGGAGGCGGCCCAGGGCGCCTGGCACGCCGGCGCAGGCGCGTCCAGGAAGCTGGAGCCGGTGCCGGTCTCGTAGAAGCAGCCGTCGTAGATCCAGTACGGGGACTTCGGGTCGTACGTGTTGGGGCATTGCTGCGCGCGCGCGCGCGCGCGCGCGGGTCAGGTCGGCAGGCAGGTGCTGATGCTCACGTTCAATGATGACTTCACTCTACACCACATGCGACAACCGGCCGTGACCCCCTCCACCAGGACAGTGTGCAGCCGCAGGACAGGCGGCGCGACGCGTGCGCGGCTGCTGGGGCGTACGGCGCCCGACATGAGGCTGTCTGGGAGCCCAGGCACCCGCCCAGTGCGGAACACTGCTTGCGCATCAGCTTGGGCGCAGAGGCGCCGCCAGGCCTGCCAGCGGTATCAGGCAGGCTGCCCGCGTGGGCGGGCACCTTGTGGGGCGTCGTCGTGGGCGCGGGCGTGGTGGTGGGCGCCGCGCTCGTGGTGACCTTCGGCGTCGTGGTGGGCGCCGAGGTGGGCGCCGAAGTGGGCGCCGTGGTGGGCGCCTTCGGCGTCGTGGTGGGCGCCGAGGTGGGCGCCGAGGTGGGCGCCGCGGTGGTGGTGGCCTTCGGCGTGGTGGTGGGCGCCGTGGTGGGCGCTGCGGTCGTAGTCACCTTCGGCGTGGTCGTCACAACTGCGCAGGATGCAGAGTGTCGCTTCTGGCTGCTCAAAGGAGAACGAGGACAAAAAGGAGACGGGGCTGCTGCTTGCGGCTCCCTCTCCACGCAGTGCAGCGGCCAGCAGGGCATGCGGAGTGCACCCGGGCTCGTGGTGGGCGCCGCGGTCGTGGTGGCCCGCGGCGACGTGGTGGGCGCTGCTGTCGTGGTCGCCCGCGGCGTGGTGGTCATCACTGTGGCAGGGAGAGGCGCCGGCCCCGTAAGGACGGATGGTCATGAAGGCATACAAGTGGCTACTTGCTCGCAGTGTCCTGCCCGAGCTACGAACGCATCAGCAGGAAATCAGCGGTAAATCAAGTGCACCCGGGCTCGTAGTGGGCGCCGCCGTCGTGGTGGGGCGCGGCGACGTGGTCGGCGCCGCTGTTGTGGTGGCCCGCGGCGTAGTGGTTATAACTGTGCACGGGATTGCATGTCATTCAAGGTCATGACGCTCCTGGGTGACATGGAGCCAGGAGCGACACGCCTACAGCAGTCCGCGGGCACACAAACATGCAGCGTCAGCAGAAAGTGGTTTTACCCGGAGTGGTGGTGGGCGCCGCAGTCGTGGTGGCCCGCGGCGTCGAGGTGGGCGCCGCGGTCGTGGTGGCCCGCGGCGTCGAGGTGGGCGCTGCCGTGGTGGTCGCCCGAGGGGAGGTCGTCACCGCTGTGCGTGAACGCCAAGTGTTACCTCATAATTCATTGCTTGCAGTACTCTCGAGGCCATCACATGTCTGCACTTCTCAGCAGACCATATAACATCACCCGGAGTGCTGGTGGGCGCCGCAGTAGTGGTTGCCCGCGGAGAGGTGGTCGGCGCCGCAGTGGTGGTGGCCCGCGGCGTGGTGGTCACAGCTGTGCAAAACGCCGAGTGTCACCCCAACAGAAGAAGTGCAACAAGAACACCCACAGGAAGTAAAAGTCAGCAGGACATGCCTTATACTGAAGTCCTGGTGCGCGCTGCACTGGCACAATGCGGCATGGGGACAGGCAGCTGTGCATTGACCCAAAAATAGGTGTTGCCGCAACCCCCAAAAAAGGGAAGTGACCCACATAAACCCCAGAACGTGGCTTTTTAACGGATTGTGTATGCGTCCGAAGAGCTGGTGGGCGCAGCGCTTGTAGTGGCCCGCATGCAGCGCACACTGATACCCCACATGGAGGGCCCTCACATGCGCCGCGCTCGCAAAACTTCTGTAGAGCTTGTCAGCAGAAAACAATTTACTTGCGCAGTGTCTGGTGGGTACTGCAGGTGTGGCGGCTTGCAGCTGCTGTACAGGAGTGCAGGGTGTCAACCCTGAGATACGCCTTTCAGGTGTAAAAGTAGCTAGTCATCTGCATGCTTTGCGCTTCTGAACCCAAAAGGGGGACCACCAAGGTGTGGGCTTGTGCTGCGCTTGTATTGAGCCGCGGCACCGTGATGGGCGCCGAAGGCGTGGTGGCGCGCGAAGCGGTGGTTACAGCTGCGCTCAACGGCGTGGTGCCACGCTCACTCGAAATACGAGCTATCCAGACCGGCGTAACTAAAACCAAAAGGTGATATTTCCTCGAGGAGCTACCCATAGTAGCTCCGCGTCCTGGAAATATGCACGCTGCGGAGCTTGGCCACATTAGCCCAACGTGCTCGGCGCCGCACCAGGGGAGGTCGTGGGCGCCGCGGTCGTGGTGGCCCGCGGCGTGGTGGTCATCGAGGCCGTGGTGGTCGGGCGCGGCGTGGTGGTCATCGAGGCCGTGGTGGTCGGGCGCGGCGTGGTGGTCATCGAGGCCGTGGTGGTCGGGCGCGGCGTGCTGGTCGGCACCACAACTGCGCGGCGCAAGCAGGGCGTCAGTAGGGGCCCGAGTGTGCAGCGGGCCAAGACCAAGCGCGCCCAAGCCTGCAGCTGCTTGCAGAGCAGCTTCTCCCAGGGACGACAACAGTGCTAGACTGCAGCACACGGCGACGGCGACGGCGAGCCGCGCAGTGATAGGGGCGCGCGCGCGCGGTGTGCTGCTCACAGCTGTGCATCAAAGCAGGGCCTGACCGCAGGGGAGCCTCCTTAACACTGAGCTGCCACCCGCTTTGCACTGACACATTAGTGTACAGCAAGTGACAGCAAATAAGGCAAACACACCCGGGGTCGTGGTCGGCGCCGCGGTCGTGGTGGCGCGCGGCGTGGACGTCGGCGCCGCGGTGGTGGTGGCCCGCGGCGTCGAGGTGGGCGCCGCGGTCGTGGTCGGGCGCGGCGTCGTGGTCATCACTGCGCGCCCCCCCCCCCAAACAGAACATCAGTTTATGGAGCATGCTATGTGAGTGCTGCATCGAAGGGCTTGCTCGCGCGCCCCCCTGCGCGCAGAAAAAGTGTCAGTAGAGATGTAATGTGCACCCGGGGTGGTGGTCGGCCGTGCGGTCGTGGTGGGCGCTGCAGTCGTGGTGGCCCGCGGCGTCGAGGTGGGTGCCGCAGTGGTGGTAGCCCGCGGCGTCGAGGTAGGCGACGCCATGGTGGTGGCGCGCGGCGTCGTGGTCACAGCTGTGCCCAGAACCAGGGTGTCACCCCCATGTGGTGTGCCTATGAATGTTCTGTATCCGCAGCTACTTGCTTGCATGCGTCTGCGGGCACAGAAAAATGTCAGCAGTATTAATTTGCACCAGGAGTGGTGGTCGGCGCCGCAGTGGTGGTTGCCCGCGGCGTCGAGGTAGGCGACGCCATGGTAGTGGCGCGGGGTGTGGTGGTCACCGCTGCGCGCACAAACAAAGCGTCAGCTGCCGCTAGCCCCATCCTGCTGCCACGGCTGGTGGCAGGTGCCTCAAGACTGTAGCTACTCGCTTATAGGCTGCTCGGCGCTAGAAGAAGCCTCAGAATGCTGGACGTGCACCAGGCGTCGTTGTGGGCCGCGCAGTCGTGGTGGGCGCCGCAGTGGTGGTTGCCCGCGGCGTCGAGGTGGGCGCGGCGGTGGTGGTGGCGCGCGGCGTGGTGGTCACGGCTGTGCAGAAATGCAGGGTGTCAACCCCCCCCCCAATTCGAAGAAATGATAAAAAAGACCAGTAGCTACTTGCTTGCAGACCTCTGCGTGCAAAGCTGGTCAGCAAAATCTAATTGCACCCGGGGTGGTAGTCGGCCGGGCAGTCGAGGTGGGCGCTGCGGTCGTGGTGCCCCTCGGCGTCGAGGTGGGCGCCGCTGTCGTGGTGGCACGCGGCGTGGTGGTCACAGCTGGGCAGAAAAATGCAGGATGTCACCTCCCATGAGAAATAAAGGAATGAGAAAAAAGGAAAAAAGAAGTAAAAAGAAAAAGGTACCATGCTACTTGCTCTGCAGGTAGCATGGTACTGCTCTGTAGGTAGCATGGTATGTCAGCGGAATCTAATTGCACCCGGGGTAGTGGTTGGCCGTGCAGTTGAGGTAGGCGCCGCGGTCGTGGTGGCCCGCGGCGTCGAGGTCGGAGCCGCAGTGGTGGTGGCCCGCGGCGTGGTCGTCACAGCTGTGCAGACATGAAGTAAATACCTGCCCTCAAAGAAAATAGGCCCCAAAAAAAGTAGGAATGGCTACTTGCTCCGCAGGCTTCTGCATGCCAAGAAACGGTCAGAGGAAGTTAGTTGCACCCGGGGTGGTGGTTGGTCGTGCAGTGGAGGTCGGCGCTGCCGTCGTGGTGGCACGCGGCGTCGAGGTGGGCGCTGCTGTCGTGGTGGCACGCGGCGTCGAGGTGGGCGCTGCAGTCGTGGTGGCCCGCGGCGTCGAGGTTGGCGCCGCGGTGGTGGTCACAGCTGTGCAGGAACGCCATGTGTCACCCTTTCAAACTAGGTTCCCAGAAAGAGTGTCAACCAATAGCTAGCGGTACTCTACTTGCTGCCAGCTTGCCAGCTGTAAAACTTAGGCACCCGGAGTGGTGGTCGGCCGAGCGGTCGAGGTGGGCGCTGCAGTCGTGGTGGCCCGCGGCGTGGTGGTGGGCGCAGCGGTGGTCGTTGCCCGCGGCGTCGAGGTCGGCGCCGCAGTCGTGGTCGGCCGCGGCGTCGTGGTCACAGCTGTGCAGAAAGGGAGGCTGTCATCCCCAAGGCCCCATTGCCTTGGGGATGAAAAAAAAAAGATGACCAAAAGCTACTTGCTTGCAATATGCAGGAAGAGTGTCAGCTAAATTGATCTGCACCCGGAGTCGTGGTCGGCGCGGCGGTGGTCGTCGCCCGCGGCGTCGAGGTCGGCGCTGCGGTCGTGGTCGCCCGCGGCGTCGAGGTGGGCGCCGCGGTCGTGGTGGCCGCCGGCGTCGTGGTCGGCCGTGTGGTCACAGCTGTGCAGAAATGCAGGGTGTTAACCCAAAGAAAACTCAAAACGAAAAGCGTGAGCGCGGTAGCTGCTTGATCGTACAGTACTCTGCATGCGAAGTAAATTGTCAGCAGAAATGAATATGCACCCGGGGTGGTGGTCGGCGCTGCCGTCGTGGTTGCCCGCGGCGTCGTGGTCGGCGCCGCAGTGGTCGTTGCCCGCGGCGTCGAGGTCGGCGCGGCAGTCGTGGTAGGTCGCGGCGTCGTGGTCACAGCTGTGCAGACATGCAGGGTGTCACCCCCAGGGAAGTGGAAAAAAAAATAAGTAAATTGAAAGTGCATCGGTCGCTACTTGCTCGTACAGTACTCTGCATGCAGCAAGCTTGTCAGTAGCAGTATATCTGCACCAGGGGTGGTCGTTGGCCGCGCAGTGGTGGTGGGCGCCGCAGTGGTGGTGGCCCGCGGCGTAGTGGTGGGCGCCGCGGTCGTGGTGGGCCGCGGCGTTGTGGTGGGCGCCGCGGTCGTGGTGGGCCGCGGCGTCGTGGTCACTGCTGAGCAGACATGCTGGTGTTATCGCAGGTAATCACTGTTTTGGGAAAGTGCAGTAGGAAATACACGCAAAACATATGTCAGCAAGATGCAATTTGTACCCGGAGTGGTGGTCGGCGCAGCAGTGGTGGTAGCGCGCGGCGTCGTGGTCGGCGCGGCGGTCGTGGTGGCCCGCGGCGTCGTGGTGGGGGCGGCGGTCGTG
>JAABUQ010009784.1_pt1 | contig 12823 bp, 9 predicted proteins | sample 5560001 | NCBI WGS metagenome assembly JAABUQ01 (sample SAMN10711888, study PRJNA513371) | rock metagenome | isolation source: Antarctica rocks | place: Antarctica: Victoria Land, Finger Mt nord | collected 2015-12-18 | reverse complement strand
AAACTAAAATCAAAGTTTTTGGATGACTAGTTCGCGAGTCTGGCTGAGCGGTTTTCTACTGCTCGGGGTTTTGCTAGGATTACTGGGCTCCCTACTTGTCGTTTGGCAATATCACATAGATGTCGAGCCACAACTCATCGGGCTCCACTTCCTGGCACTGAATGCTGGCTATGTGGTGGCTGCAGTAACGGCGCAAAGGCTGTTACCGCAAGTCCGCGCTAAGACGCTGGCGCGCATAGCCTCTGGTACCGCGTTTGCCAGCTTAATTCTTCTGGTTTGGGTAGCACCCCCAGTCGCGGTCGGCTGGCGGCTTTCCGTAATCGCGATCGTCGGTTTGAGCGCGGGAGCCTTAGGCAAATCTCTCCTTTATGGTTCCGAGCGCTCGTTCCGCTCGAAGCCGGCACAAACAATCGGTCTTGCGGGCGTGCTGTTCGGGTCGGGATGCCTCCTTGTCACCCTGATAACCGGCACCACCTACTTTTTCGGCCCGGTACGGATACAAGCCGCTTGCCTAGCAGTCGTTCCCCTAATCTTTTTCGTCCTTTTTTCCCGAATAGACGGCAGAGTTAATCAGGCAGAAAGCCCCGGTTCAGAACTTAAAATTCAACGCGACATGCTGGGGGATCTGCGTAGCATCGCAACCGTGCTCTTCAGCTTGCTGCTCTTTTTTCAATTCGGGAACGAGGGGGCCCTCGCAGGCTGGCTTCCGCTGTTTCTGGTTCACCGGTTGGGCAGCAACCCGGCACTCGCAATCGGCGTTCTGGCAATCTACTTTCTGGTCTTGACAGTGGGCAGGCTGATTGCCCACCGCCTGCTCCGGCGCTGGAACCACCGCAAATTTCTGCTTGCGAGCATCGCCGCTGCAGTGAGCGGATTCTTGCTTTTGAGTCTGAGCACGTCTCTGGCTCTCGCTACCGTCGGAGTCGCCGTCATCGGGGCCGGCTTCGCCCCGATCTACCCCTTAATCGCGGAACGCTTGGACGAGCGCTTTTCCTTTCACCCCGGCTTCTACAACGGCACTATCTCGATCGCCGTCACAGGCGCCATGAGCGCGCCCTGGCTACTCGGCCTGGTAGATGAGTGGCTCGGTATGCGCTATGTCATGCTTGTGCCGGCGTTGGGCTCGGTGGTCGTTCTGCTCCTTTCGCTTCTCCTGATGTTTGAGGCGCATCTAATGGGTGACAGGCCGGTGGTTGACAAGCCAGCCGAAAAGGTCCGCTCGGCCCGGGCTGGAAGCTGACAGTAACCCACGTGCTCGCCGTTCTGTAACAATGCAAGTCGACTTTCGCGAAACGGGAATTTACCTCCCCGAGATTGATCTGTGGCTGGACAACACCGAGCCGTGTGCGGCCACGTGGATCTCGCACGGCCACAGCGACCACGCACGAGGTTGCCACGGTAAAGCGATCGGCACATTAACTACCTTGCGCTTTTACCACATGCGTCTTGGGCTCGAAGACGGGCAGCAGGAGCCCACGCTCATCCCGCTTGAATTCGGTGAAACCATGGAGTGGAATGGAGCTGCCCTCACCGCGTTTCCGGCCAGCCATATTTTGGGAGCGGCACAGTTGCTGGTCGAGTACCAGGGCGAACGTCTGGTTTACACAGGCGACATCAAGCTTCGGCCGCCTTTGTGCGGCGAGACGACCGAGCCGGTTGCCTGCAACCGCTTAATCATCGAATCGACTTTCGGCTTACCCATTTACCAGCTGCTCACCCGCGAAGAGGCAGCAGCCAAGATCGTCCGATTCGCACGAACCTGTCTGACAGATAAGATCATTCCTGCCTTTGTGGGTTATCCACTCGGGCGCGGCCAGGAAATTGTTCACGTGCTCTGCCAGGCTGGGATACAAACTTCCGTTCATGGAGCAATCGCGAAATTCATTCCGTCGTATGAAGAACGCGGGTACAGTTTTCCAGGCTGGGAGCCTTACGATGCGAAAGCTACAGCCGGCAGAGCGCTGGTCGTTGTGCCGACACACGGCAGCGTTCTGGAAGCCAGCGGGAAGAACATAAGGATGGCCTACGTTTCCGGCTGGGCCGCCATCGACAACGCGCGTGCACGCAGCGGAGCCGAGGAGTTAATTCCCTACTCCGATCATGCGGACTTCCACGAATTGCTCCAATTAGTCCAGCATTCAGGCGCCGGGCATGTGGACGTCGTGCATGGATACACCGCGCCCTTTGCTCACATTCTTCGCGAGCGAGGCTATTCAGCGGCAGCGCCACAGCGAGCGGGGGCGCGCACGAACATCGAGGCGGAAGGCTGATATGGATCGACTGGTGACTGTGTGTGAGGAAATCGCGAACCACGGCAGCAAACTGAAAAAGATCGCCATCTTAGGCAACTACCTGGGAAGTTTAGGTGATGAAGATTTTGTCCTGGCCGTGCGCTTCCTGAGCGTGGGTCCGGTAGCGGATGGCGCGAGCAACTATCATCTATTCTCCGCTGACGACAAGGTCCAGCTTTCGATCGGCGGCAGCACGTTGCGGGAAGCTTTACAAGCCACCGTCGAATGGGATAAACAGATCCTGAAAGTCTCCTACGCCGAGGTGGGCGATACCGGAGAAACCGCGAGCCTGTTGCTAAGAGGCGTAAGCGCGGGCGATCCTCTAACGCTCGAGGGAGCGAACGAGATCTATCAGGATCTATTTCGAGCCAAGACTACAGCACGGAAACGCGAACTTCTCTCAGCAGCTTTTCGACGCTACCAGCCGCTGACAGTCAAATACTTCATCAAAGTCATCACGCGCGGGTTGCGTATCGGGCTCATGGGGCGCATGGTCGAAGAGGCCGTTGCGCTTGCTTGCGGCTTACCCGGCGCAGCCATCCGGGATGCGAACAACCGGCTGGGAGATCTGGCAACCGTCGCGCTCGCCGCTCGTCGCGGAGAACTCGGGCAGATTACCGCGCGCCTGTTTCATCCCATGGACTTCATGCTCGCCAAGCCGCTTGACAGATTACAAGACCTCGCGAACCCGGCGGACTGGATTATTGAAGATAAGTACGACGGCATCCGGTCCCAGGTGCATTTCGATGCCGGTCACGTGCGGATCTTCTCGCGAGGCATGGAAGATGTGACTCACGCTTTTCCGGAGATAGTCACCGCGGCAGCCAAGCTGCCGGGCAACGGACTGATCGATGGCGAGATCCTGGGCTGGCGCGCCGGACGCGCGCTCAACTTCAACCTGTTGCAACAGCGGATCGCGCGCAAAACGGTTCGGGCTTCATTGCGTGAAGACGTGCCAGTCATATTCATGGCGTACGATCTGCTGCTGCGGAACGGCGAATTGCTGCTCGAGGCGACATTCGAAAACCGGCGGCAGTTGCTCGAAGAGACCTTTCGCCATGTCGAGCCGCCTTTTCTTTTATCACCGCAACACGCGGCGGGCACACAGGAAGATATCGACAGGTATTTCATCGAGGCACGGGCACGAGGCAATGAAGGACTGCTGCTTAAGCTTCGCGGCGGCCTGTATGAACCCGGGAAGCGAACTGGAACGTGGCATAAGCTCAAGCGCGCCTACGGCACCCTCGACGTGGTTGTGACCGCGGCTGAGCAAGGAAGCGGGCGGCGCACCATTTACTTTTCCGATTACACCTTCGCCGTGCGGTCAGGTGACGCTTTCCTGAACGTTGGCAAAGCCTATTCGGGGTTGACGGACTCAGAAGTAAAGGAGCTCACGAAGGTGTTGCGCGGTGCGTCAACCGATCGCTTTGGGCCCATGATGCTCGTGCGCCCAGCCGTAGTTTTGGAGGTGGCTTTCGACGGCGTGCAAAAGAGCGCGCGTCACAAGAGCGGTTACGCCCTGCGTTTCCCCAGAATTTTGAGATGGCGTCGTGATAAGCAGCCGGGAGAATGCGATGACCTCGCGCGCGTCGAATCGCTCTACCAAGCCTCGCTCCAGTAAACCGGCTAAAGCTGACCCGCGGCCGGCGATCCTGCAAGCGCTCCATCCCGCGCTTGCCGAATGGTTCGTTCGGCAATATGCAGCGTTTAGCGATGTCCAGCTCGATGCCCTGCCCCACACCCTCGCGGGCGGGAATACGCTTATCCTCGCGCCCACCGGTAGCGGGAAAACTCTGGCAGCATTTCTCTCTGTACTGTCGTCGCTCGCTCGCAAAGCAAGCGCCGGCGCTCTGCCCAACGCGATTTCGGCTATCTACATTTCTCCCCTGAAAGCTCTGGACAACGATATTCATCGCAATCTTGCGCCCGCGCTCGACACGCTCAACCGACAGCTGTCCATCGGTCAGCAGATCCGCATGGAAGTTCGCACCGGCGATACAGCGCTTGCCGATCGATCGAGGCAGCGCCGCTCGCGTCCGCACCTGATCCTTACTACGCCCGAAAGCTTGAGCTCCATCCTCTCACAGAAAACTTGGCGCGAAGCGGGCTTTGATCCCGAAACAGTCATCGTCGACGAAATCCATTCCTTCGCCGAGAACAAGCGCGGTTCGCTCCTCGCTCTTTGCCTCGAGCGGCTCGAACATCGAGTAGCCCGGCCCATCCAGCGCATCGGCATTTCGGCCACTGCCTGGCCCGTTTCCGCTATTCAACAGCTGCTCTGCGGCGCGCGCCCGTGCTCTATTTCGCAAGCGACTTTCAAGAAAGTTCATCGCCTGGAAATTGTCGCGCCGGAGCCGGGAGTATGGCTTCCGCCCGCGGGATACAACCCGTTTCGGATTGCGCCCACCGTTGCAGAGGTCGTAGAACGAGCGAACTGCAGCTTGATTTTCTTGACTACGAGATCGGGAGTCGAACGCCTAGGCCTTGCATTGCGATTTCTGCTTCCGGAGTTGGACGAGCAGATTGCAGTGCATCATGGCTCGGTCGACCGCGAGACGCGTCAGGCGATTGAAGACGGCCTCAAATTGGGTAGCTGGCGGGCGGTGGTCGCGTCCAGCAGTTTAGAGTTGGGTGTCGATTTCGCGAGCGTTGACCAGGTCCTACTGATCGGCACGCCGCGCGGTGTGAGCCGCGCCATGCAGCGTCTGGGCCGCAGCGGCCACCAGGTGAATGGAGTCGCGCAAGGCGTCTTGATTCCACTCAGCTTGCCGGATCTGGTGGAATGTGTTGCTCTCCGCGAAGCTTCGCGAGAGGGCAGGCTCGACGCCTTACGAATACCGCAAGCTCCCCTCGACGTACTCGCGCAAGTGCTGCTCGGCATGAGCATCGAAGGCGATTGGAAGTCCGACGATGCCTTCGAACTTGTGCGAAGAGCCGGCCCCTATAGCGAACTCGCACGGCAGGATTTCGATGACGTGCTCCTGTATCTAAGCGGCCAAGGTAAAGTGCTTGGCCCCTATGGCACATATGGAAAAATCGAGCTCTTTACCGATGAATTAGGCAATCAATCATTCCGCGTTGCTAATGCAAAGACCGCATGCAACTACTATCTGAACGTCGGCGTCATCAGCTCGGATTACGAGATGAAGGTTGTCTCGAACCGGTTCCGCCAGCTCGGTGCAGTAGAGGAAGCATTCATCGCGTCGCTGCAACCTAACGAAGCGTTTGTCATGGGTGGCAAGCCCGTCCGCGTGAAACATCTGCAAGGCAATACGGCAATCGTAGAGCCTGCCAAGGGCGAGCAGGTGAAGACGCCAAGATGGATGGGCAACAAGATGCCGCTCACGGCGCAGCTCGCACAGGAAGAGCTCAAGCTGCGGCGGGAGTTGCGAACCGTTTGGAACGCCGGCGGCGCAAATGCCTGCAAGCAGTACCTGATCGAGACACACGCAGTAGACAAAAACGTAGCGCATCGTGTTGCTGGGTTTATCGCCCGCCACTGCAACGCACTGCCTGTTCCCACGGATTCGCCTGTGCTGGCCGAACGAGTCGTGAATGGCCGGAACATGCTGGTGCTCGTCCATGTGGTCGCCGGGCGCGCGGTGAATCGCTCACTGGCATGGGTCGCCGGAGCGCGCATCGCAAAAGGAGGCAGCGTAGTAGCGAACTTTGATGACCACAGCTTTCTGCTCTCACTCGATGCCCGCGTCGAGCTGGACGCCGGCATCTTGCACGAAGCCTTCAATCCTGCTAACTGGATGGAAGATCTGCGCGCCACGCTCTCGACCACCGAAACATTGGGAACAAGTTTTCGGAGAATCGCGGAAATCGGCCAGCTCCTGCCACGCCGCACGCTCCGTGGCGACGTCTCTGCCCGAACCGCAACCTGGAATGGAAGTCTGCTTTACAAAACACTACTCGAACATGAGCCCGATCATCCGTTGGTACGAGAAGCTGTGCGAGAGGTGCTGGAAGATCAGTGCGATGCGCCCAGAGCACTCGAGTTGACTCAACAAATATACGAGTCTCCACTGGAGATCTACGATCTTCCCAGACCCTCGCCCTTTGCTCTCCCCCTCTTCGCTGCATTCAATCGTGAGGTACTCGTGGCGCCTGACCCGGACCGTGCGCTGGACGATCTGGTGGCTGCTCTCTATGGAGAATGGGAAACCGCTGATTGATGTGCGATCGCGAAGCGGACGATATACTCGCGGGAAATGAGTCGGCAATATCTTGCTTTAGACTTGGGCGCGGAGAGCGGACGCGCCATGCTCGCCAACCTTGCGCAACACAGGCTGGAGCTCACCGAGGTACACCGGTTTCAAAACGTGCCTGTACGCCTTCCGGCTGGCCTCTATTGGGACACGCTCAGACTATTCCACGAGATGTGTGAGGGCATTCGCGCGGCCTCTGCGCAAAGCGACCAACTGGACGGGATCGGCGTCGACACGTGGGGCGTGGACTTCGGTTTACTCGACGCGAATGGCTCTCTGATCGACAACCCGAGACACTATCGCGATTCGAGAACGCATGGAGTCTCCAAACAGGTCTTCCAGTCCCTGCCGCGTGAAGATATTTTCCGGCAGACCGGTATCCAGTTTATGGAGATCAATTCTCTATACCAGCTCTATTGCGTGCAAAGAGATTCACCTGAACTCCTGAATCTTGCGGCCAATTTGCTCTTCATGCCCGATCTCTTCAATTTCTTTCTGACGGGTATCACCGCTTCCGAGCGGACCATCGCCAGCACGTCGCAATTCTACGATCCGGTTCGGCGCTGTTTCACAACCGACATGCTGCGCCGCTTGGGTATTCACGCAGGATTTCTCGGTGAGTTGGTCGATCCAGGGTTGCAGTTGGGCATCGTGCTGCCCGAAATGAGCGAACACTGCGGTCTCAAGCGTGACACTCCAGTGTTTACGGTCGGCTCGCACGATACGGCCTCCGCTGTCGCGGCCGTTCCCGCTGCAAAAAACCATAATTGGTGTTTCCTCAGTTCCGGCACGTGGTCACTGATGGGTGTTGAATTGACGGAGCCGCTCATCAATGACGCTTCCCTCGAGGCCAATTATACAAACGAAGTCGGCGTCGCAAATACAATCCGATTTTTGAAAAATATTCCAGGCATGTGGGTCTTGCAGCAGTGCCGCCGTGTCTGGACGCAGCGCGGAGTGGATCTGTCCTACTCTGATTTGATGGCTCACGCCGAGGCAGCTAAACCGTGCGAGACCGTTCTTGATCTGAACCTCTTCGTCTCGCCAGGAGACTATCCCCAGCAGATCGTCGACTACGCGAGACAGACCGGTCAGCAAATCCCTCGCGAGCCGGGTGACATTGCGCGCGTGATCCTATTCAGCCTGGCGATGCGCTATAAACAAACGCTCGAATCGCTCGAACAGCTTACTGGCAGGCATCTCGAAGTCATTCACATCGTCGGCGGAGGTTCGCGGAATACTTTACTCAATCGGCTGACGGCCGACGTTACCGGACGGCGTGTCATTGCGGGGCCTGCCGAAGCAACTGCTGCCGGAAACGCACTCACTCAAGCGATGGGCAACGGCGAAATCAACTCGCTCGAAGAACTGCGAGCGATCGTTCGCCAGTCGTTTGAAGTCGAGGAGTTTCAGCCGGCAAAGGGCTGATGCTCAATGTGCCCGAACAAAAAAACGCTGCTTATCCATTGCCGGGTCAACTGCCACATCAAAGAAACCGACCATCATTTCCGCCCATGTCTGCTCTCCCCACCTGACTTCCGCATTGGGATCTGGATTGTGCGCGTTCTGTTTTGAATTGTCGAAAGTCGCTACAGCCTGCAGCATTGTCCCGGCTTTCAGCGGAATCGGGTCTCTCAGCCGGTAGCTGAGTTGCCAATAAAAATCATAGTGCGAAATGCGCAGCAGAGTTCGAATCCGGCCATGAGATTCGACAATGTTGTACTCGAATGTTTTGCCCCGAAGGTGCATGTGCGGAAAGAAACTCAGCAGAAGTGAATCGTTTGGAAGCGTGCCGTGTACTTCCACCCTGTAATCCGGATCGCCGCCCGGAATCAGGAACGAATCGTTCGTCAACTGCAACGTGAGAACCCGCTTCGCAGGAGACTCCTTCGAGAACACCAGCCCCACGCTCGTCTGATCTTCTGTCGCGTGTCCGTGAGTCGTGTAATGCATCTGCAGGACGATGTCGGAGCCGCGCGGTATCAGCTTTGCAAAGCCAGGGGGCCAAGTATCGGGGAGACTTCCTGGCGCATACACCAATAGGATGTCGTTGGTCGTCCACATCGCATCCCGGCGCAGGGCAGGCGTAGGGAGGCCGTCTGCGCTAAACGCTCTACCCACAGGAGCTCCGCGCAGCCAGGAGGATTGCGGGTCGCGTATATAAGCCACCGCGTGATGCACCACCATGCGATTACTAGGGCGGATCTCAGACATGCGCACCCAGCGGTCTTCTTTGAAACCAGTCGGGATGATGATGTATTGATACGGCACATCGCCTGAGGCGGGCAGATGTTTCGCCTGCGGCATCTGCACGATGGTATCTGGCTGTGAGATGTTCCAGCCGTCCGTTCGAGAAACCGGCGGAGGCGCATCGCGCCGATCCCCTTCAGGCGCATTTGCAGCGGCCCAACTGGCGAGCGTTGTGATTTGCTCAGCCGTCAGTGAAGGATCGTTCGAGAAACGGCCGCAGCACGGGTCCGCGAACCACGGAGGCATCGTCTTCGATCGGGCTGCATTCGCAATGGCTCGGGCGAAAGACTTCGTCTGCAAATAAGTCTCGAGCGGCATTGGAGCCATCCCGTCCGGCCGGTGACAACCCTGACAACGTGACTGCAAGATCGGCAGCACATCGCGGTAAAAGGCCGGCGCGCCCAAAAGCAATCCCGCAAGTACGCCGTATGTAAGAGCGCCTCTAGTGATCGCTCGGATGAACTTCGTAAAACCCCTCAGGCATGCTCGGCCAATGAGCCTCGCGTTTCATCTTAAAGGCCTGAACGCCTTCTTTGAAATCAGCGCTCGCCATCACCTGGTTGCGTAGCGCGGCAGCTAATTCGCCAGACTCGTTCCAAGACCTGCCCGCCGACTCGCGAACATACCGCATCCCGCAGCCGAGAGCCAAAGGGCTGGATTTAGCCAGCTGGCGCGCAATCGCTTTAGCCCGGTCGGCGACCTCCGAACCGGGACAGACCCGATGCACCAAACCCCAATCGCAGGCTTCGGCCGAGTTGAAGTGTTGACCCGTCAAACTCAGCTCGAGTGTACGCCGCGCTCCCAGCGCAGCGCTCACCGCGCGATACACCATGAATGGCCAGAGGCCAATGCGAATTTCGGGAAGTCCAAATACAACGCCCTCAGCAGCCAGCACCACGTGACCCTGCGCAACCAATCCTAAGCCGCCACCCAGAGCTGTGCCATTGACAGCAACAACTATCGGCTTAAGTGATTGCGCCCCAGTACTGAACAGCGCGTCATGCGTGGCGTTCAGCTGAGGTTCGTTAGCCCCAGCTACTTCATCCAGATCCATTCCCGCGCAGAACACCGGACCACTTGCTCCAATCAGAATGCACCCGACGTCCTCAGCCTGCTGCGCCCCTTCGATGGCCTCAGTAATCGCAAGAGACATCTCAACAGTGAGCGCATTCCGCTTCTCGGGACGGTTCAGGGTAATGTGTAGTACGCGGTGCTTCTTAGAGACAAGTAAGTGCATCTACGAACTCCAGACTGCCCGAGCTTATCTCATTCTCTCGAAGGCTCTTTAGAAGACAAGGTGCGCGTGGAATCGGCAGCAAGTAGGGCAATCGGCAGGTGCTCTGTTCCCGCATGCGCGCAAGCTATTTCAAAGGCGAAAGCCAAGATCGCCCGTGTTTCTTTGGGATCGATTATGGCGTCACAGTGGCCGCGAGCAGCAGCGTAATTCGCGTCAAGCCAGCGATCGTAATCGGCTCTGGTTTGGGAAATCTTATCCTGCAGCTCGAGCGGCACGGGTTGGCCAGCGGCTTTTAGCTTTTCGAGTTCGGGACCGTAGATCGCCTGCACCGCCGAGTCGCCTTCCATCACGCCAATCCGCGCGCTCGGCCAGCTAAAAGTGAAGTTAGGATCAAAGCCCTGTCCAGCCATGGCATAGTAACCGGCGCCACTTGCGTGATTCACGGTGAGCACGATCTTCGGAACGGTAGCGCACGCCATCGCCTCCACCATCTCGGCGCCCGCGCGAATAATGCCTCCCGTTTCGGCATCGACGCCCACCATGAATCCTGATACGTCTTGCACATAGAGCAACGGTAATTGCTGCCGTTGAGCGTTCTCTACAAAATACGCAACCTTGCGAGCCGATTCCGTGTAAACAATGCCGCCGACGCGCATGCCTGCAGCAGTCTTCAGGAACCCACGGCGATTGGCAATCACACCCACTGCGCGTCCATTCAGCCTTCCCGTTGCACAAAGGAATTCGGGTGCATACTCGGGCTGGAATTCAAGAAAATCTTGGGCATCAAGAATACGGTCCAGAAGGTCCTCTACGCGATAAGGCAGACGGTGGTCGGCCGGCAGAATATCGTAAAGTCCTTCGGCATCGAACTTGGCGTTACCGTTCGCTTCAACCCGCGGCGGCGGCATCTGGCGAAACTGCTGGCGAATCAGCTGCAGACACGCCGAGTCATCCGGCGCACGATAATGAGCGACGCCGCTAAGCGCCGTATGCATCGCTGCGCCGCCTAGTGTTTCAGAGTCCGTCACCTGGCCGACCGCGCCTTTCACCAAATTGGGGCCTCCCAGCCCCATGAAACTAACCTTCTCGACCATGATGATGACGTCGCTCAGCGCAGGCAGGTAAGCTCCTCCCGCGATGCACGGTCCCATAACAGCGGCTATTTGCGGAATACGCAAGCGACGGCGCATCAGGGAGTTGTAATAGAAGATTCTTCCCGCTCCATATTGGCCGGGAAAAATGCCGTCCTGTAAGGGAAGGTTCACCCCAGCCGAATCGACAAGATACACGATCGGAACGCGATTCCGCATCGCAATCTCCTGCGCTCGCAGAATTTTGGTGATCGTTTCGGGCCACCATGCGCCGGCTTTGACCGTGGCGTCATTCGCCACAATCACTGCGGGACGGCCCTCTATATTTGCCAAACCTGTCACGACACCCGCGGCAGGCGCTTGGCCCCCGTGCAGATCGTAAGCAATGAGCAGCCCTATCTCGACAAACGGTTTATCGGGGTCAATCAGCTGAGCGATACGTTCACGCGCGGTCAGCTTTCCATCGCGATGCTGTTTGTCGATCTTCTTTACGCCGCCGCCCTGTCGAAGCTGATCCTGTAACTCGCAAAGCTCCAGGTTCTTACTTCGAAGATCCCGCCCGGAAACCTTCATCGGCATGACTTTTCGCCGTCAGAAGAAAGCATGAAGACTAGCAAACTCCTGCTAGTCTAACAGTCATGTTTGGGTTGGATTACCGGGCGCTCAGGATCGTCTGGACGATTTTTCTGTTTTGCTTGCTGCTTGCGCTCATCTATACGATCCGGCAGACGCTGCTCGTCTTCGCTGTTGCGATCTTCTTTGCATACATGCTCTCGCCGATCGTGGCATTGGTCAGCCGTTTCTTTCCGCAAAGGCGAGCGCTCGCTCTGGCCATCGTGTACATCTTGCTGACCGGCGCGCTAGTGGGAATCGGCTTTGCGATCATTCCGCGAATTGGAGCACAGGCCTCCAGCCTGGTCACCCGCTTGCCCTCGCTCGTGAGTACGGGAAAGCTGGCGAAGATTCCCATTCCCGACTTTCTTCAACCGGTACGCGAGCAAATTCTGGCCGCAGCAAGCCGCGCGGCGAATAATCTCGAGGCGAGCGTCATGCCTTTCCTCCGTGATGTCGGGACTAAGCTGATTTCTGGCGTTGGCTTGATCCTCCCCGCTATCCTGATTCCTATTTTTGCCTTCTTCTTTTTGAAAGACGGACAGACAATCGTGCGCAGCTTGATCGGCAGCGTCGAGGAAAAACAGGACCGGAACATACTGCGCCGCATCTTAAACGACATGCATAGCGTGCTCCAGAACTACATCAGAGCCTTGGTCATCCTGGCGCTGATCACGTTCGGCGTGTACTCGGTGTTTTTGAAGACGGTGGGAGTCGAGTATGAATTGTTGCTTGCTGGTTTAGCAGCGCTCCTCGAGTTCATCCCAGTAATCGGGCCGGCTTTTGCGCTCGTCGTCATTTTGATCGTATCGCTCGGCACCGGCTCTGGCGCATGGCTTTGGATACTGATTTTTTGGGGCGTCTATCGCGTTTTTCAAGACTACGTGCTCAGTCCATACCTGATGAAAGCCGGGTTGGAGTTGCATCCGCTCCTGGTCCTATTCGGTGTGCTCGCAGGTGATCAGATCGGAGGCGTCGCGGGAATGTTTTTCTCCGTTCCCGTGATTGCTCTACTCAAGGTGATCTACTCAAACCTGAAAGATGCTTACGAGCACCGTCAGTTGACCGCGGCTTAGGGCAGGCCGTTACGTTAGCTGCCCGCCTCGCGTAGCGCTTCCAGGGCGACAG
>JAABUQ010009782.1_pt1 | contig 12824 bp, 12 predicted proteins | sample 5560001 | NCBI WGS metagenome assembly JAABUQ01 (sample SAMN10711888, study PRJNA513371) | rock metagenome | isolation source: Antarctica rocks | place: Antarctica: Victoria Land, Finger Mt nord | collected 2015-12-18 | reverse complement strand
CGAAGATCGCGAGCGAGCCGAGCAGCATAGCGGCGAGCATCGTAAAGGGACGCCGGTCCCAGCCGCGCACGGCAAGTGCGCCGGTGATCCAGGCGGCCAGGGGATAAGACAGCAGGTAGCCGCCGGTCGGGCCGAGCAGACGCGCCGGGCCGGACGCGCCGCCGGCGAAGAACGGCAGGCCGAGGCCGCCTTCCGCAAGGTAAAGCAGCATCGCCATCGCGCCGAGGCGCGGGCCGAGCAGAGCGCCGGACAGCAGGACGCCGAAGGTCTGGCCGGTCAGCGGGACCGGCGAAAAGGGCAGGGGAAGGGCGATCTGGGCGGACAGCGCGGTCACAAGGCTGAACGCCAGCACGAGCAGCGCGTCCCGGCCTAACGCCGCGCTTGGAGCGTCTGCGCGGCGCGGCCAGAGGGCTTGAGCCATTGGCAGTTGTGTCAAGAAAAGTCTCCTGGGGTAAGTTTCGGGTATTATACCTGCCGTATCAGGATTTCATGAGCCTGATCCCAAGCGGGAAGGCAAGGAGAACGCCCGATGGCCTTAGATAAAACACGCCTCACGCAGTTGCCGCCGCTCATTCCGCGCCAAGTGCTGTTTGGAAACCCCGAAAAGACGGGGCCGCAGATTTCGCCCGACGGCAGCAAGCTGGCGTATCTTGCGCCAAAAGACGGCGTCTTAAACGTCTGGGCGCGAACGCTCGGGCAGGACGACGACAAAGCCGTCACGAGCGATGCATTGCGGGGCATCCGCCAGTTCTTCTGGCAGGGCGACAGCGCTCACCTGCTGTATTTGCAGGACACCGGTGGCGATGAAAACTTCCATCTCTACCAGACGAAGATCGCTTCCGGCGAAACGCAGGATTTGACGCCGTTTCCGGGGGCGCGTGCCCTGCCGCAGGCGCTGAACCCGAACCTGCCCGGCGAGATGCTGGTCTCGGTCAACAATCGCAACCCAAGCGTCTTTGATGTTTACCGTTTAGACTTCACCACCGGAGCGCTGACGCTCGACACGGAAAATCCCGGCGACGTGTCCGGGTTCTCCACCGACAACGCGCTTCAAGTGCGGACGGCGCAGGTGCAGCTCCCTGACGGCAGCACCGAGCTTCGGGTGCCGGACGGCGCTGGCGGCTGGCGCGTCTTTATGACGTGGGGCGCGGATGAGACCAGCGGCGGCGTCGCCGGCTTCTCGCCGGACAATACAAAAATGTGGCTGATCAACAGCGTGGACGCCAATGCGTCGCGCCTGCTGCAAGTAGACCTTGAAACCGGCGGTACGCAGGTAGTCGCGGAAGACCCGGACTACGATGCCGGCAGCATCCTGCGCCACCCAAAGACACGCGCCCTGGAGGCCGTTTCGTTTACCCGCGCCCGCACCGAATGGACCGCGCTTGACCCGTCGGTAGAAGTGGATTTCGATGCCCTCAGCCGCGCGGCTGACGGCGACTGGACCATTGAAAGCCGGGACCTCGCCGACACCACCTGGATCGTGTCGTACCTGCGGGACGCCGGCCCGGTGACGTACTATGTCTATGACCGGTCCTCCCAAACCGCCACGCTGCTGTTCACCAGCAAGTCGGACTTAGAAAATTACACGCTGGCCCCGATGGAGCCGGTCACGTTCCCGGCCCGCGACGGCCTGACCCTGCATGGGTATTTAACCCTGCCCCTGGGCGTCGAGCCGAAGTTGCCCTTAGTGCTGCTGGTGCATGGCGGCCCGTGGGCGCGGGATTTTTGGGGGTACAGCGGCTGGGTGCAGTGGCTGGCAAACCGGGGCTACGCAGTGCTGCAAATCAACTTCCGCGGCTCGACCGGCTACGGCAAGGCGTTCCTGAACGCCGGCGACCGGGAATGGGGCGCGAAGATGCACACGGATTTGCTGGACGGCAAAGCGTGGGCGATTGCCCAGGGGTACGCGGACCCCGAAAAAGTCGCCATCATGGGCGGCTCCTACGGCGGCTATGCGACTCTGGCGGCCCTCGCATTCACGCCGGACGAGTTCGTCTGCGGCGTGGACATCGTCGGCCCGTCTAATCTGCTGACGCTCCTGCAAACCATTCCGCCCTACTGGTCCACGCTGGTCGCGACGTTCTACAAGCGCATGGGACGCTTAGATGAGCCGGACTTCCTCCGAGAACGCTCGCCGCTGTTCTCGTCGGACAAGATCATTAAGCCACTTTTAATTGCTCAGGGCGCAAACGACCCGCGGGTCAAACAGGCGGAAAGCGACCAGATCGTGGACGCGATGCGGGCTGGCGGCCTGCCTGTGGAGTACATTGTCTTCCCCGACGAAGGCCACGGCTTTGCCCGGCCCGAGAACAACCTCAAGTTCACCGCCGCCGCCGAGGCATTCCTCTCGAAGTATCTGGGAGGCCGGGCCGAGCCGGCGTCTCCTGAAGAGAGCAGCGCGGATTTGCGGAGGTAGGAAGCCAGCCCATTCACCGGAACCGGCACTGGAAGTGCTGGTGCTAAATCTAAGAAAGAACATCATGCCCGAAGAAATCACGACCGAGACTGTCACGCTCCCCGTCGAAGGCGGCACCGCCATGCCGGCCTATGTCGCCCGGCCCACGTCTGCCGGCCCGCACCCCGGCATCCTCGTGATGCAGGAAGCGTTCGGCGTCAACGCCCACATCAAAGACGTCACCGAGCGGTTTGCCCGCGAAGGCTACACGTCCATTGCGCCCGCGCTGTTCCACCGCACCGACGGCCACTTTGAGGGAGAATACACCGACTTCGGAGCGGCCATGCCGCACATGCAGGCCCTCACCGACGACGGCCAAACCGCCGACATCCAGGCGGCCTACCAGTGGCTGACCACCGACGGCGACGCGTCGGCAGTTGCGTCTACCGGCTACTGCATGGGAGGCCGCGCCTCGTTTCTCGCTGACACCCTGCTGCCGCTCAAAGCCTCCGTGTCCTACTACGGCGGCGGGATTGCGCCGAGCGGCTTTTTCCCCGAGCTTCTCAGCAAAGCGCCGGATCTTCACGCTCCCATCCTGCTGTTCTGGGGCGGTCTGGACGAGCACATCGGCAGCGACGCCGTCCGGTCGGTTGAAGATGCCCTGAAAGCCGCCGGCAAGCCCTACGAGCAGGTTGTCTTTTCCCATGCCGATCACGCCTTCTTCTGCGACGCCCGCGCCTCGTACAACCCGGAAGCCGCCCGCCAGGCCTGGGCGCTGACGCTGGAGTTTTTGAAGACGTATGTGAAGTAAGAACCTACCACCTTGCTTCGCAGGGTCCTTCCTAAAGGAAGGATTCGGAGCAGAGGCAAAAGCCTCCAAATATCGCTCTTGATCCTTCCTTCAGGAAGGACCCTGCGAAGCAAGGTGGTAGGTCATCCCTTGCGCCGAAACAAATCCGTCTTGACATTGGCGACGCGGTCTAAAAACAGCGTGCCATCTAAGTGGTCAATCTCGTGCTGCAAGACGACGGCTTCAAAGCCTTCGGCTTCCAAAGTCACCGGCTCGCCGTCCAGGTTCAGCGCAGTCATAGCAATATGGGCGTGACGCTTGATGTTGGCGGTGTAGTCTGGCAGACTTAAACAGCCTTCCCGGAAGAACTGCTCGCCCTCGAACGCCGTTACCTGCGGATTAACCAACACTAATAGCCCGTGGCCGCCAGGATACTTCGGGTTTCGGGACGTGTCCACAATCGCGATCCGCGACAGGATGCCGATCTGCGGCGCGGCGATCCCGACTGTACGCGGCGGGCAAGCGTCCATCGTCTCCAGCAAGTCCGACGCCGCAGCGCGAACGGCCTCATCCACTTCTAAGACAGCTTCGCAGACGACTTTCAGGCGCGGGTCGGGATACAAAACGACAGGGCGGACGGCCATGACTTACAGCGCCTCCGACTCAAGCGTCTGCACGGTGATGTCTACGCCAAGCGGCGCTTTCAGCGCGTCCATCTCCGCCGCCAAATCTAAACCACCCGCGACCGCTTCCAGCAGCATCACATAGACCGGCGCGTCCTCGGTCCCCGTCAGCCGCGTGTCCATGTCCGTGATATTGACCCCGCGCCCCGCAAGCGCCGCCGCGACCCGGTAGACAATGCCCGGCCGGTCCGCCCCGTAGACCGTCAGCAGCGTGTCCGGCGCGGCCTGCGAATGCGCGTCCGGCACCGACTGCACCGTCACCGTCAGCCCCATCTCCTGTGCTAATGGCTTCAGCGCTTCCCGTACCTCGTTCTCCGACCGGCCTTCCGGCAGCCGCGCCGCCACCATCGCCGCAAACGCCCCATGCAGCCGCGTCATCGAGGCATCGTCGAGATTGCCGCCCATCTCAAACACCGCCTTCGCCAGCGCCGCAATGATCCCCGGCTGATCCCGCCCCACCGCCGTAATCACCACAATTTGTTCCATGTGAGGAGTATACCTTGTCCCTGTTCAAGTCCATTCAGTGATAAACCGTACAGAAGGATTTTGCGAGGCCAACGTGGAATAGCAAGCAAGCTAATAAGACAGGTTGAAAATTAGGAGATGCTTTATGGAAATAAATACGCCTGAGTTCGGGATAGCTGGAGTTTGGATACCGATGGAGTTCTTTGATGAAGGTCTGTACGATTACTTATACGAGAAGGCCGGCGACGACACAGCATTCTACCTGTTGAAACTTTTGAAAGCAGATAAAGATGCACAGAATAACCAACCTGCTGAGAGCACGGCACAAAAAGGTCGCACATGAAAATCCCAAATTATTTTCTCGCATTGCTACTGCTGTTCAGCATGAGTTTTACGGTTGCAACCGCGTCACCGGAGGAGCCTGTATCAACCCGCCACTGGCAGTTTACGTCAGGTGACAATACTGTTACGGCAAGCTCGCAAGGTATTCATGTTACACAACGTCTTCCTGCCAATACAACACAATTCGCGAATGCCTCCGCAAAGTTGCTTGTTGCTAATGCCTCTGCGTGGAAGGTCAGTTTTAATGTACGCTTTGGCGTACTGCGTCCGCTTGGGGCTGTTGTTCGGCTCTACAAGGGAAATGATATTATTGGATGGGTTGGAGCCGATGGCTGGTTTAAACACATGGGAGTTAGCACCGGCGACCGTGATTCTAAGCTGGACGTTCCCGCCGATACTGACTGGCATCATATAGAATATGATTGCAACGGCAGAACAGTTTCCGTTTGGCATAACGGTCAAGAGATAGGGGAAGGTATTTCGCAAGGTACGCCAGATCGTATCTTTGTCGGTTCCTCTTCGCCCGGCAAAAACGTAGCAACGCAACAAACCGAAATTTGGCTGAGAAATGTTCAGGAGGAGGTGATGACTGCTCCTCCCGCAGAAGATTTAGTAGCGACTAAGCCTAGTCCGCAGCCTCAAATTCAGGCAGCACAAGCTAACAATACACATTCAGATATGTTTGAAGAAATGCAATTCGAAGACACCTCAAAAGACTCGTTGACCGTCACATATAACAAGATGGTGTCCGACATTAGTTCAAGTGTGGTTCTTGATACATTTGCTAGTGGCAATATCGTTCCTGTGAGTTCATACTCTCATGTGAACGTAGGCACAACCCACAAAAATCCAATACTGGCATATCAAGAAGATGCTGTAATTTTTAGCAACTTTTATCAGATTGATCTATCCCAAGTAGATATAAAGAGCATAAGAGGACACATAATGCCGGGAAGCATAACTTCCGAGAGTGTTGTCCCTTCGTCATATCTTGTTATGATCCACTCGAAGGATAATACTGACAGCTTTATGGAAGCATTCTGTACACTGGGAAAATGGGAAAGCCCAACTAAGACATCCGAAGTTTCCATTCAATTTGAGGGTCCAAAAGATGCAACGGCATTTGTCCAACATCTTGGGCACGCGGTTCGCTTGATCGCGGAGGCTTCAAGTTCTGTCTCGAAATAGTCATTTGGCTAAAATCTGGCGTGCGGCGTCGGGTAAATCAGTCCCGACAATCTCCGGCTGGGGGCCGAGCGGGCTGAGAGCTTGGTCGGGGCGCTGGATGAAGGCGGCGCGGAGGCCGGCGGCAAGCGCTCCGGCGATGTCCCAGGAATGGGCGGCAAAGAGGCAAATCTCGGCGGGCGGGACGCCGAGGGTTTCGGCGGCGTAAGCATAAGGACGCGGGCCGGGCTTGAGCAGACGGACGGTGTCGGCGGACAAAACGCGCTCGAAGTACGGGGACAGGCGGGCATGAGCGACCTGGGCATCGGCGGCGGGTGGGGCGGAATTGGTCAGCGCGGCCAGGCGGCAGCCTGCGTTTTGCAGCAGTCTCAGCGCTTCGGGGACATCGGAATAGGCGGGCAGGGCACTTAGGCCGCTCAAGATTTGCTTCTTGTCGGCGGCGGACACGCTGACGCTGAGACGGGCGGCGGTCATATCCAGAGCGGCGTCGGCTAACTTGTCGAAGCTATGATAGGTGCCGATAGCGGTCTGGGTCAGGGCAAGCTCCAGCGTCTGCCGGAACCACACGGCGCGGACGCCGGGGTCGCCAAAGATGCGGCTAAAGTGCGGGTCCAGGACGCTGAGGTCGAGTAGAGTTCCGTTCAGGTCGAAGAGGCAGACAGTTGGAATAGGCATGATGTCCTAGCTTACCCGTTGCGCTTGGAGCAGGAAACACGAGAGGCCGCCGAAAGAGTCCCCCTAGCCCCCAATAATGGGGGAACATGAGTTAGGACAAGAAAAGAACCTGGAAAGGCTAATCTTATTCTCTTCATGTTCCCCTATTATTAGGGACTAGGGGGACTCTTCTATTACTTCAGCGTAATCACGAGCGCGTGAGGCCCGGCGGCATTAGCGGGGATGATAGGCGAGGCGACGCGCTTGCCGTCGTAAAGGACGCGGGTGATATGGGTGCCGCTGCCGTTTAAGGCAACCGACAGCACGGCGGCGCGGTAGTGGAGGCCGGTCAGCGTTACGGAACCCCACGGCGCGGGCAGGGTGGGGGAGAACGCGAGCGAGGTGGGGCTGAACTTCATGCCGAACAGGCCGGAGTAGATCATTCGTAAATAAGCCGTCGCCGACCAGGTCTGGTCCGGCTGAGACGGCCAGTGGCCCCCCTGCCAGCCGCCGTCGGGAACACCTGTCAACCCGTTGTAGATCTCAAAGAACCGGTGGCCGCTGCCTGCCGCAAGCCGGGCGGCGTTTTCGGTTTCGTCTTGAAATAGGTCAATTTGCTCGGCCTGCGCGGCGGCGCAGGCGAACATGCCGTTGACCAGCGGCCAGACAATGCCGTTGTGCCGGCCCGGATGCGCGTCGTCGAACCGGGGAAAGTACGGCCAGGACGATAAGATGCCGTGCGGGGAACGATGGGCAGTTCGCAATAGCGCCTGCGCCTGCTCCGGCGACGCGATGCCGAATAAAATGGCAAATGACAGGCCGATGCCTTCCTGCGTCGGGTCCAAGCGGCCTTTGAGCGGACCCGCGCCGTGAATGAAGTAGCCGTAAGTAGACTTCGACGGCATCCAGAAATGAGTATTGATCGCCGCGCGAAGCGACCGCGCGGCCTCGGCGTAGCCCGCCGTTTCCGCCGCCGGACGCCGAAGCTCCGCCGCCATTTGCGCCGCGCACTGATAGGCACTGTAATACACGCAGTTCGTGCTGAGGGCCATCATTTCGGACGTGTAGGGATGCGCTAGGACAAAGCTGCTGCTGTTGTGCGGGTCGTACTCCGGCTCCGGGTAGCCCGCGATGCCGTCGGTAAAGAACGCCGGGCCTTGAAACAGGCCGTACTCGACGTTGTAATGCTCACGCTTCATCCGCGCCAGCTCGTCTTGGGTGACTTCATAGGCAGACGCTAAAAACGCCCGGTCGCCGGTGACGGTATAGAAGTGCCAGGCACCGGTAATCCAAATCACTTGGTCCCACCACTGGTTGTCCTGCTGAATGCTCAGCGCCCCGCTTGGGTCACGCTGACAGACGGCCCAGAGCGTGTTCCGCGCGACAGCCGGCTCCAGCAGGGAGGCAGCGTTCCAGGTATTGAGCGCCGCGTCGCGGGTCCAGGGCTGGTCGTAGCCGCCGCCCGCCCGGATAAAGAAGGCAGGATCGCCGGTCAGCCGCCCGGAAGCGTCGTGGGCACGGGCGAGATCCGGGACCGTATTGATTTGCAGCAAATTTTCTAACGCATCTCGGTAAACCGTTCCCAGCTTGCCTTGAACCGCGCGGCTCCCGAACGTCAGGCGCGGCGCAGCAAGGGGAAGGGGAACACGCGCGGCGGGCGGGGCCAGCACAGCGTTGGCGGCGGCGCTGCCGACAAGGGCATAGCCTGCGTCGGTTAGGTGCGTGAAGTCTTTGGCGCTGAAGTAGGCCGCGTCGCGCTCTGCGCCCGGTTTCCCGAGCCGGGGGTCAGCCCCCACGTCTATCAGGCCGTCCGCGAAATAGCGCCAGTTGCGGCGGATGAGGGCGTCGTACTGCACCATCTGCGCGTCGAAGTCGGCAGGATAAACGCCCGGATAAGCCGCGACCGGCGGCGTAACCACGAGGATGCGCCACGGGTGGGCGGCGCGGCGTGCCCGGCAGTAGGAGATCAAGTCGCCGAAGGCCGCCTGGGCGCTTCTGTGGCCGCCGCCGAGGTCATTGGTGCCGCCGAAGACGAGCAGCACGTTTTGTTTCAGGGTCGGGTCGAAGAGCGGGTCCACTTTTGTGGGGGCTTCGCCGATAAGCGCCCCCAGCGGCCAGCCGCCCGTGCCGATGTTGGTAACCCGCCAGGCCGGGCCGAGCGCCCGCGCCAGCACACCGGGATAGGTGGTTCCCGTCGCCGTCAGCAGCCCCGACGAAGCGTTGTACCCCGCCGTCAGACTGTCCCCGTGGCAGACTACCTGCGCCGTCACCGGCCTGATTTGATTGACCGGCGTCTGCGCCGAAGCGGCTGCCGTGCAAACCGCCGCTCCCAGGCCGGTGAGAGCGGCCACAGCCATTACTTTCTTCCAGGCGTTCATTCGCTTATTTCCTTCATGGAAGCATTCATGTTGCGCCGGTATCATACTGCACAGCAAGAAAGCCGGACGCTCCTGCGTCCGGCTTTCTATGACTTTGCGCGGCAGTTTTAAGAGGTCGCCCACGCTTTCGACTGTTGAAAGGGCAGCACACTTAGAGGGTGCTGAACGTCGCGGCGTAGGTGCTGTTGCCCGTGCCGGCTGCCGTAGGAAACATGTCGGGAACATTGCCAGCATTAACCATATTGGCCCCTTGAGCATCTGAGGCTTGCAAGGCACTCGGCCCCGGCGAGATAGCCGTCGGACGCAACCATTTGACATGACCGTCGTTCATCAGGAAGTTGGAGCCGTCAGTGTGCCGCCCCGTCGGCTTGTTGTCAAAGTCATTGGTGTTGCCGCCAGGGGTCGCGGTCGGGTTTTGGCCACCCAAATAGCCGGTGGCGTAGTGCCATGCGCCGCCTGCGAACTTGGCATGGCCGTCCCCGGCATAGCCAAAGCCGGCCGCTCCGGCATCCTGGGGATAGCCACCGTTGTTATTGATTGAGAGATCAATGTCTGCTGCCTTATTCAGACACTCGAAAAGTAGAACCGTGTTTGCAGGAGCATTAATTTGGGACAATCTTCCGCCAGCGTCACCGACATCGGCATTGACCGCATAAGACATGACCGTCCATGTAGTTCGTTCGTTAGGGTAACCGTTGCTGCCGGCCTTCGTAGAGTCGTCGGGGCAGGCGAAAACCCCCTTGCTTTTTACATAGGTGTAAATGCCCGGACCCCAACCGGCACCATGATTGTTGTACCCAAAGTTCGCAGCAGGGTATGTTTCATCATAGTCTTGCGTGTACTGAATGAAAGCAAGTCCAAGCTGCTTTTCGTTGGACTGGCAGGAAGCACGGCGGGCGTTCTCGCGGACCTTCTGGAAGACGGGGAACAAGATGGCGGCCAAAATTGCGATAATGGCGATGACGACGAGCAGTTCAATCAGCGTAAAGCCGCGACGCGACGCAGCGCGGGAAGTGAATGACATTGCAGGATTCTCCTTGTTTGTGATGCATCCAAAGCTAGGCGGGACGAAAGTAAAGAGATTTACTCTTTTGGATTCGCTTTGGATCGTGACTGCGACCATTCTACCACGATAACGAAAGCTTGTCAACAACTTTGGAACAAAAATGGTTTATATTAACTGCGACCATTTTAGTACCAAAACTAGGAATTGCTGAAAATGATGCTATAATGCAGTTGATGTCATTTGAAACGACAACTTTGACTTCCTCCGCGAAACCCCCTGAAGCTTCCGTGGCGGATCTGCTGCGCGATCAGATTTTGTCCGGGAAATACCAGCCCGGCGACTGGCTTCCTACGGAGAGGCGACTGGCCGAGAGCCTGCGAGTTGACCGGCGCATCGTTCGTTTGGCGATCAACCGATTGGTGAAAAGCGGATTGGTGACGCGGCAGCCGCACTGCCGCCCGGTTGTCGCGGCCCTCGCGGAACAGTCGCCTGCGGAAGACGCGCCCATGCTGCCGAAGGCGGCTTCCAGCTTTATCGCGCTGCTGATGTGGCGCGGCGGCCGCCTGGAACGCACGTTGGCGGCGCAGCAGCGCATCTTTTGGGGAATGGATCAGGCGCTGGCGGAGGCTGGGTATCATGCCGTGTTCGTGGACATCGGTGCACTCGGTCCCGAAGAGCAAAATGCGGCGTGCGAGGCGGAGCGTTTGCGCTATGTTTTGCGGCAGGGTTTTGGCGGCGCTGTCTTTTATCCCTATGCCTACCGTAGCAATCAGGCGATTATCGAGGCGGTCCGCCGGGAAATCCCGCTGGTTACTATTGATCGGCGTAGCGCCTTCGTCGAAACGGATTTCATCGGCATCCAAAACCGCCGCGCCGTCTACGATACGGTGATGCACCTTGCCGGTTTGGGACATCGGCGGATCGCCTATGTGACCAAGCACGAGCAGGTCACCGCTGTTCAAGACCGAACTCAGGGATACTTGGATGCGGTCCGGGACGCCGGGCTGGATGAAATCATCCTGCCTATTCCCCTGCGCGACCAGGAACAGGTGTGGACCGTCGCCGACACGGTCTTTCAACTGCCAAAAGGGGTTCGCCCTACCGCCGCGGCGGTATTCAACGATTATTCGGCGGTAGACCTGATGATGCGTCTGGAAACCCTCGGCCTTTCCGTGCCAAGCGATGTCGCAATCACCGGATTTGACAGCATTGTGCCGGCGCTTCCAAACGGCGTTGGGCTGACCAGTCCGGCGCAGCCGTATGAAGAGATCGGCAGAAAGGCCGCCGAGCTTATTCTACGCCGCCGCAAAGACCTGACGGCCCCCATTCAGTCCGTGGAGCTGCCCGCCCCGCTGATGATCCGGGAAAGCAGCCTGTACTGCGGTCAGGACCCACCGAAGCCGTAACCTTGCTGTGTCCAGTCAGTTTCCTGCGCCTTAGCTGCCGGTGGATTGCTCCGAGGCGGGGCGGCTTGCGTTGAGCATGGCGTCGCGCAGGATGGCGTTGAGGCGTTTTTGGTAGCCTTTCTCCCCTTCCTGCTTGAGCCAGGCCAGCACATCCGCGTCAATGCGAACCGTGAGCTGCTGCTTGACGGGACGGTAAAATCTGCCGCGCACGGCTCCTACCCAATCTTCGTCGTTTGTCGCTGGGATGTCGGAGTAGTCAATATCTTCATCGGATTTCCCTGCAAGAGCCGCGAGTTCTTCACATAGCGAGTCAGGAATTGTTTGCATATCTTTTTCTTTCTGTTTTGTTTGCAATTCGCGCCGAGATAATGCGGACATGCTCCTCGTCTTCTCGATCAACCCAGGTGTGTGCTACCAACAGCAACGTGGTTCCACCGATCAACCCAATCGCCTGCCAGCGCTCCTCGCCATCCACAATACGATCCCGATGAGAAAAATGCAAGGGGTCATTAAACACAAGCTGCGCTAGCTCAAAGCTAATATCATGCTTTATCTTGTTAAGGATATTTTTGTTCTAGTCCCATGTAATTTTCAACGTAACTCCAAAAACGTAACTACTTCATTGTACCGTATTCCGTCAGCTACTCATGCAGCATAGCAGGAAACTACTGCTGCCGTGCCGAACTGTAAGGTATGAACACCTCCTTTGATTACCCCGAAGCCCACAAAGCGGACCAAACCGACAATTATCATGGCACGGAAGTCGCTGACCCGTACCGGTGGCTGGAAGACCCGGACTCGCCGGAGTCCCGCGCCTGGATTGAGGCGGAGAACGCGCTGTCGTTCGGCTTTTTAGAGAAAATCCCGGCCCGCGCGAGCATCGAAAAGCGGCTGACGACGCTGTGGAACTATGAGCGCTACGGGTCGCCGTACCTGCAGGGCGGACGCTACTTTTACGGCAAGAACGACGGGCTGCAGCCTCAAAGCGTTCTGTATGTCACCGAGGGCCTTGACGCCGCGCCGCGCGTGCTGCTGGACCCGAATGCGATGTCCGCCGACGGCACGGTGGCGCTGGCCGGCACGGCGATCAGCGAGGACGGCAAGTCCATGGCCTACGGCCTGTCTGCGGCAGGTTCGGACTGGACCGAGTGGTCTGTGCGGAATGTGGACACCGGTGAGGATTTGCCTGACCATATAAAGTGGATCAAGTTCTCGGGCGTGTCCTGGGCCAAAGATGCTTCGGGCTTTTATTACAGCCGCTACGACGCGCCCCCGGAAGGCGAGGAGCTGCAGCAGGCTAACTACTTCCAAAAGCTGTTCTTTCACAAACTCGGCACCGAGCAGTCCGAAGATGTTCTCATTTATGAACGGCCTGACGAAAAAGAATGGGGCTTTAATGGGAATGTCTCCGAAGACGGCGCGTACTTGATTATTACCGTGCGGCAGGGCACCGAGCCTAAGAACCGCCTCTTTTACAAGTCACTCATTGAGGCAGACGCCGAAGTCGTCGAGCTGATCCC
>JAABUQ010009780.1_pt1 | contig 12825 bp, 11 predicted proteins | sample 5560001 | NCBI WGS metagenome assembly JAABUQ01 (sample SAMN10711888, study PRJNA513371) | rock metagenome | isolation source: Antarctica rocks | place: Antarctica: Victoria Land, Finger Mt nord | collected 2015-12-18 | reverse complement strand
TCGGCATCTGCAAATTTATATGCTGCTTATCTCACAAACCTTTATCAAACAGTCAATTTGTATGATTCCGGTTTAAACGCAGATGTTTTTGCCAAAGCAGTTACGGGTTATCTCAACCTAAAAAAATCCGGACATTTAAACGTTGATAAATCCATCATCACAATTGTCGATTTCAATAAGTCCAGCTGCAGCAAGCGCATGTGGATCATTGACCTTCAGTCGGCTACACTATTAATGAACACTTGGGTAGCGCACGGACAGGGAAGCGGCGAAGACATGGCCAGCCAGTTTTCCAACAGCGACAGCTCGCACCAAAGCAGCCTTGGTTTTTACCTCACCGGAGAAATTTATAACGGTAAACACGGCCGTTCACTTCGGTTGGACGGCATGGATGCTGACTTTAACTCTAATGCCCGCCCACGCGATATTGTAATCCATGCGGCAGATTATGTCAGCCAAAATGTAATCAGCAGTACCGGCCGTTTGGGCAGAAGCTTTGGTTGCCCGGCGGTTTCCCGGGACCTTGCCCCTGCAATCATCAACTTGATAAAAGATAAAACAGTTTTATTTATCAACGGTCCCGACAGCAGGTACAATTCCAAATTTTTAGATCAGGAATTTGCGGCCAATTACCTGTTTCCGAATGCTGATTTGCAAGACCCGCTGTTGCAGGACTTGCTTTAAACCATACTTCTTTTACGACAACATTTTTTGGATATGCGTGTAAAGCACAATGTCCAAACCGTAAACATCAGGGCGATAAACTAATTTCCCGTTTTCTGACCAGCAAGTCACATAAGTAATATAAACCGGCACTTTTTTGGGCAAAGAAAGATTGTTTGCTTTCGGGTCTGTTTCCTGCATATCCTTTTCAATCTGCTCGTATTTGCTTCCGTCGCCAAATAAGGTGTGCGCCAGTTCAAGCGGCCGCTCCAACCTTACGCAACCATGGCTTACAGCACGCATCGTTTGGTTGAAAGCTGCCTTTGCAGGCGTATCATGCAGGTAAACACTGCTTTTGTTGGGAAATAAAAACTTAATTTTCCCCAGCGCATTTTCTTCTCCGGATTGCTGTTTAAATGAATAATGCAGGTTGTCTTTTGATATAGAAGACCAGTTGATCGTCTCCGGGTTTTCTATCTTTTTGTCATTTTCATACACATCTATGTTTTTGTTCGACAGATAATAAGGATCGGCAGCAGCTTCTTTAATGATTTCATTGGAGGCAATGCTTTGCGGAATATTCCAAACCGGATTCACCTGAACACTGTAAATTTCACTGTTCAATTGCGGCGTTTCCCGGCTGAAGGGTACATCGCGTACTTTATCGTCTTCACTGTATTCTGTTGCCAGGTTTTCTGTATTGGCTTTGTTCCTGCCTTCGCCTACACAAACTTTCATACTTAAAACAGAGGAATCATGGTCCATCACATTCAAACCAAAATTTGCAATATTCACCATCACATAACGCGCTTCTGTTGGCTTATTTTTCCACCGCAAGCGTTCCAGGTTCACTTTTAGGATGCGTTCTGTTTCTGTTTTAGTCATTCCCGGGGCAGTTTCGCCCATAACCAACGCCTTTTGCAAAGCCAGATATTGTGCATTTTTAGGCTGGATGCTATCCAAAAAGCTTTTTACATCTTTCACGTTCAATACATTAGTCATGCTCAAACTATCCGGCCTCTTCGTCTCCGTAAAATACCGGGCATAGATTTTTTTGGGGCTAACTACGCCAAATTGCAGGGCATTATTGTAATTGATTAGAGAATTTGCCGTTACAATTTCCAGTTCTGCCATCGTTTGATAAGCTTGCTCCTTGGTTTTGATACTGTTTTTATCGGCTATTTTTTGTAGCAGCTCCTCTATTTGTGCAGCTTGAAACATTTTTGGGTCGAGGCCATGTTCGGCAGCACGCAGATAATAAGCTTCTGCTACCTGGATTTCATCTTTAGGCAAATGCTGCAGCACGAAAACCGGCTCAAAATTATGTTGTTCGTAATAAGCAGCAATAAGCTTGGGATTGGTCATCAAAGATTTTTTCTCCAAAAGCACCTGCTGAAAAACTGCTGAAAACTCTTCCGGGTCCAATTGGGCGAAAACCTTGTTTTTAAATTTTATGCTGAGGGCTTTACCCATATCGGAATGCTTTTTTTTCATGCATCCATTGATAGCCAGCAGAACTAATAAGGACAGCAAAGTAAGAGATGTATAACGGCTGATTTTATTCATTTTTGATTTTAGTAAACGTGTTTTAAATACATGGGTTATAATTATGTGTTTCAACTTCTTTTGGATAAATATAGCGCATTGTCCCGGTTTTTACTTCTTCATCATAGCATCCTGATACTGTTTTTACCAACTAAATTTTAGGGTAATAAAAGAAGCATCAATAGTTTCTACGCTTTAGTTTGGGTGTTCCGCCATATCGGGTAACCTCTATCGAATCCTGTAGTGCTACAGGTAAATTGGAAAGCAGGTTGTAGCCCGTGTTTTTTTCAATATCCCGAACGGTGCATATGTATTGCATCCAGCTTGGGTTGATGCTGTTGTCGTTCGGCGTATCGATGGCAATTAGTGTGGCATTGCTGTTTATCCTTTTCAAATCATTGTTTCCGTTTGGGATGATGATTACCACTTTCCAAATGTGCGCCGGTACGTTTACCCGGCCTTCATCTATTGTGGCGGCAAAACCTTTTGATCCGGTTCCGCCGGTGCCGTAACTTCCCATTATCACATAAACCTCATTGCCCAATTGCACCTGGCCCCTGCAATAACTTTCCAAATGTTCCCAAGTGCGCTGATTATTATACGGAGCCTGCGGCACAATGTTGTCCATCAAAAAAGTAGCCGAATTGGCATCCGAACTATTGGTACGGTCGCCGGACGGACAATTGTGGCCTTTATCAAAACCTGAACTTTTATAACTGTAATCCTGCACCTCGTACCAACCGGCAGGCAATTTTGTGTCTGCACGAAAATCATTCAGCCGGTTGGTGCTGCCCAAATCAGTTGCTCCCAAATGCCAGCAAACCCAGTTCGGCCCGCAGCGGTCGCGGCTGTAGCTTTCGATATAATATTTTTGGTTGATGAGGTAATTGTTATAATTAGCTTCGTCCGAAGTGGCACCGCTTAGGTTTCCGCATAATAAATTATTGTTGTCGCCGGTAGTGACCGAATCTGTACCGATTGGCTTCGGAGCAATAATTGTATCGCCGGTACTCACAGAAGTGCTACCAGCCGTTTGTACATCCTGCGTACCGGTAATGGTAAAATCATCTATATCGATCCTGTTTTTTCCGCCGGACAACTTCCGTATTTCAAAACGCAGGCGGCCGGTTTTATTGATGTTGAAGGTAACCGTTTGCAGTTGATGGCTGCTGCTGTTGATAATCGCACCAGTTTGGCTAAAATGATGATTGCCATTTGCCGCTGCAAACAATCCCCAGGCAGAGGCACCGTCCTTCCCATAAGCTGCATGTTTTACGGTTACCGTGGCAGTGCCTTCCACATCAAAAAGCATACTGATTTTACCGTTATTTTTGATACGGACAGCTTGCTTGCCGGTTTTATAATCTGCTTCGCTGTTACCGGTCAGCGCATCTTCCAACAACCAGGCCCCTGTTTTAAATGCCACGTTTCCAGACCTATAAGCATCCTTATGGCCCTGTTCAAAATCTTCGGTAATATTTTGGGCTATTTGATAATTGCCGCCATAACTGACCGAAGTTGGGTTGGCCGGCGGGTTATTGCTTAGGTTACCATTTCCGCAGGAACCTAAAATTAAAACTGAGACCAGTACCAATATTAGCCGGTAACTATTTAAAAAAACTGAATTTATATTCTGGTCAATCATTTCCGGGATAAAATTACTGCTAAAAAAATTATCAACAGCAAAAAATCATCCAAAAAATTGCTACATATAAAGGCAATCTTCGCACAATTCCAATCCAAAACTAGTATGCCTGATGTCCTCATTAACCGTAAGCTCATTGCTGCAATTGCTGCAACATTTAACTTCAGATACGGCATAAAGATGAACAGCAATTGCTGCGGCATCAACTGGTTGATTTTGGATAGCAGTATTCATGATATAAGTTTTTGATGGGTGTGCAATCAACTTATCAAATTTTGATCCTATAATATTTCAGGCTGAAATCTAAACCTAAAGCAGGGTTAATGTAGAAAAACATCCTAAAAAAGAGCATCGGCGGTTGCTTTACGGGGAAAATTTTCAACAATGAAGCGGCACCTGGAACTGTACGTACAGAATTTTTTACGCAAAAAGCATACTGTTTTTACCTACCCAAAATTTGATGACGAAAAAATTTTATTAAGTTTGCAGCTTCAACGGGGGATTAGCTCAGCTGGCTAGAGCGTTTGCATGGCATGCAAGAGGTCATCGGTTCGACTCCGATATTCTCCACTTTGAAAATAAAGGTTTTACGAAATTTCGTAAAGCCTTTTTTGTTTGAGGTAACACAACAAAAGTTTAAATCAGAAGTTGTTTAAGCTTATGCCGGGCCAGAGTTAAACCGATAGGTAGATTTTCCGGATTGAAGGGTTTTTTGAAGATCCGTAGGCTCCGTACATATTGTAGAAATGGGTTTCAACCCATTTAACTAATTAAGTTTAAACAACTTTGTAGTTAAAGTGCGCTTTTATTGCAAATCACTATTACTATCTTCAAATAAAAAAACAATGAAAACAATTGAGTTAGAAAACATTGTCAGGAAAGAAGACAAATACTTTGTTGCCCAATGTTTAAACGTTGAAGTTTCCAGCTTCGGTGAATCTAAAGAAGAAGCTTTAACTAATCTGCAGGAAGCTTTGGAGTTGTATTTTGAAGATTTAATAAACTTGTTCAACGCATTCCTCACCTTCCTAAGTACAAAACTCCCCAAATCAAACATTAATTTTTTACCGATAAAAGAAGCATCAAAAACACTATCTTTAATTTTTCCTCTGTAAAAACAATTTCTTCAATTCTAATAGAAAATCCTTCATTTTAAAACGTTCAAATCCTCCCGACAAATAACAAAAAATTCTCCCTTTAAAACATTATTTTTGCGGTTCAAATGAAGGACATCCGCAATTTCTGTATCATCGCACACATCGATCATGGTAAAAGCACTTTAGCCGACCGCCTGCTTGAATTTACCCATACGGTTACCCAACGCGAATCTCAGGCGCAGTTGCTTGACAATATGGACCTGGAGCGCGAGCGCGGCATCACGATAAAAAGCCACGCCATCCAGATGGATTATGTGCTGGATGGCCAGCCCTATGTTTTAAACCTGATTGACACGCCCGGCCACGTTGATTTTTCTTACGAGGTTTCCCGTTCCATCGCAGCCTGCGAAGGTGCTTTGCTGATTGTAGATGCTTCACAAGGCATACAAGCGCAAACCATTTCCAATTTGTATTTAGCGTTGGAAAACGATCTGGAAATCATTCCGGTGCTGAATAAAATGGATTTACCTGGCGCGATGCCTGAAGAAGTGAAAGACCAGATTGTGGATTTGATCGGTTGCAAACGGGAAGATATTCTGGCTGCTTCCGGCAAAACCGGTTTGGGTGTACACGAAATTCTGGAAGCGATTGTGAAACGCATTCCGCCGCCGGTCGGCGATCCGGCCGCACCTTTGCAGGCACTCATCTTTGACTCGGTTTTCAATTCTTTCCGCGGCATCATTGCTTATTTTAAAGTAGTGAACGGCGAGATCCGCAAAGGCGATAAAGTAAAATTCGTGGCGACAGAAAAGCAATATTTTGCAGATGAAGTTGGTACATTGAAACTGCACCCATTTCCGAAAAACGTGATCAAAACGGGTGACGTAGGCTACATAATTTCGGGCATAAAAGAAGCACGCGAAGTTAAAGTCGGCGATACCATTACGACGGTTGACCGGCCGTGTGCCGGAGGAATCCAAGGCTTTGAAGAAGTAAAGCCGATGGTTTTTGCCGGCATTTATCCGGTGGATACGGATGAATACGAAGAGCTGCGCGAAAGTATGGCCAAGTTGCAATTAAACGATGCTTCGCTGGTTTTTGAGCCGGAATCGTCTGCGGCTTTGGGTTTTGGTTTCCGTTGCGGTTTCCTGGGCATGCTGCACATGGAGATTATCCAGGAACGTTTGGAGCGCGAGTTTGATATGACGGTAATTACCACCGTTCCCAACGTTTCTTACTTGGCTTTTACGACGAAAGGCGAAGAATTGCACGTTCATAATCCTTCTGATTTGCCTGATCCAAGCAAATTGGATTTTGTGGAAGAACCTTATATCAAAGCCAATATCATTACCAAATCCGAGTTTGTTGGTCCGGTGATGTCGCTTTGTATCCAAAAACGCGGAACAATTGTGAATCAATCTTACCTGACTGCTGATCGCGTAGAACTGATCTTTGAGTTGCCAATGGGGGAAATTGTATTTGATTTTTACGATAAACTCAAAACGATTTCCAAAGGTTATGCTTCTTTTGATTACACACAAATTGGTTACCGCCAATCAGATTTGGTGCGTTTGGACATTCGTTTAAACGGCGAACCGGTAGATGCTTTATCTTCCCTGATCCACCGAAGCAATTCGTATGATTTTGGTAAGAAGATCTGCGAAAAGCTAAAAGAACTGATCCCGCGCCAGCAGTTTGAAATTATCATCCAGGCTTCTATCGGTGCAAAAATCATCGCCCGCGAAACCGTGAAAGCTTTACGAAAAGACGTAACCGCCAAATGTTACGGCGGCGATATTTCCCGTAAACGTAAGCTCCTTGAAAAACAGAAAAAAGGTAAAAAACGTATGCGCCAGGTTGGTAATGTAGAAATTCCGCAATCAGCGTTTATGGCGGTTTTGAAATTAGATTGATAAAAGAAGTGTCGAATTAATCATTAAAGCATGGACTATTTACAAAAACTTGTTGTTGACATAGAACTTCATTCAGTTGAAGGTATAAGAGAATGTTTTTCAAATGGAATTAATCCTAATGATTATTTCAAAAGTATGCCTCTTTTGAACGAACTGACAAGCGAATATACACGAACACCCAAATTTAAAGATTGTGTAAAAGCTTTCGTAGATTATGGTTTGGAATTTGAAGATAAAGTTTTATTGGCAGTTTTACTGGATGACGCCTCTTCCCTTGGTCATCATTTAATTAGTGATCATGAAGCAGTTAGACGAAAATATATGCTTCGTTGTTCTTATACACCTTTATTTGATGCGACACTGCTTCATATTTGTGCTGAGTTTAATCACACTTCCTGTGCGGAAATCCTTGTCGATCATGGTGCAGATATAAATGCTAAAGCTGGGTTTGACGAGTATGGATTTGGTGGACAAACGCCAATTTTTCATACAGTAAATCAAAACTCAAATAATTCTATGAACATGCTGCATTATCTTCTTTCTAAATCAGCGGACTTACAAATAACAGTTCCTGGGATTATTTGGGGAAAAAGCTACGAATGGGAAACACTAATTCCATCTGTAAATCCAATTAGTTATGCTATGATGGGATTGATTCCCCAAATGCATAGAAGCGAAATTATTATTTCAAAAGTAATTTCATTATTATTAAGAACCGCGTATAACATTGATTATCTGGCAACTAATGTTCCTTGTGCTTATCTGAAAAATGATTAAACTGTAAGAATGGAAACAGAATTACTATTAAGACAATATTATAATTAGATTGATAAAAGAAGTATCAAGTTTTAGCACGAAGCATCAGTATAAAAGACTGAATCTATCTACTTGCCACCGATACTGAATACTCCTCAAAAAATGCAAATCCTCGATGGTAAATACGTATCCGAAAAACTTAAAGTTGAAATTGCTGAAGAAGCAGCCGAACTGTTAACACACATTGGCCGCAAACCACATTTGGTAGCGGTTTTAGTTGGACACGACGGCGGCAGCGAAACCTACGTAGCCAGCAAAATGCGCAATTGCGAAAAAGTAGGTTTTCAATCATCTTTAGTACGTTATGAAGATGATGTAACCGAAGAAGAACTGCTGGAAAAAGTAGCCGAACTGAATGCAGATGCTGGCATTGATGGCATTATCGTACAATTGCCTTTGCCCAAACACATCGATCCGGAAAAAGTAACAGAAAAGATTGATCACCGCAAAGATGTGGATGGTTTTCATCCGCTCAATTTAGGTCGGATGCAGCGCAATTTGCCTTCCTTTATTCCGGCAACGCCTTATGGCATTATGCTGCTATTGAAGGAATACGGCATCGAAACCTTTGGTAAACATTGCGTAGTGGTTGGCCGAAGCAACATTGTTGGTTCGCCAGTGAGTATTTTGATGGCGCGGAATGTCAGTCCCGGAAATTGTACGGTTACGATATGCCATAGCAGAACGCCGGACATTAAAAAGTTTACTTTAGACGCTGATATTCTGATTGTTGCTATCGGTAAAAAGAATTTTATCACGGCAGATATGGTGAAAGATGGCGTGATCGTAATTGATGTCGGCATGAACCGTGAAACTTCAATGCAAACTAAATCAGGTTATAAACTTTATGGTGATGTGGATTTTGAGAACGTAGCGCCGAAAGCTTCCTGGATTACGCCGGTTCCGGGTGGCGTTGGTTTGATGACGATTATTGGCTTGTTAAAAAACACGCTGGCTTCGGCACGGAAAGAGATTTATCCATAAAAATAGGCGGTAAAAGAAGCATGGTTTTTTGCCCATTGTCATGCCGAACTTGTTTCGGTATCTCATTAGAAAGGTTTTGAACTTGCTTGAGGGATTCTGAAACAAGTTCAGAATGACAAGTAATCCGCATTGTCATTTCGACCGAAGGGAGAAATCTTCTTCAAAGCGAAAACATAATATTTGCTGTTCGATTAAGATCTCTCCCTTTGGTCGGGATGACAGGAATCAAAACAAGTTCCAACGCTTTTTAACCTGTACAAAAACACCATCTGCCCGAACTTCCACAAGAAAAACATCAATATAATCTCCTTGTCCTGCTGCGCCTTTTCCGGTTTCTAAATCGTATTGGTAACGATGAAGGGGACAAACAATTTTTCCTGCTTCGCACCAGCCGCCCGCTAATTCGCCTCCTGCATGCGGGCATTTTGAAGAAACTGCAAAGAACTTACCTTCAGAACCAACTAAACAAAGGTTATGGTTTCCGGCTTTAACCTTTCGGATGAATGCTTCTTTTACCGGTATATTTTCAGCAACCTTTATCCATTCCAGCATCAGTATTCCACCTTTAAATTCATGATCTGAGGCGTTTTTGTAATTTCCTCCAGACTGCTGATTAGCGTTAATAATTTTTTATCGGAAGATAATTTTGCCCGTATATTTCCCGTTTTTTTAACCGGCCGCGGGAAATGCATCACCACGCTGTAAGGCATCTCAATCAGCGCAGCTTTGGCCATATTGAACATTGCTTCGTTCTGCCTGAAATATTTCCGGAACTTAACGGTATCCACTTTCCGGGTAAAATGCCTGTTGCCAATATCGTAATTAAAATAATCCTGACTGATAACCGTGCCGCGATTGGTTGCAGGCGACAGCATTTGCGGACTGTTCAGCACTTGCCCTAACTGCTGCTTTTGCGCCAGTTTGGAGATATGCGTCAAAAAGTATTTGATCTCTTTCGGGTTTTTTGCTTCATATTGAAGTGTGGCCAGCATCTGGTTAATCTTCAGGTTCATTTTAAAATGAAGCATCGTTGATCGCGCTACATTTACCTGTTCACCACTTAATTTTTTACGCGTACTGTCGGAAAGGTCACTCAAAAAATTAATTGCCGTATCTTTTGCAGTGAGGTAGGAAGGCGTTTGCTTGACTGAATCGGGCAGCAGATTGGAAAGCACCGAAACCGCTTTGCCCATGTTGAAACGGTAATCAATTTTGCAGGCACCGTCTTTCAAAAAAGTATAGCGTTCTTCCACGTTCACACACGAAGAAAACACCGATAAAAGAAGCATCAACACACCGAAGTAAAGTTTCTTCATCCATTTCTAATTTGGAAGTAATGATACAAATTTGGGCGGCATTTATTAAATTGAATGTCATGAAATTTAAAGTCGAAAAACCTATGCAGGCAGAATGTTTATATTCGCATCTTGGAAATGACAGCAACCATACCGGCAAACGGCACGATGCTTCCTTTGATGGAAGAATTTTATACCATTCAGGGCGAAGGGTTTAATACCGGCAAAGCGGCTTATTTTATTCGCTTGGGCGGATGCGATGTAGGCTGCCCCTGGTGCGATGTAAAAGAAAGCTGGGACGCTGATCAGCATCCGCTTACTTCCGCAGATACAATTGTGGCCAATGCAGGAAAACATCCGGCAAAAGCAGTAGTAATTACCGGCGGCGAACCTTTGATTTATAACCTGGATTATCTGACCGGCGAACTGAAAAGAAACGGCATCCGTACTTTTATCGAAACTTCCGGTGCTTATCCGCTTTCCGGTTTCTGGGATTGGATTTGCCTCTCCCCCAAAAAATTCAAAGCACCTACGCCTTCTGTTCTGGCTGTTGCCGATGAATTGAAAGTGATCGTTTTTAACCAATCAGATTTTAAATGGGCCGAAGAACATGCAGCTTTAGTTTCGCAAAGTTGCAAACTGTACCTACAACCGGAATGGTCCAGAGCGGCAATCGTTACACCAATGATTGTGGATTATGTGATGCAAAACCCAAAATGGGAAGTATCCTTGCAAACACATAAATATTTGAACATTCCTTAATAAGTTTTTACCTTGGATCGTATAAACTTGTACGATGCGATACCTACTGATGCTTCTTTTATGCCTTCCTTTTTTTGTTTTGGCGCAGCAACCCTATTCGACCAACAATAAAGAAGCGATTAAATTTTATGTGCTGGCTAATCAAAGTATTAATTATCAGCAGTATAAAGAAGCAGCGGCGCAATTAAACCAGGCTATTGCTGCCGACGACCAGTTTGTAGAAGCCCACAACCAACTTGGAAATGTTTACCGCTACACGCATCTTTATGCTGAAGCTGCATTGCAATTTACCAGGGCAATTTCCTTGAACCCAAACTACAACCGCGCCATGTATTTGAATTTGGGGGATGTGGATATTATGCTGGGCAAATATGCAGAAGCCAAAACTATGCTGCTACAATATACAAATTTCAACGAGATATTACCGAAAGACCGCGCAACTGCTCAAAAATTGTTGGTTGATTGCGATTTTAGTTTAAATGCAATCCAGCATCCTGTAGATTTTAAGCCGGAAAATCTCGGAACTTCCATCAATACCAATGCGGATGAATATTTGCCAAACGTGACTGCCGACGAAAGCACGCTGATTTTCACGAGAAAAATTGGCAACAATGAAGATTTCTATCAGAGCAAACGCGTAAAAAACCAGTGGACAAATGCTGTTGGTTTGAGTAGCAAAATCAACACGCCGGAATATAATGAAGGAGCGCAATCGTTAACGCAGGATGGCCAGTACCTATTTTTTACCGGCTGCAACCGTCCGGATGGTTTGGGCAGGTGCGACATTTTTTTAACCCATAAAAACAGTACCGACTGGGACAAACCTTTTAATTTAGGTGCACCAATTAATACAGCGGGTTGGGAATCGCAGCCTTCTATCAGTGCAGACGGCAAAACTTTGTATTTTGTAAGTTTGCGTAAAGGCGGTTACGGCGGATACGATATCTGGAAATCCACAATCACGGATAAGGGCTGGTCTGAACCGGAAAACCTTGGCCCAAACATTAATACGCCTTACGACGAGCAATCGCCGTTTATCCATCCTGATGATCAGACTTTGTATTTTTCGTCCAACGGCTGGCCAGGGTTAGGCAGCAAAGATTTGTTTTTGAGCCGAAAAGGGCCGGACGGCAAATGGCAAAAACCAGAAAACTTAGGTTACCCGATTAACTCCAGCGGGGAAGAAAATGGGTTGACCCTTACTGCTGATGGTGCTTACGCTTTTTTCTCGTCCAACCAATTGAAAGGTGCGGGCGGTTTTGACATTTACACTTTTGAAATGCCCGAAAAACTACGGCCGAATGTAGTAACTTATGTAAAAGGACTGATCAAAGATGCCAATAGCAAGCAACCTTTAGATGCTGATGTGCAAATAGTTGACTTGAAAACCAACCGGTTGATCTTCCAAAACGTGAACGCTTTGAACCAAGGCCGGTTTTTGGCGACATTAAATGTGGGTAAAAATTATGGGTTAAATATTTCCCGGCCGGGATACTTGTTTTACTCAGAGAATTTCTCCTTACTAAATCAAAAAACCGGCAAGCCATTTATCATTGAAGTTTCTTTGCAGGAGATTGAAGCCGGCAAAAAATCAATCCTTCGGAATATTTTCTTTGATACGAATCAATTTGTGTTGAAACCCGAATCCAAGTCGGAACTCGAAAAGCTAATTGTCTTTTTAACTATCAACCCAAAAGTAACTATCGAAATTTCTGGATTTACTGATAATGTAGGCGATGCAAAATCCAACCAGCTACTTTCCGAAAACCGGGCAAAAACAGTTTATCAGTATTTGATCAATAATAAGATTAATGCAAGCCGGCTTACTTTTAAAGGTTACGGCGCGCTGCAACCAATTGCGCCTAATACTACTGAAGAAGGCAGAAGCCGCAACCGCAGAACGGAATTTAAAATTGTATCGAATTAGAAAAAAGATTGATTATCAGACACTTAGTATCAAGTAGCCAGTTTGTCTTGATACTAAATACTGAATACTTGATACTTCTTTTACCACCTAATTTCCTAACTCAGACATAAATTTGATGCGCATCAACTGCACTTCTTCCCGCGTGTAGTCTCCTGCCCCAAGCTCTTTTAAAGCTTCA
>JAABUQ010009779.1_pt1 | contig 12825 bp, 12 predicted proteins | sample 5560001 | NCBI WGS metagenome assembly JAABUQ01 (sample SAMN10711888, study PRJNA513371) | rock metagenome | isolation source: Antarctica rocks | place: Antarctica: Victoria Land, Finger Mt nord | collected 2015-12-18 | reverse complement strand
GTCGTCGGTGGTCATGTCCTCGATCTCGATGACTCGCCGGGCCATGGCACGGATGGCGGAGCGGCCCTCGGCGAGGCGGGCGCCGGCGTGGCTGGGGCGGCCGGTGGTCTCGATGGCGAAGCGGGCGATGGCGTAGCGGCCGGTGGTGACTTCGTGGCCGGGGCCGCCGGGTTCGGGCACCAGGACGGCGGCGTGCCGGGCCGCCTCCGCCTCGATCAGGTCGCGCGTCGAGGGGGAGCCGACCTCCTCGTCGCTGGTGAACAGCACGGTGAGGGGCAGCGGGGTCTCGACCCCGGCGCGGCTGAGCTGGCGGACCGCCTCCAGGAGCAGCAGGTTGCCGGCCTTCATGTCGTAGATGCCGGGACCGAAGCAGCGGTTGCCGTCGCGCCGCCAGGGCAGGGCGGCGAGCGTGCCGACCGGGTGCACCGTGTCCATGTGCCCCATCAGCAGCAGCCCGGGCGTGTCGGGGCTGCGATGGGGCAAGGCCGCGCGGACGCAATCGCCATAGCCCATGCGGCCCGGAACCCGCTCCACCCGCGCGCCCATCAGGGCGAGGTCGCGGGTGGCGAGGTCCATCATGCGGTTGACCGCGGCGGCGTCATGGGTCGGGCTTTCGCACTCCACCCAAGGGCGGAGCGCCGCCAGCATGTCGTCCGCGTCGAACGGAAGGGGCAATGGGTCCATGGGGATCAGCGCAGGATGTTCTTGAAGAACTGGCCGCCGCGCATGATGGCGGTTATCCGCTCGGTCTGCTGCAGCACGCCAAGGTCGCGGAACGGGTCGCCGTCCACCACCAGCAGGTCGGCGAAGCCGCCCGGCGCAAGCATGCCGACCTGGCCCTCCATCCGGCACAGCTTGGCGGCGACCAGGGTGGCGGACCGCAGGATCTCGGGGACCGGCAGCACGCGGGCCAGCAGCTCGAACTCCATGGCCTGGTAGTGGTGCAGGCCGCCAAGCAGGTCGGAGCCGTAGGCCATCGGCAGGCCGGCGCCGCGCATGATGTCGAGCGACTCAAGCCCGGCGGTGCGGACGGTCTCGATCTTGGCGATGCTCTCGGGGGCTTAGTCCGAGCTTCTCGCCGTCGCGTGCCAGGCCCTCGTAGGCGACCAAGGTGGGGCAGGCGATGGCGCCGCGGGCCGCGGCCAGCGACGCGGTCTCAGCCTGGATCAGGTTGCAGTGCTCAAGCGAGTGCACGCCGCATTCCACCGCGCGGCGGATCGCCTTGTCGGTGTAAAGGTGGGCGGCGACGTAGGTGCCGGCATTGTCGGCTTCCTCGACCGGGGCCTCGATTTCGGCGCGGGAATAGCCCAAAGCGTGGATCGGGTCGTTCGGCGAGGCGACGCCGCCGTTGGCCATGAGCTTGATGAACTGGGCGCCGGCCTTGATCTCTTCGCGGCAGGCCCGGCGGAGGTTGTCCACGCCGTCCACCAGGCGCCCGAGCGAGCCGACGCGATGGCCGAAATCCGGCCGGTCGTCGGAGCGGGCGCGGCTGTCGGAGTGGCCGCCGGTCTGGCCCAGCGCCTTGCCGCAGACCACGAGGCGAGGCCCGTCGATCAGCCCCTCCTCCACCGCCATCGTCAGCCCGTGATCGGCGCCGCCGAGGTCGCGCACCGTCGTGAAGCCGCGCAGCAGCATGCCGTTCATCACCCGCGACGCGCGCAGAGCTGCGAGCGAGCTGTGCTGCATCGCGTTCTGGCCGCCGGCGATGACGGCCGAGACGACGTGCACATGGGCGTCGATCAGGCCGGGCATCAGCGTTCGGCCCTCAAGGTCGATCCGCGTGGCCGACGTGGACGAGATCGGCCGGGCCGAGACTTCGCGCACCTCCTCGCCTTCGACCAGCACCTCCATGCCGTCCAGCAGCGCATCGTGGGTGGGGTCGAGCAGGCGGCCGCCGGTGAACAGGAACGATGCCATGCGGGTCTCCTTCAAACGCGGTAGCGGCGGGGGATGAGGACGTTGGCCGAGAGCGTCAGCAGCAGCGTGGTGCCCATCAGGACAAAGGCGAGCGCCGCCGCGAACGGCCAGTTGTTGTTGGTGCCGAACTCCCAGTAAAGCAGCGGCGCCATCATGTGGAAGCGGGGGCCGCCGAGCAGCACCGGGGTGGCGTAGGCGTTCATGCTGAGGATGAAGCAGAGGATGCCGGCGACGCCGATGCCGGGGAGCGCCAAGGGCCAGACCACGCGCCAGAAGGCGCGCGAGGGCGCGGCGCCGAGGCCTCGCGCGGCCTCCTCGAGCCGCGTGTCGATGCCCTCGAACACGCTCTGGGCGGTGAGGATCAGGTAGGGCAGATTGAAGGAGACGATGCCGATCACGACGGCGGCCGGGGTGAACATCAGGTCGAGCCGGGTGCCGGCGGCGTGCCGGGCGACCTGGTCCATGACGCCGTCGCGGGCGAATACGATCATCCAGCCGACCGTGCGCACCGTGCTGCCGATGAACAGCGGCAGCACGGTGGCGAGCATCAGCGCGCCCTTCCAGCGCGACTGCATCCGGGCGATCCACCAGGCCATCGGCAGGCCGAACAGCAGGCACAGCGCGGTGCTCGACACGGCGACGCCTATGGTCGTGCGCATGACGCTGCCGTAGAACGGGTCGGTGAAGAAGCGGAGGAAGTTCTCCGGCGTCATGGCATCGACCATCAGCTCGGTCGGGCTGTAGCGGTTGAGGCTGTAGCGCGCCATCAAGGCGAGCGGCGCGCCGAGCATCAGAAGGGTGACGAGGCTGGCGGGTGCGAGAAAGCTCGCCGCTGCCATCCCGTCCCGGCGGCCCGTATTCAGTGCTGGGCTCAACTGTGCTGGATCGTCTTCTTCCACCAATCCGCCGTTTCCGGCGACACCTTGGTGGTGTAGGCGTAGTCGGGCGCGACCAGCTTGAGGTCGTCCGGAAGCGCGAGCTGCGCGGCGGTGACGCCGCTCAGCGGCGCGTTGTCCACCGTCGGCAGATATCCCATGTTCTTTGCGAAGCCGCGCTGGGCGTCCGGCTCCAGCATGGCGTTGAGATACCTGTAGGCGCCGTCCTTGTTGGGCGCGTTCTTCGGCACGACCATGCCGGACACGTAGAGTATGCAGCCCTCCTTGGGAAACGACGCCTTCACCGGGATGCCGGCGTTCTGCCACATGTTCACCCGCGCGAGCCACATCAGCCCCGCGTCCAGCTCGCCGGTCTTGTAAGGCGGCCCGGCGGCGTCCGTCGAAGGATACAGCCGCAGCCCGTTCTCGTTCAGCTTGACCATGAGCGCCTTGGCCTGGTCCATCGCGTCGGCGGTGCCGGAACTGGCCAGGGACGCGGCCAGCATCGCGTAGAAGAAGTTGCCGTCGGGGAAGCCGATCTTGCCCTTGAACCTGGGGGCGAGCAGGTCGGTGAGCGTGGCGGGCGGGTCCGGCACCCGCTCCGGGTTGAACGCGATCACCTGCGGGCTGTAGATGTGCGGCGCGTAGGTGGGGGTGCGCAGCTTCGGGTTCAGGTGGACGATGTTGGGCACCTTCTCGGGCGTCAGCTCCTCCAGGAGGCCCATCTCCGCGAGCTGGTAGCCGACCACCGCCTGCACGCAGGCGACGTCGAGCGCGCCGCGCGGCAGCCGGCGCTGCGCCTGCAGCTTCGCGAGCCGCGGCGGCTCGTCGGCGATGTCGGGCACCACCTCGATGCCCTGCCTGGCGAGGAACGGCTGCTCCACGTTCTCGTCCAGCAGCCGGCGGTAGTCGCCGCCCCAGGTGCCGAGCACGACCTGGCTGCCGGCGGCGCGGGCGGCGCCCCCGATCACGGCGGGAGCGGACAGGCCGGCGGCCCCGGCCAGCAGCAGGCGGCGCGACAGCTTCACGGTGTTGGCGTCACGCATGGTTCTCGACCTTCTCGCCTGCGGGTTGGGGGTGGGGAATGCGGGGTGCGGCCGGGCGGCCGGCGCCGTCGAAGACGCGCTCGCTGTCGGGCGGCCAGCACAGGGCGACGGCCTCCCCGACCCGCAGCCGGGGCACGGCGGCGGCACCCGACGACGCGCCGCTCACGACGACGCGCAGGCCGGCACCGAGGTGGACCACGTGCTCCACGACCGCGCCCAGGTAGGTCGCGAGGTCAACGCGGCCGACCGCCCGCTCGTGCGGGTGCGTGCCCGGCGGCGCCAGCCCGATCCGCTCCGGCCGCACCGCGAGCGTTGCCTGGCCCTGCACCCCGTAGCGGCCGGCAAGGGCGATCTGGCCGCCCTCGATGGTCAGGATGGCGCCGTCGCGCAGCGTGCCGGGCAGGAGGTTGCTGTGGCCGATGAAGCCCGCCACGAAGGGGGAGGCGGGGCGCTCGTAAAGGTCCTCCTGGCGGCCGACCTGCTCCACCCGCCCGTCGCGCATGACCACGAGCCGGTCGGCCATCGCCATCGCCTCGTCCTGGTCATGCGTGACCATGACCGTGGTGAGCGCGCTGTCCCGCTGCATGATCCGCATCTCGCGGGCGACGTCCTGGCGCAGCGCGGCGTCGAGGTTGGACAGCGGCTCGTCCAGCAGCAGCAGGCGCGGATGGATGGCGAGCGCGCGGGCAATCGCGACCCGCTGCTGCTGCCCGCCCGAGAGCTGCCGCGGCAGGCGGCCGGCGTAGGGTTCGAGCTTCACCAGCCGCAGCATCTCGGCGACGCGGGCCGCGCGCGCGGCCTTGGGCACATCGCGCATCTCAAGGCCGAACGCCACGTTGCGCTCGACGCTCAAATGCGGGAACAGGGCGTAGCTTTGGAACACGATGCCCATCTCGCGGCGGTGGGGCGGCAGGCGGGTGACGTCCTGGCCGTCGAGGGCGATGGCGCCGCCGCTCGGCTCCACGAAGCCGGCCACCATGCGGAGCGTCGTGGTCTTGCCGCAGCCGGACGGGCCGAGCAGCACAAGCAGCTCGCCGGGCGCCACGTCGAGCGTCAGGCCGTCCACCGCGAGGTGCGCGCCGTAGCGGCGGGTCAGGCCGCGCAGCGCGAGCGAGGCGCTCATTTCAGCACCTGCGCGAGCCGCACGAAGCGGTCCAGCGCGACGAGCGCCGCGCCGACCAGCGCCATCTGCACGACCGCGACCGCGGCGACCAGCGGGTCGATGCGGTAGATCAGGTACTGCAGCACCGCGTTCGGCAGCGTGTTCATGCCGGGGCCGACCAGGAAAATCGTCATCTCCAGATTCTCGAACGAGATGATGAATGCAAACAGCGCGCCGGCAACGATGCCGGGCCGCATCGCCGGCAGGGTGACGCGCCAGATCACCGTCCAGGGACGGGCGCCGAGGCTGGCGGCGGCCTCCTCGGCCGCGCGGTCGTGGTTGGCGAGGCCGGCGAGGCACAACCGGACGACCCACGGCGTCGTGATCAGCACATGCGCGGCGACCAGAATCGGCAAGGAGCCGCTGAGCGGGGCGCCGGTGTTCTCCTCGACCCAAACGGCGAAGACGTAGATGCCGAGGCCCAGGGCGACGCCGGGCACGGTGAGCGGCGAAAGCAGCAAGGTGCTGACGATTCCGCGTCCGCGGAACCGGTAGCGGGCCAGCCCAATCCCGGCCGGCACGCCGGCCAGCAGGGCGCAAACGGACGCGGCCAAGGCGATCTCCGTGCTGGTCCAGATCGGCCCGGCGAACTTGCCGAGGATTTGCCCATACCAGGCCAGCGTGTAGCCGCGCGGCGGGAAGGCGAGGATGGCTTCGTCGAACACGCTGAGGAACACGGTCAGCAGCAGCGGCAGGAACACCAGGGCGGCGCCGGCCGCCAGCAGCACCCGTCCCGTCCACCTTGCGGCCCGGTCGGCCACGGCCCCGGCGGGCGCGGCGCGGAGGCGTGCGGCGGCCGGGAGGGCGGCGGCGTCCACCCGCTACCCGGCCTGGTAGCCGAAGGGGTCGTCAACCGAGCGGCAGGGCTGGGTGAACCAGCGGGGGCCGTCCTCGGTCATATGAATGATGTCCTCCAGCCGGACGCCGAACTCGCCGTAGATGCAGATGGTCGGCTCGGCGGAGAAGCACATGCCGGGCACGAGCGGCGTCTTGTTGCCGCCGACCATGAAGGCTTCCTCGTGCACGTCCATGCCGACGCCGTGCCCGGTGCGATGCGGCAGGCCCGGCACTTTGTAGCCGGGGCCGAAGCCGGCGGCCTCGATCACCGTGCGGGCGCCGCGGTCCACCGCCTCGCACGGGGCGCCGAGCACGGCGGCGTCGAAGGCGGCCTGCTGCGCGCGCTGCTCAAGGGTCCAGATCTCGCGCTGCCGGGCGCTGGGTTCGCCGAACACGAAGGTCCGGGTCATGTCGGAGCGGTAGCCATGGACGAAGCCGCCGATGTCGATCAGCACCATGTCGCCTTCCTGCAGGGTCTGCGGGGTGGGGACGCCGTGCGGGTAGGCCGTGGCCTCGCCGAACTGCACGGCGCTGCCGGCGGCGGCGGCGCCGAGCTTCAGGTGGGCCTGGTCCACGAAGGCCTTGACCTCGAGCGTGGTCATGCCGGGAGCGAGGGCGCGGGCGGCGGCCTTATGCACGGCCAGGGTGACGTCGTTGGCCCGCTGCATCAGCGCGACCTCGGCGGCGGACTTCACCTGGCGGCAGGCGGCGGTGATCGGGCTGGCGCTGGCGAAGGCGAAGCTGTTGCCCGCCTTGCGGAGGCCGTCGACGGTGAAGAACGGGGTGGCCGGGTCGATGGCCACCGTGCCGCTGTCGTAGCCCTTGCTGCGGACGGTTTCGATGACGAGGGCGGTCGGGTCCTCGTGCTCCTCCCAGCAGCGGATATCGTCGCCGAACCGCAGGCAGGCGCGGGTTTTCGGTTCCTCGAAGGCCGGGCTGAGATAGGCGATCTCGCCTTCGGCCGGGATGACGGCGCCGTGCAGCCGTTCCGTGAGCTTCAGGCCGATGCCGGTGAAGTAGGCGAGGTTGGTGGAAGTGCCCAAATACAGGGCCTGGACGCCCTGCGCCCGCATCAGCCGCTGCGCCTTTTCGACCCGTCGGCGCAGCTCGGGCGTGCCGATGGGGGCGACGCCGTCGAGCATTGGCGCCATGCGGGCCAGCTCCGCCGCGAAACTCGAACCCCCAACGCCGATTGTCATGCCGCCCCGATTTTGCATTCTGGGCATGAGCCGGCATCGCGGCGGAAGCGTCAAGCGAATTGGACCGGACTGAGGCTGAAACAGCGGCAGAGCCGGATCGCGCGCTGGCACGCGCGGGCCCATCCGGCACTTATCTTGCAGGACTGCTCTTGCAATACCGCCAAACCGATTGGCACAGGCGCAGCTTGGCCCGCCGCCGCTTGCTGGAAGCGGAGCCGCCCCTAACGGAGTCCGAGAGCGATGTCCCAGGCCTCGATGCCACGCACCCCGGCCGCGTCCTCCAGCGAAGGCCGGTACGGCCACCTGTTCCGCCCCGGCTACGTGCACCGCGATCTGTACGCCAGCCCCGAGCTGTTCGCCGCCGAGATGCGGCACCTGTTCGGCAACACCTGGGTGTACGTGGGGCACGAGAGCGAGGTCCCGCAGCCCAACGACTTCGTCATGCGCACGATGGGCCGGCGTCCGGTGATCCTGTGCCGCAAGGAGGATGGCGGGTTCAGCGTGCTGCTGAACCGCTGCACCCACCGCGGCGCGCTGGTGTGCCGCACGCCGCGCGGCAATGCCCGGCACTTCACCTGCGGCTACCATGCCTGGACCTTCCTCAACGACGGCCGCTGCACGGGCGTGCCGCTGAAGCACGCCTACGGCGGCAATTATAACCGGGCTGACCAGAACCTCCGCAGCATCGCCGTCGATGCGTATCGCGGCTTCATCTTCGCATCGGTTTCGCCGCACGTGCCGCCGCTGGTCGAGCACCTGGCCGGCGCCCGGGAGTTCCTGGACCAGTGGCTCGACCGCGACGGCGCGCGTCCCGTGCTGGTGCAGAACGGGGACATGCAGTTCCAAACCCACGCGAACTGGAAAACCGTCTACGACAACGCCGGCGACGGCTACCACCCGCCGTTCTCCCACACCTCCATGCTGCGGGTGTTCGCCGACCGCTACGGCGACGTGGACATGCAGTACTACGCCAAGAACTTCGACGAATCCCCGATCCTGTCCAAGGATCTCGGCCGTGGCCACACCACGCTGGACCAGCGCCCGGCCATGCACGCCGAATCCGCCTGGCGCCGGCAGCATGTCAGCCCCGGGCGCGAGGCGCTGGAAGCGGCGTTGACGGAACGCTAAGGCCCGGAGGAGGCGCTGCGGATGCTGGACGCCTCCACCGGCTCGGGCCTCAACCTCAACATCTTCCCGAACCTGCTGATCATCGGCAACCAGATCCAGATGCTGGAGCCGGTCGCGGTGAACCGCACCGTGGTGCGCTGGTTCTCGACCACGCTGGACGGCGCGCCGCCGGAGATCAACGCGACGCGCATGCGTTTGCAGGAGGACTTCCCCTCCTTCGGCGAGGTGGACGACACGGCGCAGTTCGAGTCCTGCCAGCACGGGCTGGAGGACGTGCCGGAGCTGGAGTGGGTGGACATCCGCCGCCACATGGACACCGGCGCCGGCTACCAGGACACGGACGGGTACTGGCGCGAGCCGATCTCCTCCGACCTGCATTTGCGCTGCTACTACGGCGCGTGGCGGCGCATCATGGAGGAGGCCGCCGCACGATGAGCGACGCGCGCCGCACCCTGGTTCCGCCGACCCGCGGCTATTTCGACCTCGACCATTACGGGGCCTTGGCCGACCTCGTCCGGGGCTGGCGCGAGCTGGGCGAGATCCCGCCCGAGCGCCTGCCCACGGCGGAGGACCATGCCTCCGTGTGCCGCTTCCTCCATTACGAGGCGCGGCTGCTGGACGCGGCGCGGCTGCCGGAATGGCTGGCGCTGTTCACCGACGACTGCGTGTACTGGCTGCCGACGGACGTGGACGGCGCCGACCCGCGCAAGGTGGTCTCCTGGGAGATGAACGACCGCCGCCGGCTGGAGGAGCGGGTGGAGCGGCTGGGGACGGGACGGGCCTATTCCCAGGCGCCGCCCACCCGCACCACGCACCTCTACAGCAACATCGAGGTGCTCACCGCGGGTGAGGCGGAGGTGCACGCGCTCTGCACCTTCCTGATCCAGACGCATTTGGCCGGGCGGGTGTCCCAGCGGTCCGGCTCCATCGGCTTCGTGCTGCGCCGGGCCGGCCGCTCCTGGCGGATCGTGGTCAAGCGCGTCAGCCTGTTCGACGCCGACCTGCCGCAAGACAACAACAGCTTCGCCCTGTAGCCCTAACCTGTAGCCCACTAAGGAGTTGCGCATGGCGCCCATTCCCACTGACGCCGAGAAGGCCGCCGCCGCCGGGTCGCTCGGACGCGCAGACTTCGCGGCGCGCGTCGGCCTCGGCAGCGCGGAACGCGCCGGGGCGCTGCAGGCGGCGCTGGCGCGGATCACGGCGGATGGCATCGAGGTCGTCCGCGTCGGCTTCGTCGATACGCACGGCCTGGTCCGGTCCCGCCCGATCGAGGCGCGGCACTTCGCCCAGGCCGCGCGCAACGGGGTGCCGTTCACCACGGCGCTGTTCGCGATGGACTCGTCCAACAACATCTTCCAGAACGTGTTCGCGAGGGACGGCGGGTTCGGGCGGGACTCCATGGGCGGCGCGGGCGACATGCTCGCCGTGCCGGACCTCGACACCTTCCGCATCGTGCCCTGGGCGCGCAAGGCCGCGACCGTGCTGTCCGACCTTTACCTGTCGGACGGGGAGCCGTGCCCGTTCGACCCGCGCTCCGTCATGCGCCGGGCGGTGGCGGCGCTGGCCGGGCAGGGCCTGTCCTATGTCGCCGGCCTGGAGGTGGAGTGCCACGTCTTCCGCCTGGTGGACGGTCGCACGGGCCTCCTCGACTGCACCCAGCCCGCGGCCCCGCCGGAGGTGACGGCGATCCGCCATGGCTACCAGCATCTGTCGGAAGCGGTGATCGACGAGCTGGAGCCGGTGATCACGCCCATCCGCGAGGCGCTGATTGGCCTCGGCCTGCCGCTGCGGACGGTGGAAGCGGAGTGGGGGCCAGGGCAGTTGGAGATCACGCTCGACCCGCTGTCCGACTTGGCGGCGGCCGACGCGATGATCCTGCTGCGCACGGCGGTGAAGCAGGTGGCGCGGCGCCAGGGCCTGCACGCGACCTTCATGACCAAGCCGGGCCTGCCCAACGTGTTCTCCTCCGGCTGGCACCTGCACCAGTCGCTCGCGCGGACGGAAGGCGGGCAGAACGTCTTCACCGCCGAGGGCGCGCTGCTGTCGCCGATGGGCCTGCATTACGTGGGCGGGCTGCTGCGCCACGTGCGTGCCGGCACCGCCTTCTCCAACCCGACGATCAACGGCTACAAGCGCCTCAACGCCAACCCGCTGGCGCCCAAGCGCGCCGTGTGGTCGCACGACAACAAGGCCGCCCTGTGCCGGCTGATCGGCGGCCCCGGCGACAACGCGACCCACATCGAGAACCGCTCCGGCGAGCCGGCGGCCAACCCGTATCTGTTTATGGCGACGCAGATCTTCGCCGGGCTGGACGGCATGGCGAACCAGACCGACCCGGGCGGGCCGCTGAACGACGATCCCTACGGGCAGGCGGGGATGGAGCTGCTGCCCTCCAGCCTGATGGACTCCATCGACGCGCTCGACAGGTCGGCGATGTTCCGCGCGGCGCTCGGCGACGATTTCGTCAACCATTACCTGACGATGAAGCGGCATGAGATCGGGCGCTTCCTGTCCCACGTCACCGACTGGGAGCACCGCGAGTACTTCGAGGTCTTCTGATGTACCGGAGCATGGCCGCGATGAAGCGCAGGACCCTGCTCGCGGCCGCCGCGGCGGCCCCGCTTGCCGTGCCGGGGCGTGCCGGCGCCCAGCGCAGCCGCGTGGTGCGCTTCATCCCGCTGGGCAAGGTGCAGCCGAATATGCTGGCCATCATGCTGGAGCGCCTGGCCGGCACGCCGCCGGGCACCATGCTGACGGAGATGGTGGGCAGCGGCCCGTTCCGCTGCGTGGTGTGCGAGGCGGTGCTCGGCTCTGCTTATAACGGCGAACAGGTGGTCATGATCGTGGGTTCCGGCATCCCCGACATCATGGCGGCCAGCCAGTTGGTTGCGGAGGTGATGCGAAAACGCCTCCGGTCGGCACGGATGCGGCAGGCGTTGGCGGATTTCGTCAGGCACGGCGAGCCGCGTATCGACCCCGCCCTGCCGTGGCCGCCGTACACGCCGCAGCGCAGGGTGGTGCAGTTCTCCCAGCGGATCGCTGTCCTGCATTCAGGCGGACACAATCAAAATGTCCGGTTCCGACCCAAGTCAGCCGTAGGGCGTCCTGGTGCCTGACCCCGAAGGCGGGCGTTCACCGTCAACCCGACGACAGCAGCGCCTCCGCCAGACTCTCGGCGCTTGCTCCGGCGAGCAGCTTATTCACAGCTCCTACACCATCACCGGGGACACGACCCTTCGCGGCGCTTGAAAAATCCTCCGTTTCCACCTAAGTTGGCTTTATGGGGATGAAATCCCTAATGGCATAGACGGGCTGAGCATTCGGTGCTGCCCAATATATTCAGGGGCTGCTCGCGAGAACTTGCTTAGTTGCAGTAATTGCGGCAGCCTCTATCGCTTTGTCCGCCTTCTTATCGAAATAGGTGAACACCCGGGATAGTATCTTTGATGCTCGCCTAGGCTTTAGGCGTCGTTCGACCTCACTGGATAGTCGGTCAACATTGACATCTGTGTTGTCCAAAATGCTGCGTAGCTCCCTACAAGTTTCAGCATCCCTCGAATCACCTGCTACAGGCACAAATTCTTTGATTCTCTCGATCATAGCGCCTATTGCTGGCGATAGATGACGGGACTGCGGAAGCCTTCCTTCATCCAGCTTTGTGAGATAGTAAGAATGCGCGAAGGTCATGGCGCGTATCTGTGAATAAAATAATCTGGCCAATCGTTCTTTTGGGGACTCCGACATTAGGTCTCGCGTAGACTTCAAGACCACCATGTCAAAATCATGTCCCCTTACCCCCGAACGCGTTTGGAACAGTGAGAAGCCGTCTCCTTGCAGGAGGTCACGCTTCCGCTTTAGTGGCGCTACCGGCGTATCGATACCAGAACGAATGAAGACAAAGGGTGCGCCGACACTAACGTAAGTGGACCCGACTGAGGTAACATCATGCAGAGCCAAACTTTTCTGATAAGTACTGCTCATGATATAGCCGTCTCTTAAGAGGGTGGATGCTTGATAAAAGAGAGCGTCAGGCGACCGGCTGTCGAGAAGATTGACGACAATCCTGTTCATCAAAAGCTGTCTTGTGATCTCAATTAGATCGTAATTTGCAGAAGGGTGCATAAGACCCACCTTTTGGATGGTCCCTTCGTTCAAGCGGAAACCAAACTCAAATCGACCGGCAAACTGCCCGTTGAAGAAGAACCTCCTATACAGGGGATAGACTAGAATTTTGCGATCTAGAGATGGAGTTGCGTTTACGAAAGTCAGAGATGGATATTTAAGAAGGGAGCTACAGTCTCCATAGTAATTCTCTCCAATAAAACCATTTCCTGATTTATTGCGAGTGTGGATCGCGCCAAACCCTCTAGCAAACGTAGCCCTCGGGTCAGCGCTGCCCCAATACGGCCGATCCAGCCGACCGCACTTGTCACGGTGAAGGCTACGGAAATCCGCAAGTGGGAAGGTAACTGAGACGAACATAGGGTTAGGTTCTAACTCCGCGTCGCGACCCGGGTACCTAGCCGGACTCACGTAGAGATGGCTCAGGAAATCTGCACAGGTTTGATAAGTGGAGTTTCTGCCTGACGGCAGCCAGGATGGCTGCGGAACAGGAGAGACGATGAGCAAGCGACCACGCCGGAACCATACGCCGGCCTTCA
>JAABUQ010009777.1_pt1 | contig 12828 bp, 11 predicted proteins | sample 5560001 | NCBI WGS metagenome assembly JAABUQ01 (sample SAMN10711888, study PRJNA513371) | rock metagenome | isolation source: Antarctica rocks | place: Antarctica: Victoria Land, Finger Mt nord | collected 2015-12-18 | reverse complement strand
TGCCGCGGCTGCCGGTGCTGCGCGACCCCGATCACTGCATCTATGTGAAGGAGGACGCCGGCAAGCTGCTGGTGGGCTGCTTCGAGCCGGTGGCCAAGCCGTGGGGCATGGGCGGCATCCCCGACGATTTCTGCTTCGACCAGTTGGCCGAGGATTTCGACCATTTCCAGCCGTTGCTGGAGGCCGCGGTGCGCCGCATCCCGGCGCTGGAGCACGCCGGCATCAAGCTGCTGTTCAACGGGCCGGAAAGCTTCACGCCCGACGTGCGCTACATCCTCGGCGAGGCGCCGGAATTGCCGGGGCTGTTCGTGGCGGCCGGCTTCAACTCCATCGGCATCCAGTCGGCGGGCGGCGCCGGGCGCGCCGTGGCCGACTGGATCGTGGACGGCACGCCCGGCATGGATTTGTGGGACGTGGATATCGCCCGCTTCGCGCCGTTCCAGGCCAACAAGGCGTACCTGCGCGAACGCACCACGGAGTCGCTCGGCTTGCTGTATGCGATGCACTGGCCGCACCGGCAGGCGGAGACCGCGCGCGACGCTCGGCGCTCCATCCTGCACGACCGTCTCGCCGCCGCCGGAGCCTGCTTCGGCGAGGCTGCAGGGTGGGAGCGCGCCAACTGGTTCGCTCGTGATGGGCAGGCGCCGGCCTACGAGTACGCCTACGGGCGGCAGAACTGGCACGGCGCATCGGGCGCGGAGCATCATGCCGCGCGCAACGGCGTGGCGCTGTTCGACCAGTCCAGTTTCGCGAAGTTCCTGGTGCAGGGCCACGACGCCTGCGCCGTGCTGAACCGGCTCAGCACTGCGCAGATCGACGTGCCGGTGGGCCGCGTCGTCTACACGCAATGGCTCAACGAGCGCGGCGGGATCGAGGCCGACCTCACCGTCACCCGCGTCGCGGCGCACGAGTTCCTGGTGGTGACCGCCGCCGCCGCGCAGGGCCACGACTGGCACCATCTGCAGCGTCACATCCCCGCCGACGCGCATTGCTTCGCCACCGACGTGACCAGCGCCTACGCCGTGCTCAGCCTGATGGGTCCGAACGCGCGGGCGGTGCTGCAGCAGGTCAGCGAGGACGACCTGTCCAACGCCGGCTTCCCGTTCCGCAGTAGCCGCGAGATCGCGGTCGGCTTCGCGCGGGTGCGGGCGACCCGCATCACCTACGTCGGCGAGCTTGGCTGGGAGTTGTACGTGCCGACCGAGTTCGCGCCGCATGTGTTCGACCGGCTGCTCGCGGCGGGCGCGGCGTTCGGCCTGCGGCTGGCCGGCTATCACGCGATGAACAGCCTGCGGCTCGAGAAGGCCTATCGCCACTGGGGCCACGACATCGACACCGGCTCGACGCCGCTGGAGGCAGGGTTGGGCTTCACGATCGCCTGGGACAAGAGCGACGACTGGATCGGCCGGGCGGCGTTGCTGCGGCAGCGGCAGGCCGGCGTGGCGCGGCGGCTGGTGCAGTTCCGCCTCGACGACCCCGACGCCATGATGTTCCACGACGAGCCGATCTGGCGCGACGGGGCGAGAGTCGGGCGGATCACCAGCGCGATGTTCGGGCACAGCCTCGGCGCGGCGGTGGGCCTCGGCTACGTCGCGGCCGACGCCCCGGTCACCGCGGATTACGTGCGGGCAGGACGCTACGAGATCGAGTTCGCCGGCACGCGGCTGGCGGCGAGCGCGTCACTTTCCCCGTTGTACGACCCGAAGAACGCGCGCGTGCTGGCGTAGAACCGTTTCATGTCAATTGTCCACGCCGAAACAGAAAAGTAGGGCGGAACAGCGAAGTGCCTTCCGCCATTTGCGAGCGGTCCGAAGTCGGCGGAATGCGCTACGCTGTTCCGCCCTACGCCGCTGCATGTAGTCAAACTTGTTCTTCATCTACTTGTATTTTAGGAAGATCGTTTCGCAAAGCGCCTCGGATGATCTGGTCGCGCATGATCCTGAAAGCCAAGGTGCTGGGTAAGCTCGCCTTGGTTGCGGCGGCAATTACCTTGCTCAAGCCTGACGCTGCATTGGCCGCACCGCCGTTCGTGGTCAGCGCCCTGGTCCTCTATCAATTGAACAGTGTGCTCATGGTCCGACTCGGCAATGACGTGAAGCCGTTCGGAGACTACCTCAGGCAAATTGAGACGCGAGAGGCGGCCCTGTTTGCCAACGCCGGACCGCATCGGGCGCGATCGTCATCGTCGTCAAGCCGGGCAGACAGTCGCGTGCCTGGCTGGTCTTGGGACCGAACGTCCAGCTAGACCCCACTCCGGCCCATATCACGGCCGAAGCGGAAAGCATTCCACCCTTGTCGGTCCAGGCGAGACCGGTCGCGGTCGCAATCCTGTTCAAGGCATGGAGCGGCGGGCTGCCGGTCACCGACGCTGCCCACCCGGCGCCTGTCCCGCTCGAATGGGCCGGAGCCGCAGCACCGGGAATGGTGCTGGACAGGCTACTCGCTCGGATCTGGCCCTGACGGTCGGCTGCCGACCGTCAGGGGGCTGCGCGTCCCGGCCTAAGTCAGCATCGCGCCGGACGGCTGCGCGGTCTCGAACACCCGGTCCGCGAAGGCTTCCTCCCACGAGCCGCCGGTGGAGGCGCGGCTGTATTCGGTGGCGCGGTTCTCGAAGAAATTGGCGTGCTCCGGCGCGTTCAGCATGTCGTCGAGCCACGGCAGCGGGTTGCGGTCGACGTGGTAGATCGGGTTCAACCCCAGCTGCGTCAGCCGGCGGTCGGCGATGAAGCGGATGTATTGCTTGACCGCCTCGGCATCCATGCCTTCCACCGGCCCCAACTCGAACGCCAGGTCGATGAAGGCGTCCTCGTGGTCGACGATGGTGGCGCAGGTTTGGTATAGCTCGCTGCGCAGCTGCTCGGTCCAAATCTCCGGGTTCTCCGACACGAAGGTGCGGAACAGGCGGATCACCGACAGGCAGTGCAGCGTCTCGTCGCGCACCGACCAGCTGACGATCTGGCCCATCCCCTTCATCTTGCCGAAGCGCGGGAAGTTCAGCAGCATCGCGAAGCTGGCGAACAGTTGCAGGCCCTCGGTGAACGCGCCGAACGCCGCCAGCGTCTTGGCGATCTCGTGCTTGCTGCTGACGGAGAAGTTCTGCATGTAGTCGAACTTGTCCTTCATCTGCTTGTACTTCAGGAAGGCCGTGTATTCGAGTTCCGGCATCCCGATGGTATCGAGCAAGTGACTGTAAGCGGCGACATGGATCGTCTCGATGTTCGAGAACGCCGACAGCATCATCAGCACTTCGGTCGGCTTGAACACCTGGCTGTAGTGCTTCATGTAGCAGTTGTTCACCTCGACGTCGGCCTGGGTGAAAAAGCGAAAGATTTGGGTCAGCAGGTTACGCTCGGCGTCCGACAGATTCTTGTGCCAATCCTTCACGTCGTCGGCCAGCGGCACCTCCTCGGGCAGCCAATGCACGCGCTGCTGCGTCAGCCACGCCTCATAGGCCCAGGGATAGCGAAACGGCTTGTAGACCGGGTTCTCCGTCAGCAGGTCGAAGCGGACCGGGCGCTCGTTGCCGGAAGCCGTCATGCCGTCCATCGCAGGGTCCTCGCGTTGTGCCTGACGCCGTATTTAGTGGCTTCGTATAATTTAGCAACCAGTTCTGGTAGGCTTCACTAAAAAGCCAGCTGCACCTTCATCGCCTGGGCGCGGTTTGCCGCAAGCGTGAAGGCGCGTGCGGCCTCGCGCAGCGGCACCACTTCGGTCAGCAGCGGCGACACGTCGATGGCGCCCGAGGCGATGAAGTCGACCGCCCAGGCGAACTCCTCGTGGAAGCGGAAACTGCCGCGGATTGCGATCTCCTTCGCCACCACCAGGTTCAGCGGGATCGCCGTCTCGCCGCCGCCGAGGCCCACCTGCACCACCACCGCCCCCGGCCGCGCGACCACGAAGGCGCTGGCCAGGGCGGCGGCGCTGCCCGAGGCTTCGAGCACCACGTCGAACACGCCCTTGTCGCGGGCATACGGCGCCAGGCCGTCGGGATGAGTGGCCATGTTGACGACCCGGTCCGCGCCGAGGTCGCGCACCAGGGCCAGCGGCGCGTCGAGCAGGTCGGTCGCCACCACCTCGCGCGCGCCGCCGTGCCGGGCGACCAGCACCAGCAGCGCGCCGATCGGCCCGGCCCCGGTGACCAGCACGCGGGCGCCCAGCATGGCGCCGGCCTGGCGGGCGGCGTGCAGGCAGACCGCCAGCGGCTCGGCGAACGCGGCGGTGGTCAGCTCGATGCCGGGCGGCACCAGCACCGCCTGCGACTCGTCGCACACCAGCATCTCGCGGAAGCCGCCCTGGACGTGCGGCATCCGCATGGCGCTGCCGTAGAAGCGCATGTCGAGGCAGTGGTTGAGCTGCCCGGCCAGGCAGTACCGGCAATGGCCGCAGTTCAGGCTCGGGTTGACCGCCACATGGTCGCCCACCCGGACGGAGCTGACTTCGGCGCCGACCTCCATCACCTCGCCGGCGATCTCGTGGCCCAGGATCATCGGCTCGCGCAGCCGGATCGCGCCCAGGCCGCCGTGGTGGAAGTAGTGCAGGTCCGAGCCGCAGATGCCGCCCGCCCGCACCCGCACCTTGACCTCGCGCGGGCCGGGCTGCGGCACGTCCCGCTCCTCGAGCCGCAGATCGTGGGCCGCATGGATGACCGCTGCCAGCATGGCTGTTCTCCGTCCAGATCGTCGCGTATCCAGGCTCGATACGGACCCGGGAGCGGCACATGACATTGGGAGCATTCGACCTTGGCGGCAAGCGAGCGCTGGTGACAGGTTCGGGACAGGGCATCGGACTGGCCCTGGCGACGGCCCTCGCCCAGGCCGGCGCCGCCATCGTGCTGAACGGCCGCGACGCCGGCAAGATCGAGCGCGCGGCGCAGGCGTTGCGGGCCGCCGGGCACTCCGTCGACCTCGCCGCCTTCGACGTCACCGAGCGGGCGCAGGTGGCCGAGGCGGTGGACCGGATCGAGCGCGACATCGGCCCGGTCGACATTTTGGTGAACAACGCCGGCATCCAGCGCCGGATGCCGCTGCAGGACTTCCCCGAGGCCACCTGGCACGAGATCGTCCGCGCGAACCTCGACAGCGTGTTCTTCGTGAGCCAGGCGGTCGCCCGGCACATGATTCCGCGCGGCCAGGGCAAGATCATCAACATCATCTCGGTGCAGAGCGAGCTGGGGCGGCAGACCATCGCGCCCTACACCGCGACCAAGGGCGCCGTGAAGATGCTGACCAAGGGCATGTGCGCCGACTGGGCCCGCTTCGGCATCCAGGCCAACGGGCTTGGGCCGGGGTATTTCGACACCGAGCTGAACAAGGCGCTGGTCGACGACGCGGCGTTTTCCGACTGGTTGTGCAAGCGCACGCCGGCGGGACGGTGGGGCAAGGTCGGCGAGCTGGGCGGGGCGGCGGTGTTCCTGGCGTCGAGCGCGTCGGATTTCGTCAATGGGCAAATGATTTATGTCGATGGCGGGCTGACTGCGGTGGTTTGACGCGGCATGTGGGGTGAACTATGCGGCTTTCTGTTTTTGCATTCGTTGCAATCATGCTTCCGTGTGTACATTCCACGGCGAACGCACATCAATCAAAGGATCTCGCACTCTTAAGCCCGCAAAGCAAAGACGTCTGTTCCGTCATCGATATGCTGCGGCGTTCTGACCAGGGAGCGGCGATCATTTCTAATGCCGTTCTCCTCTCAGGGTTACCAAGCAGGTCCGACCCGCGGTCACTCATGACCAAAGGCGCTTGGGCAGAGGCTAACTCGATCACATACAAGATGTCCGACAACAGCGGCTTCTCGGTCCAACGCTTGCCGATTGGGGGAACAAAAGCGGCAGGATGGGTGTTTTCCGTCCTTGTCGGTTCTCTCAACAACTCTCTTCTCTGGGTCGTCACAAGCACCCCCGACGGAAAAAGGGCCGCACATCTGGTTGTCCAGATTGGGCAGGAAGGTTCCGGACCGTTCAACACCTATTTCATTACATATCAAGCATTAACCTACGCGATCACTCGCTCTTTTGGAGACAAAGGGTCTTACTGGGTTGTGTATGGTCTCGAGCCAGGAAAGGCGCTTTGCTCGTTTGCTCCGATGTAAAATCCCGCTCCAAGCGTGTTTCCACAGCCTCGGTCGATATCGCCGAAGTTTGCGCGAGTTCTCACCAAAGACCAATTTTGTGAGGTGTTGTAACTGCTGGCCACGGCGCTCTGGGTAAACCCGAAGAAGGCTGTATGGGACTGCCACAATGCCAAAAACAATTGTTACCTGGAGCTTACGCTTGCTGTCTTAACGTCCCCACCGAGTTCCGTTCTATCTCGGCACTCGATCCCGCAGGAGGCCAACCTTGTCGATCTGCCTTATCACTCCGGCGTTTGCAGGTCTGAAAAATCTCCGTCGCATTAGCTGTATCGCCACGGCGGTGGCGGCCCTCCTCGCCGGCTGGGCGGGAGCGGCACAGGCGCAAGAACACGTGGGGCCGTGCGACATCCTGGGGCAGGCTCGGACGCCGTGCGTGGCGGCGCACAGCATGACGCGAGCGTTGTACGGCCGGTATGACGGGCCGCTTTACCAAGTGAGGCGAGCTGACGGACAGGTCCGGGATATCGCTCCGCTGGCACCGGGCGGGGTTGCGGATGCGGCGGCACAGGATGCGTTCTGTGCTGGCGTAATATGCGTCGTGACCCGGATCTACGACCAGTCGCCGCAGCGGAACGACCTGACGATCGAGGGAGCAGGCGAACGTGCCGGCCCGGACCGGGGGGCGGTCGCGAACGCGCTGCCGGTAATGGTCGAGGGCCGGCGGGCGTACGGGCTGTTCATCCAGGCGGGGATGGGATACCGCGACGACGACACGCGCGGCGTGGCGCAGAACGGCCAGCCCGAGACAATGTTCATGGTGACCTCGGGGCTGCACGTCAACAAAGGCTGCTGCTTCGACTACGGCAATGCCGAGCGGAACAACAACGACACCGGCAACGGGCACATGGACGCAGTGAATTTCAGCTTGATCTGCGGCGAGCGACGGGTTTGCCTTGGCAGTGGGCCTTGGGTGCAGGCGGACCTTGAGAATGGGCTGTTCATGTCGGCGCGCGGGGGCAACCCGAACTCCGCGTATCGGGGGAACAGTTCGCCGTTCGTGACCGCGTTGTTAAAGAACAACGGCCGGAATTTCTTCGCGCTGAAATCGGGCGACGCGCAGCGGGGCGGCCTCGGGCTGATCTATCGCGGACACGAACCGCTCGGGAAGCCGGGGTATTCGCCCATGCACCAGGAAGGTGCGATCGTGCTGGGCACCGGGGGCGACAACACCAATCAGTCGATCGGATCGTTCTTCGAGGGTGTGATGACCGCCGGGGTAACCTCCCGGCAGGCAGACGCCGCAATCCAGGCCAACATCGTGGCGGCGCGCTACTCAGGGCTGGAGGCACGCTGACGTTCTCCGGATACAGGTTGAGTCTGCGGCGTCCGGTCCAGCGTCATCCATTTGCCGTCCGCCTCGCCCGCACGAAAGCCATACCGTGCGTAAAGCCCATGCGAGTCGGCCGTCGTCAGCGTCCAGTGCGAGACGGTCGCGAGTTGGGGATGGGCCAGGATGGTCTTGACCAACGCCTTGCCGAGGCCAAGCCCGCGCGAGGCCGGCCGGATGAAGACATCGCCGAGATGGGCGCGCAAGGCATAATCGGTGAGCAGCCGGGCGAAGCCGGCCTGCGTGCTATCGGGGGCATAGACGCCGAAGCACAGGCAGTTGGCCCAGCTGCGCTCCGTCACCGCGCGCGGCCGGGTGGCGGCCCAATACGCGCCGGCCAGCGAGGCGTGGACGAACTCCATGTCGAGGCGCGCGCGCTCGTCGCTGATCGCGTAGCCATCCGCCAAGCCGACCGCGTGGACCGTCACAGCGGCCTCACCCTGCCCGACGCTCACGGCAGGCCCGCCAGCCGCCCGATCAACAGCGCGAAGAACCCGTCCGCGTCCACAGTCTCCAGCAATCTCGCGTTCGGCGCGGCGCTCTGCCGTTGCCAGCGGTCGACCACCGTCCGCCCGCGCCCGATCCCGGCGCACTCGACCGAGACATGCGCGGGGCGGTGCGTGAACAGGTGGGGCGCCACCAGCCACATCACCGCGCAGGCGTCGTGCTGCTCGTGGCCCTGCCCGCCCGACCGCCGCGACGGCTTCACGCTGGCCCAGATGTCGGCGGCCGCCCGCGCGCAGGCGCCCTGCCCCGCCGCGCGCAGGCTAGCGACGTGCTCGGGGCGGCACAGCGCCTGGTTGGTGACGTCGAGGGTCGCGAGCGTGATCGGGCGTCCGCAGCCCATGACGACCGCCAGCGCTTCCGGGTCGTTCCAGGCGTTGAACTCGGCCGAGGGCGTGACGTTGCCCTCGCCCCAGGCGCCGGTCATCAGCACGATCTCGGCCACCCGGTCGGCCAGCGCCGGTTCGGTCGCCAGCAGCAGGCCGAGGTTGGTGGCCGGGCCGATGCCCACCAGCGTCACCGAACCCGGCTCCGCCGCACGCAGCATCCCGCGCATGGCATCGACCGCGTGGCCAGCTTGCGGCGCGGCGCCCGGCGGCAGCACGACGCCACCCAGGCCGTCGTCGCCGTGCACGTAGGCGGCGTCCTCGAAGCCGCCCAGCAGCGCCCGGCCCGCTCCCGCCGCCACCGGCACAGGCTTACCCGAGAGCGCCACGATGGCGCAGGCGTTGGCGACCGTCCGCTGCAGCCCGACGTTGCCGCCGACCACGCTGACCAAGCGCACGTCCAGCTCCGGCGAGGCCAGCGCCAGCCAGAGCGCGATGGCGTCGTCGGTGCCGGGATCGCAGTCGATGATGGCGGCGCGCGGCATGGCGGACTCCGTGAGGTCTGCGGTCACGACGCGGGCCGCCCTGCGTGGCGGTCGAGCCAGCCCAGCGTGGCGGCCGGCTCGCTGTCGGTGGTGCGCAGGTATGGCTTGATGTCCAGCAGCGGCGTGCCGTCGATGCAATCGAGGTAGCGCAGCCGCAACCGGCCCGGCGCGGCAAACCCCTCGAACGCCACCACCGACAAGCCGATCGGGTTCGGCCGCCACGGCGCGCGCGAAGCGAACACGCCGCGCGGCGCGTCGTCGAACGGCGGCGTGAATACGAGCTCGCCCATGCCTGCTCGCTCGTGCAGCCAGTAGAGCACGATCAGGTGCGAGAACCCGTCGAGCGCCAGCAGGCCCGGCACGAACTCCGCCGCCACCTCGGCATGGCACAGCGGCGGCTCGGCGGGCTGGCGGCCGTTGCGCGGGCAATCGGCGAGGGTCGCGAACGGCGTCGAGAGGGTGCCGATCGGCTCCAGGCAAATCTTAGTCAAGCTGGGCCAGCCGCCGCTCCTGGCGGGCGATCAGGAACTCCACGTCCATGATGTCGTGCGGGCCGAGCGCGGGGCATGGGCGGCGCTGCGTCGCGGTCGGGATCGCGCCGCGCTTGGCCAGCACGTATTTGCGCACCGCGAGGCCAAGGCCGGGCTGCTGCTCGTAGCGGGCCAGCGGCAGATAGGCGTCGAACACGTCGGCGGCACGTTGGCTGTCGCCCTTGCGGTGCATTCCCACCACGTCGCGCATCATCTCGGGATAGGCGAAGCCGGTCATGGCGCCGTCCGCCCCTCGGCGCAGCTCCTCGGGCAGGAACAACCCGCCGTTGCCGGTCAGGATGCTGACCCGGCGCAGGCCGGCGGCATCGCGCAGGGCCGAGATCTTCGGCAGGCCGGGCCAGTCCTCGGCCTTCAGCATGACGCAGCTCGGGATCGCCTCGATAACGCGGCGGATCACGCCCACGCTCATCTGCACCCCCGACGCCAGCGGGTAATCCTGCAGCACCAGCGGCGCGTCGCCCAACGTCTCGGCGGCGCCCTGCATGTAGGCGAACAGCTGGTCGTCGGTGCGCAGGATGGGCGGGGGCGCCACCATCACGCCCGCGGCACCCGCCGCCATCGACGCCTCGGACAACTCGCGCATGGCGGCGAAGCCGGGGCTGGAGACGCCGACCACCACCGGCACGCGGCCGGCGACGCGGTCCAGCACGCGGCGCACGAAGCCGATCGACTCGCCGCCGGTCAGCTTCGGCGCCTCGCCCATGATGCCCAGGATGGTGAGGCCGGTGGCGCCGCGCTCGAGGTAGAACTCGACCATCTGATCCGTGCCTTCGAGGTCGAGCGCGCCGTCCTCGCGGAACGGCGTCACCGCGATCACGAAAACTCCGGAGGCGGTCTCGTCCAGCAATGCCGTCATGTCGGGTCCCCGTTCATCAATCGCCGTGCCAGCGCGCCGTCGAGGCCGGTCGTGGCGCGCCCCGGCAACGCTGCGTAGCCGCCCGCCTTCGCCTTGGGCAAGTGCAGCCGCACCAGCGCCTCGGCCAGCGCCACCGCGCACGACACCCCCTCGATCACCGGCACCGGCACGCGCGCCTGGATGCGGCCGGGCATCGCCGCCATCACAGCGCCCACCAGCACGATGCTATCCGCGCCGTCCTGCTCGACCAGGGCCACGGCGGCGGCGGCGATCAGCGCGGCCACCTCGTCGGGCCGTTCAAGCAACTGGAGCGGCGTGGCGTCGATCACCCGCTGCGCCGCGCAGCGCCCGGCCAGGCCGTAGCCGTCGATCATCTCGCGCAAAATGTGCCCGCTGCGGCGCGACAGCGTGACGGTGGCGAACCGCCCGCCGGTCAGGCAGGCGACGTGCAGCGCCGACTCGGTGAGGCCCAGCACCGGCGCCGCCAGCATCTCGCGGGCCGCGCGCAGCCCGCTGTCGGTCGAGGCGGCGACGATCACCGCGTCGCAGCCGGCGGCCTCGCGGGCGATCAGGTCGAGGCTGGCGTGCTCGGCCACCGCCATCTCCGCCCGGCTGCCGATCACCCGCGCGCCGAACCGCGCCGTGACCGCCACGATCTCGGTGCCGTGGCCGGCCGCCGCGCGGGCCGCCGTGGCGACCATCTCGGTCACCGCCTGGGTGGTGTTGGGATTGGCCAGCAGCAGCCGCGTCGCCATCTCAGCTGCCGCGATAGGTGGAGTAGCCGAACGGCGCCAGGATCAGCGGCACATGGTAGTGCGCGCCGGGATCGCCGACGCGGAAGCGGATCGGCACCACGTCGTAGAAACTGGCCGTCTGACGCCACTCCGCGACGTCGAACAGCAACTCGTATTCGCCCGGCTCGACCGCGGCCCCGGCCAGCAGCGGCGCGTCGGTGCGCCCGCCGGCGTTGGTGCGCCAGGCGCCGAGATTCCGCCTCGCCTCGTTGGCCAGCAGGCGGGACAGTCGCAATCGCAGGCCGATGGCGGGCGAGCCGCTGGCGGTGTCGAGCACGTGAGTGGTGAGGCGGCCCTCGCTCATTGCGGCGACCCCTGCCTGATCCACTCCGCCAGCACCTGCCGCTCGTCGTCGGTGATGTGCGTGGCGTTGTTGAGCGGCATCACCCGCGTCACCACCGCCTGCGTGTATATCTGCGGCGACAGCATCGCGATGCGTCCGGGCGTGTCGAGCATGATGCCCATCGGCGGGCTGGCGATGCCGGGAAAGCTGGGGTTGGCCGAGTGGCAGGCCTGGCACCGCTCGGCCACGATTTGCTGCACGGCGGCGAAGGTCGCGGGATGCGCCGCCGCATCGGCCCGCGCCGCCGAATGCGGCTGCGACAGCACGGTGAGCAACGCGGCGGCGGCCATCGGCACTGCGGCGGCCGGCCACAGCCGCCAGTCCGCCTTCATGCCGGTGTGGCCGACGTTGAACCAGTGCCGCACCAGGAAGCTCGCCAGGAACACCGCCGCCAGCACCAGCGGACTCCACCGGCTGGAGTAGGTGAAGGCGTAGTGGTTGCTCAGCATGACGAACACCACCGGCAGCGTCAGGTAGTTGTTGTGCAGGCTGCGCTGCTTGGCCTGCGCGCCCAGCGCCGGGTCGGGCGTGCGGCCCGCCAGCAGTTCGCGCACCGCCTTGCGCTGGTTCGGCATGATGATGAAGAACACGTTGCCGACCATGATCGAGCCGACCAGCGCGCCGACATGGATGAAGGCGCCGCGCCCACTGAACACCCGCGTGTAGGCGAAGGTCGCCGCCACCAGCAGGCAGAACCCGGCCACCGCGAGCCGCCGCGTGTCGCGCCCGACCGGCGAGCGGCACAGCCCGTCGTAGATCAGCCACCCCGCCGCCAGCGACGCTGCGCCGCCAATAATTGCGTCGGAGTCCGAAAGCTGCATCACCGCGGGATCGATCAGGTATATTGATGGGTTGAGGTAGTAGACCAGCACCAGCAGCAGGAAGCCGAAAATCCAGGTCGAGTAGGCTTCCCACTTGAACCAGGTCAGCTGCGCCGGCATGAAGTCCGGTGCCACCGTGTACTTCTGCATCTGGTAGAAGCCGCCGCCATGCACCTGCCAGGCGTCGCCCTTGACGCGCGGGTCGAGCCTCGGGTTGGGCCGCAGGCTGGCATCCAAGGCGATGAAGTAGAACGACGAGCCGATCCACGCGATGCCGGCGACGACATGGGTCCAGCGCACCAGAAGCTCCAGCCAGTCGAGCAGCAAGCCCGCCATCCCTGCCCTTTCGTATGCTTGGCGTTACGCCGGCTCGAACCGCTTGTAGAACAACACAGTGTCGAATGCAGCGCCGGTCGCGTCCAGCGAGTGGCCGGGAATCACCCCAGCCTCGGTCCAGCCCATCGCCCGGTACAGCGGCTCGGCGGCACTTCCGGCCAGGGTGTCAAGTGTGAGCAATGTGCGCCCGCAACCGCGCGCCGCCTGCTCCGCCCGCGTCAGCAGCGCCCGCGCCACGCCACGCCGCCGCACGCCGGGATGCACCAGCAGCTTCGCCACGTCGGCGCGGTGCGGCT
>JAABUQ010009776.1_pt1 | contig 12828 bp, 13 predicted proteins | sample 5560001 | NCBI WGS metagenome assembly JAABUQ01 (sample SAMN10711888, study PRJNA513371) | rock metagenome | isolation source: Antarctica rocks | place: Antarctica: Victoria Land, Finger Mt nord | collected 2015-12-18 | reverse complement strand
GGCATGGCCAAGTATCTCGAGGGCGATAAATCGTTCGTTCCGGCCAATGGTCTGATCATCATCCCGACCAAGATCATCGAGAAGGACAATGTCGACGCCTTCGCAACCGAGTTGCGGGAGCGCCAGGACAAGAAATAGGGTCGGCAGCCGTCGCGAGAGAGGCAGCGCCCATCCTCCTGCAGCTCGACAACATCGAGAAATTCTATCCCGGCGTGCGGGCGCTAAAGGGGGTCAGCTTCACGATCTCGGCGGGCGAGGTCGTGGGCCTGATCGGCGAGAACGGCGCCGGGAAGTCGACGCTGATGAAGGTGCTGGGCGGCGTGGTGGCACCCAGCGGCGGCAAGATTAGGGTCGGGGACAAAGCGTACCCAGCGCTCAGCGTGACGCAGTCGCTGGGCGCCGGCATCGCCTTCGTGCACCAGGAACTCAACTTGTTCGACAATCTCGACGTCGCAGCGAACGTGTTCATCGGGCGCGAGCCGCGCGGCTATGGTCCGTTGCAGTTGATCGACCGCAAGGAGTTACGGCGCCGGGTCACGCCGCTGCTGCAGCGGCTCAGCTGCGATTTCGCCGCCGACACCTTGGTCGCCGATCTCTCGATCGCGCAGTGTCAGCTCGTCGAGATCGTCAAGGCGCTCTCGCTCGACGCCCGCGTGATCATCATGGACGAGCCAACGTCGAGCCTGACCATCACCGAAACGAACCGCCTGCTCGTGGTAATCGCAGACCTCAAGGCGAGCGGCGTCGCGGTGATCTTCATCTCACATCGGCTGAACGAGGTCTCGCATTGCGCCGACCGGGTCGTGGTGCTCCGCGACGGCGAGGTGGTCGGCACGCTCGACCGGGCCGGCATCAGCCACGACGCGATGATCCGGCTCATGATCGGGCGCGACTTGAAGACGGTTTACACGCCGCCCTCTTCGCCGGCCACGGGCACGCTGCTTGATCTCGTCGACCTCGAGACCCCTACCTATCCGGGCCGCAGAGTCACGCTTTCGCTGCGGGGCGGCGAGATCTTGGGGCTGGCCGGCTTGGTGGGCGCGGGCCGCACCGAGCTTGCGCGCGTCCTCTTCGGCATCGATCCGCCGCTGGGCGGTGCGATCTCGATGGGCGGAGAGAAAATCGCGATCGCGAGCCCCCGCGATGCGATCGATCGCGGCATCTACCTGATCCCGGAGGACCGCAAGAAATCCGGCCTGATCCTCGACGACCCCATCCTCGAGAATATCTCGCTGCCGAACCTTCCCGCCTACGCCCGAGCTTGGCTCGTCGACCCGGCGGCTGAGCGCCGGGCAGCCGAGACGCAGCGCCAGGCCCTGCGTATCAAGACGCCAACGGTCCAGACGCTGGTGGGCTCGATGTCGGGCGGCAACCAGCAGAAAGTCGTGCTCGGCAAGTGGCTCGGCATGAGCCCCAAAGTGATCATCTTCGACGAACCGACGCGCGGGATCGACGTTGGGTCCAAGGCGGAGATCTACGCGCTGATGCGGGCGATGGCCGACAACGGCGTGGCTATTTTGATGATTTCCTCGGACATGGAGGAGGTGATCGGCGTCAGCGACCAAGTCGCAGTGATGCACGAAGGCGCCGTCACCGGCGTACTCGGGCGCGACCAAATGAGCGAGAGCGCGATCATGGCACTGGCCGTCGGCATAGGGTCGCCATGCTGAAGAAGGACCTCGGCCTGTTCCTGCTGATCGTGCTTGTGGGGGCGGTGGTCGCGGTGCTCAATCCGCGGTTCATCTCGGCCATCAACATCTCCAACACCGCTAACCTAATCGGCCTCTACGGGCTATTCTCGATCGGGGAGGGTTTCGTGATCATCACGGGCGGCATCGACCTGTCGATCGGCTCGGTGTTCGCGTTGCTGGGCGTGATCTTCATCCAACTCGTCAACGGCGATGGGCTGAACTGGGCGCTCGCGACCGTCATCATCGTTGCGGCCGGCGTCGTGATCGGCTTGGTCCACGGCTTCCTGATCACGCGCGCCAAATTGCAACCCTTCGTGGTCACGCTGTGCGGCCTGCTGATCTACCGCGGGGTCGCGCGCTACTACACCGACGACGGCACCGCCGGGTTCGATTTCGGCACCTCCTATCCGACGCTCGAATGGCTGACTACCGGCCGGGTCTACGGGGTGCCCAACAGCTTCACGGCGTTCGCGATCCTAGCCGTGATGATGGCGGTGCTGCTGCATCGCTCGGTGTTCGGCCGCTATCTGTTCGCGGTCGGCAAGAACGAGGAGGCAGCGCGCTACTCGGGGATCAATACGCGGCGGATCATCGTCTTGGCCTATGTGATCTGCTCGGGCCTGGCCGGGCTCTCGTCGGTGTATTTCGCGATGTACACGCGCTCGATTTCGCCGGCCTCGCATGGCACGTTCTACGAACTGTATGGCATCGCAGCCGCGGTGCTCGGCGGTTGTTCGTTGCGAGGCGGCGAGGGCTCGATCCTTGGGATTGCGCTGGGAGCGGTGCTGCTGCAAATCCTTCAGAATCTCGTCAACCTGCTCGGCATCCCGTCCTCGCTTAACTTCGCGGTGATGGGCGGCGTGATCCTGATCGGCGTGCTGGCGGACCTCCAGCTCAAGCGCCTGCGCGCCTTGCGCTCGTCGCGTTGACGGAAAGCCGGTCCGGGCCTCTGTGATCGCGGATAAACGAACTAGGAAACCAGCGATGCGGGCAATGGTGGTGGGCGACGCCGGATGGGAACTGCGCGACATTCCCGCGCCGCAGCCGGGCCCTGGCCAGGTGCTCGTACTCGTCCGCGCGGCCGGGCTGAATCTCGCCTGGGATTGACCCGGATTGGTGGACACCCCAAACGCTTTCGCGAAAGGTGTTATCATGCTGAAAACGCCAGGCCATGCGGCCGCGCTCGGCAATGATCTGCTGGTGACGGTCTCGCATGGTCGGCGCCGTCTGGGATTTGTCGCTCGGCACGGCGCTGGAGCGTGGCGGAACGATGACGGACGCCTCGGGATAACGGGCGGCAACTTGGCCATAAACGCCGTCCTGGTCGTAAGCACCATCGGCGGTGAACGAGGCGACCGGGCCATTCACCTGATCGAGCGAGGCCCCGACCTGCGAGGCATCGTCGATGTCGCTGGTGGTCAGCGCCGCCGCCGCGATCTGCCCAGTGTCGGCGTCCATGGTAATGTGCAGCTTGCGCCAGGACCGCCATGTCTTCGTTCCGTGTTTCTCGAGCAGCCCTTCGCCGGAGCCGCAGAGCTTCAGCCCCGTACTGCCCACCAGCAGGTGCACGGGACCGGAGCTTGGCCGTGGACCAACCACGGCCAGGTTCTCGGCTCGGCGGCTCAAGGTTGTATGGTCCGGCACCGCGAGATCGAGACCAAGCAGGGCGATGATGGAGCCGATCAACCCTTCGGTCTGCCGCAGGGCCAAGCGGAACATCACTCTCAACGTCAGCGCCGTCGCGATCGCCAGGCCCGAATAGCGTGGCTGGCCGCCTCGCGTCGTTCGCGGCTCAGCTTTCCGTGCAGCGATCGCCGCGTCGGTATCCCCACACAGTCAGGCTGCCACGTTGCCGCAGGGCGGCATCGTAGGCAGCAGAGTTCGTGGCCCGGTGCCATTGCTTTGGGATGTGGTGGCGACGCTCGGCGTTGGTTTTGAACGGCACGACAATCCCCCCACACCGCGACAGGGAGCGGCCCCCTCCTCATCCTACCTCAGCCGAGGCCGCAGCGATCCATGCAACAGAATCACATCGATGATGACTCCGCAAACTTTCATTCTCCAGAACCGCCCAGGCGGAAATCAATGATCTCCAAAGTGTCTGGAGATTGCTGGACAGTTCCATTGTCCGCTCCTGGGCAATACGCCATTCTCTTACGTGAGAAGGACCACGATCCATGGCGTCAAAGTTTGAGCATCTCTTTACGGTGGACGATGGCGCTCTGGGGGAACTCGCGCCGCGCGCTTTCTTGGCTGATCGCCTCGACCGATCCGATCGCCTTGCGATCACCATCTTCTGGATTGTGGTTGTTGGTCTAGTGGGATCGCGGGTTGCCTACTTCGATCCGATCTATGGCGGGGCGATGAATTACGCTGCAAACCTCGCGCATATCGTAGGATCACTTTTCGGCTGAGGAATTGTTGAGACTGCTTGTAGCAAGCTGCTGCTACTGAGCGGGCCCAAAAGAGTTTGTCCTTCTCTCTCTCGTGCGGCTGACATATGTAGTCTTCTCTCGGGAGAAGATCTGGCCGCGAATGGCTCAACCATCAACGTCACACCCTCAGTCGCTCATGGCAGCGGTTCCTGGAATCGTCCTCTGCATCGTCGTCACGCTTGTTTCGCTAACGGCGCAGATGGCCGAGGAGAGGGCGTTCGGGCACCCTTTCGTGGAAGCCCTCGTCGTAGCCATCCTCCTCGGTATGGCCATCCGCATGTTTTGGCAGCCAGGGGCGCGCTGGCGGAGCGGCATTGCGTTCAGCGCCAAGCAGTTGCTCGAATTCGCTGTCATGCTGCTTGGGGCGTCCATCAGTCTCGGCGCAATCGTGGCGTCCGGTCCGCTCCTACTTGGCGCGATCGTGGCAACGGTGTGTGTGACAATCGCCGCGAGTTTCTCCATCAGCCGCACGCTCGGACTCCCTACCCGCATCTCGATCCTGATCGCGTGCGGCAATTCGATCTGCGGCAACTCCGCCATTGCAGCCGTGGCGCCCGTGATTGGCGCCGACAGCGACGATATCGCCTCGTCGATCTCGTTCACTGCCATTCTCGGCGTGCTGATGGTGCTCGGCTTGCCGTTGTTGATCCCGCTCCTCGGCCTGTCACCCACGCAATACGGCATCCTCGCCGGCCTCACCGTTTACGCCGTGCCGCAGGTGCTCGCGGCTACGGTGCCGGCCGGCCTTGCCAGCACACAGATCGGCACCTTGGTGAAGCTGGTGCGGGTACTAATGCTCGGCCCAGTCGTCGTTGCGCTCTCGCTACTGGCCCCACGGTTGCGTGCCGGCGCGAGCGGACCTGTGCGACGACCGGGTCTGACCAAGCTGGTACCATGGTTTATCATCGGCTTTCTTCTGCTCGGTGCGGCGCGCTCGCTCGGCCTGGTGCCCGATGCCGTCGTCGCGCCTGTTGCGAGGGGGGCCAGCCTGCTGACCGTCGTATCTATGGCCGCGCTCGGGCTGGGCGTCGACGTCAGGATCATCAGCCGTGTGGGCGGCCGAGTCACGACCGCAGTGACGTTATCGCTACTGCTACTGCTGACGATCAGCCTCGTGCTGATTCGTCTACTTGGCTTTTCGTAACAAGCGGCGCTATCACGACAACAGGCGCGCGCCGCACCGCTTCAGCGCGAGCCGTGCGAGGGCAGCGCTGGCATCCACTGTCCTGACGCGAAACTCGTCCACGTCGCCGAGCGCCACCGAGATCTCAGTGCAGCCAAGGATGACCGCGGTGCAGCCCTGGTAGAGCATGCCGCGAACGACCGACGCTAGGCCGGTACGGCCATCGGCCAGTCGTCCGACCTTGACGGCATAGATCCCGGCGTCAACCGGCGCGGCGTCGTCCGGGAGCCGACACTCTAGACCCTGCTCGCTCAGCACCGATTGATAGATGTCGGCTTTGATCGTCCCTTCCGTGGCCAGGAGTCCGATCGGCCCGCGCTCGAGCCCGCGCTCGCGCAGCGCTTCCACCGCGGCATGGACGATGTGTAGGATCGGGACCGGCGCGCGCGCAGCAAGCTCGTCATACCAAGCGTGAGCGGTATTGCAGGGTATTGCGATCAGCTCGGCGCCACCGGCGACCAGCCTTCCAATTCCTTCAACCATCGCATCGCTCGGACTGGGGCCGCCGCGCAGCAACGCGTCCATGCGGTCGGGGATTTGCGGGAGGCATGCCACCAGGAACGGGATATGATCCTGGTCACGGTTGGCCTCAGTCTGGAGCACGAGCTTCTCCAGGAAGTCGACCGTAGCAAGCGGCCCCATGCCGCCTAGCACACCGAGCATGGCCACTCCGGCGCTGAAAGCCGCCGCTGCCCGCGCCCGCTCACATGCGTCCCTTCCAAGGCACCACGCGAGGCTCGACGAAGCGCATCAGCATGTCGAACGCAAAGGCGATCGCGGCGATGATCATGATGCCGAGGATGACGGTCGGCGTTTGCAGGAACTGCGAGGCTGTCAGCACCATGTAGCCGATGTCTTGCGTCACGGCGGCCATTTCGGCGGCGACCAGTGTCGTCCAGCCGAAATCGAAAATGCCGCGCATGGCGGCGATGAGCAGCAGCGTGTCGCCTTGATCGGCAACGCCGTAGATCTCGCCGGGCCTGGTGGGGCGTGCGCGCGAAAAGCGGCTCAGCAGCGATGCTGGTGAAAGCGACCGGGTCGGCCGCGCCGAACCACTTCAGCTCGACGCCCATTGCGCGATTGTCGGCAACGAAATGCTCGGCAGAAGCGGGCGAGACCCTCGGGATCAGGAACTGAATGGACGAGCCGACGAAGCGCTCCACTGCCGGACGCACCGGCACATGGAAGCTCCTCACCGTTCGCAGCCATGTCTCGACCGCGCGGTAGCGCTCGTTCCAGCGCTCGATGTTTGTCTCCAAGGTCGCGAGTTCTGGCCGCAGGATCGCCGCCCGGAGATTGTCCAGCCGACCCGACATGTTGGGGGTTTCGAGCCGGATCTGCTCGGAAGCGGAGCTGTCTGGCCCGGCGCCATGGCGTTCGTAGAGCATGTAGGAGCCGGACAGGATGGTCGCGCGGGCGATCAGCGCCGGTTCGTCGGACGTCAAGAAGCCGCCCTCACCGGAGTTCCTGTGCTTGTAGGTCTGGGTGCTGAAGCATCCCGCCAGGCCGCAGCTGCCACTGCGCCGCCCGTTCCAGGCCGCTCCCATCGTGTGTGCGCAATCTTCGATCATCATGACCGATCGCTCGGCGAGCAATGCCGTCAAAGCGTCCATGGCGGCGAGGTGACCCCGCATGTTGGGCAGCAGCAGGAAGCGTGCCCCGCTATGGCTGATCTTGGCTGCCAGATCGTCCAGGTCGATGATCAGATCGTCGGTGATCTCGACGAGAACCGGCATGCCGCCCGCTGCCACGATCGACCCTGGCACCGGCGCCAACGTGAAGCCATTGGTCAGGACCGGCTCACCTTGGCGGTAGGCCCGCGGCCCGCAGCGCCGTGGCCATCGCATAGCCTCCGGAGGCGCAGGCCAGACAATACTTGGCGCCCTGGCATCGCGCGTACTCCGCCTCGAGCAGCGATGTTTCCGACGTCTCGCCCTCGGCCACGTTGTGGTGATGCAACCGGCCGGTCTGCATCACGCGGGTGGCGGCAGCGATCGCCTTTTCACTGAGCGCCTCCTGCTGCGTGAAGCTGCCCGTGAATGGCATGTCCGCCGCGGACGTCATCAGGCGGCGTTGCTCGCACTGTCGAACACGAACGCGTTCGTGTAGCCGAACAGGGCCGCCGACCCGCCCGTGTGGACGAAGACGATCCGCTCTCTCTTATCGAACGTTCCCTTGCGCACCAGGTCGATCAGCCCGGCGGCGCCCTTGCCGGTATAGACCGGGTCCAGCAAGATGCCTTCCAGGCGGGCGAACATCTCGATCGCCTCGACACCGCCGGGTGTCGGAATGCCATAACCGTCGCCGACGTAATCGGTGTTGGCCACGACGTCCTCGCGCTTGACGACGCCTGGGCAGCCCAACTTCTCCGCCGTCGCGACCGCGAGCTTGTAGACGTTCTCTTCCTGCTTGGCCTTCGGCGCGCGCACGCCGATGCCGAGCAACGGAATTCCGGAGTTGACGGCCTTCAGACCGACGATCAGACCGGCCTGCGTGCCGGCGCTGCCGGTCGCGTGGACGACATGGTCGATCACCATCCCCCGGTCGTTGGCGTCGTTGACGAGTTCGAGCGCGCAATTGACATAGCCGAGCGCTCCGGTCGGGTTGGAGCCGCCGCCGGGAATGACGTAGACGCGGCGGCCTTCGGCTCGGCGCTGCTCGGCAACGGCATCCATTTCCGCTTGCATGTCGACGCCGCCGGGTCGCGTCTCCGTCGTCGCGCCGTGGAGCAGGTCGAGGAACACGTTGCCATTATACTTGTAGTTGGGATCGTTGGAGCCGGTCCGGTCCTCGAGAAGGATGTGACATGCCATTCCGAGCTTGGCCGCAAAGGCTGCCGTCTGCCGGGCGTGGTTGGACTGCGTCGCGCCTTGGGTGATGACCAGATCCGCGCCCTGGGCCTGCGCCTCGGCCATCAGGAACTCGAGCTTGCGAGTCTTGTTGCCGCCCGTCGACAATCCGGTGCAGTCGTCGCGCTTGATCCACAACTCCGGCCCGCCAAGCTCGGCAGAAAGCCGATCCATCTTCTCCAACGCCGTCGGCAGGTGGGCGTGGCGCAACCGCGGAAAGCGGGAAAGATGCATCGGATGACCTATCACAGAGACTATCGGAGGATAGGTTATTACGGGGGTCAAGTGACTGCCAGTGCAATCTCTGTCATCAAAAATGCAGGCATGGCATATTAGCCCATCTTATGCGCGCACATGCCAGGGATTCGGTGACGGGTGTAGTACAACGGGCTAATATCGTTTACTGAATTGAGTGTCGAGACCAAGCCGTCCACGCGATCGCGCGAGCCACACCCGCCATGACCGAAGATACCCTCCTGCCGTTCGCTTTCCCACTCGTCCAGCGCAAGAAAGTCGTCGCCGCATTCGATGGCGGGCGCCTGACGTCCGATGGCGGCGTGATGCTCATGGCCGCCGCCGAACGGCGTCTGGGCATCGTCGACAAACCGGCCACGCTGATCGCCGATCCGCGCGACCCGGCCCTGGTCACGCACAGCCTCGCCGACATCCTGCGTGCCCGCATCCTGGCCATCGCCTGCGGCCATGCGGACGGCAACGACCTCGATCGCCTGCGCAGCGATCCCGGCTTTAAACTCGCCTGCGGGCGCCTGCTAGATAGCGGCGACGATCTATGCTCGCAGCCGACCATCTCTCGGTGGCCTTGAGCGCCAACGGCGATCAAGGCACCGACCCACCACGAGGTGGCGGCCATGAGCTACGCCATGATCGATATCTATTGCGCCAGCTACCCCCGCTCGCGGCGCGAGGTCACGCTCGATATCGACGACACCTGCGATGTCGTGCACGGCGCCCAGCAACTCTCGCTGTTCAACACGCATCATGGCGAGCGGTGCTTCCTGCCCATTCATGTCTATGACACCGCAACCGCGCGCCCCGTCGCCGTGCTGTTGCGGTCCGGCAAAACCCCGTCCGGCCGCGAAGTGCGTGGCCACATCCGCCGCATCACGCGCCGCATCCGCACGCACTGGCCGCACACGAAGCTGACGTTTCGCGGCGACCGTCATTACGGGCGCCACGAGGCCCTGGCGCTACGACCGCGTTGCGGTCGCTTAACGCTTGGATCGCTTCGCGATGGTGCGAGTCCAACGGCGTCGACTACATCTTCGACCTCGGCGGCAACGATGTGCTGGATCGGCAAGTCGAGGAGACCGCCGACGATGTGCGGGTGCGCCATGCCGAGGGCGAGGCACCGCTGGTGCGGCGCTACGCCGAGATAAGCTACGGCGCCAAATCCTGGAAATGCCAGCGGCGCGTGAGCGCACGCATCGAGGCGGGCTGCAACGGATTGGACATCCGCTACGTCGTGACCAACATCCGGCGTGGCAGTGCGGAGTGGCTGTACGACACGCTGTATTGCGAGCGGGGCCAGGCGGAAAATCTGATCAAGCTCCACAAGAGCCAGCTTGCCTCCGATCGCACCAGTTGCCGTTCACCGCTCGCCAACCAGGTGCGCCTGCTGCTCCACACCGTCGCCTATTGGCTGCTGCTGGCCGTGCGCGACGCCAACCCCAAGCAACAGCCACTAGCTCGCGCCGAGTTCACCACCCTGCGGCTGCGGCTGACAAGGTGGCGGCCAGCGTCATCGAGACCGCCACGCGGGTGCGCATCGCCTTCGCCGCCTCGCATCCGGAGGCCGAGTTATTCGCGGGCATCGCGCGCTGGTTCCAGCCCACCGGGCCATGACGCGCGGGGCGATGTGCCCCGAACTCGCCCAGTTCCGCCAACCTCCAGCGCCCAACAGATATGTTCGGAAGACGCGACGAAAGGTCGCATCGGGGAAGCGCGTCCTCCGCCCAGGCGGCCCCAATCACTCCCGAGCTACGAATAAGATGGGCTAACCAGCTCACTACCCGATCCGTAGGCTTCTCGCCGGATCTTGGTCGTTCCGGCCTCATTCCGGGTCAGCCTCTGAGGCTGGAGGCCGGCGCATAGAACGCGACGCCTTCCGAGACCAGGTTGGGCTGATAGCTCGCACTCGCTGGGCTTGTGAGACCGGCCAATTCGGCGGGACTGCTCGTGTAGAGATGCGCGCCGTTGGTAGTATCGAACAACCGACGCACTGCAATGTCACCGGATTGCGGGGAACCGTGTTCGTAGAAGCTGGAGTTCGGCTCGTAGACGTAGTTGGCACGAAAGTCGGAATTGGCCGGGTTCATGATGGCATCACGCTCGCTGGCGCTCGCGGTCAAGAACTGCGCGCCGTTGGTGCTATCGAAAAACCGATAGACCGCGATCGCATTCGGATCAGCGGTGGCCGGGTCGATGGCGGCGAACCCGTTTGTCTCCGCGACGAACTCGGGTCGGTAGCTTGGCGAGTTCGGGTTGGTGATCGCGTTCTTCTCGTTCACGTTGCCGGTGAGGAAATGCGCCCCGGTCAAGGTGTTGAAGAACCGGAAGACCCCGATCGTGCCGGCCGTGCCGCTAGTGATCGGCGGTTGGCCGGAAGGCGGCGGCTGGCCGGAGGGCGGCGCGGCAGCGGGGTCGAGACCAACGACAGTGGTTGGCGCCGAGGGTACGCTCTCGGGTGTGCCTTGCTGATCGGTATAACTGGCGACGACCGTAATGGTCGTGCCGACCTGGGCTTGGGTGAGTGCGAACGTGACGTTGGTGGCACCGGCGATGTTGACGCTGTTCGCCTGCCATTGATACGCTATCGTTCCCAGGCCGTCTGGATCGGCCAGGTTGTTGCTGGCGGTGAGTGTCTGGTCTTCCGTTGGCGTGCCGCTGATGGTGACCGTTCCGGTGGGCGGGCTATTGGCGAACAGGAACGCTTCAATGCTGGTCAGCGTGTCCGTCCCATCGGGGGAGCCAGCACGATTATCAACGACCGTGTAATTGCCGGCCGCGCCGGTCACGGTATAGTCGCCGCGGCGACCAGAATAGACGGCAGTATCAAAGCCGGCGCCGCCATCGATGACGTCATTACCGGCGCCGCCGGTAAATGTGTCGTTCCCGCCGCCGCCGTTCAGCGTGTCGTTTCCGGCGCCACCGACAAGCACATCGGCGCCATCGCCGGCCGTCAGTAGGTCGTTGCCGCTACCACCGGTAATAGTGAAATTCTCGACGCCCACAAAGTCGACGGAACTGCCAGCAAGGTCAGCGATATGACCAACATATCCAGTGCTGAGGTTGCCCCCAGTGATGCCGCCGGTCACGTTCGTCGTCATGGCCGCATAGTTGACGATCAGGCGATCGTTGCCAGCTCCCGCATCGACGGTGTCCACTCCGCCGATGACCGATATTGTATCGTTCCCCGCTCCGGTTGAAATCGTATCCGTACCTGTCCCACCCAGAACGGTGTCGTTTCCGGCTCCCGTGGTAATGGTGTTGGCACCATTGCCGCCGTTGATGAAGTTGCCCCCATCTAACGCAGTTATTGTATCGTTACCACTGCCACCGATAACCGTGTTCGCACCTTGACCGGCATTAATGGTATTGGCGCCGTCACCAGCATTGATGTAATCGTCGCCCGCGCCAGTCGTGATGGTATCTGCGCCAGCACCGGTTAGAACGGTGAAATTTTGGATGGTTCCATTAGTGATCGTGACGCTACGGCCGCCGCCGCCAGCTTCAGTAAAGTTCGATGTCGAATCGCCGGTGACTGCACCGGTTGCGAGGTGATAATCAACGATCAGCCGTTTAACGCCGCCAGGCCCCCCGTTAACCGAATCAACGCCGTTGGAGACGGTAAAAACATCATTGCCGTTGTTGCCGACGAGTGCATTGCCGCCGGCCGAGTCAACGATGTTGATAGGCGCAGCGCCAGCGAGCGTAAGGCTTCCTTCGCTTGCCGACAGTTGCAGCACGATGCCGGTCGAAAGTGCATCACCAGTGACTGTCAGGCCGCTCTGCGTAACGGTCGCGGTTTCGTTGCTATAGCCACTCGCAAGCTGAATCGTGTCGCTTGGACTAGCTGCGGCGATCGCCGCCGCTATCGTTTGGTACTGGGCATTCGGCCCAACGAGAAGAATGGCCATTTTCTATCCTTGTGAAAAGGGCCAAGGGATGTGTGACGTCCCCGAACCGTGTCGGCAGCGATAACGCTTGCCACGCAAGATGCAGCGGCGCTTTGGAGAGACTGAAAGTATAACCGGACTGGCCCGTAAGATAATCCACCGAGCTTGCGGTGTCTCTGTCCCGTATAACCCTAGTCGATATGAGAATGTATAACCACAGAAAAATTCGTGTACACTAAGAATAACGATAATTATTCGATAATATGACTTGGCTCGACTTTCCGCATCTCAAGCTGCAAGCGAGAGATTCTCCACGAATCGTTTGAGCAAGCGCAACGGCATTACGACGGTATCGGTCATTGTCCGGGACATCGAAAGATCTGGCGCCGCCGCCGGGTGCGAAAAGCTTTTCGAAGAGAAGATTTCTGGGGCCACACGCAATCGCCCTAAACTCGAGAAGCTGATCGAGCAACTGCGCAAAGGTGACGTGCTCGTGGTTACCCGCCTCGACCGGTTGACCCGCTCAACCTCCGA
>JAABUQ010009775.1_pt1 | contig 12829 bp, 9 predicted proteins | sample 5560001 | NCBI WGS metagenome assembly JAABUQ01 (sample SAMN10711888, study PRJNA513371) | rock metagenome | isolation source: Antarctica rocks | place: Antarctica: Victoria Land, Finger Mt nord | collected 2015-12-18 | reverse complement strand
ATGTTTTCGCCGCCCTCCTGCGGCTTGACCACTTTGAGCAGGGTAGACGGGGGCAGGATAAACTGACCTTTGGCGACAACAAGATGGGCCTGCAACTCAGGGGCAAGCAGCGTGCCGCCGACATGGACATCGCCCCGCGCATCCGCGCGCAGCAGGGACGAGCGCACCGAAACAGTCTCGTTGCGCGCGCCGCCCAAAGCGACATGGATGTCAAACTGCGGGTCAAAGCTGTCCTGCGTGGTTTCGGCGACGGTGTAGGTAAGGCTGATGCCGCCGGTGGGGTCGCGCTCCGTGGTCAGCTTGACGCCGCCGTTGAAGTAGCCCAGCCCGCGAATGGCGGCCAGATCGCGCTGAGCCGACGCGGGGTCAAACTCCTGTCCGACCTTTTGGGTGACAACGGCCAGTATCTTGGGCGTGGAAACACTTTCGCCCCCGGCATGGGCGATGCTGATGCGCGCAATGCGTCCGGTCGGCTCAGTCACCGAGGGGACAGTGCCACTGGCGCGGGAAACAACCAGGGGATTGCCCGCACTGGTGGCGATGCGGGGCGAAAGCCACGGCCCGGTCAAAGAGATTTGGCCGTCCAAAGTGCCGCGCGCGCCGCTGTTGAATGTTTGGGCGAGCAGGGTCTGCTTGCCGGTTTCATCCAGGGTAAAGCCGTTCGCGCGCACTCGCAGGTCGGCCTGCGTCAAAGTGCCGCCGCCCGAAACAAACACCGTGCCGTCTTTGGACGATTGCGCAGCCAGGCTTTGCACCGTGATGCGGCCCCCGCCAACAAGAATGCGCCCGCCGATTTTAGCAAGGCCTGTGCCAAAGCCCGTCAGGCCCACAGACGCATTGGCGATGTCCACCTGCCCCTGCAAAGCCTGGTTTGCGCCCAAGCTGACGGCGGCGGTGAGTGCCCCGCCCGTGCGCGCCGGGTCAATGAGCGACGGGCTGAGCAGGGCCAGCACGGACAGGTCGGCGATCTGAAGCTTTGCCTGCAGCGGCTGATCGGCCTGCGCGGCAAGCAGGGTCTGCGCGGTCACCGCAGACAGGTTCAGCGGCAGCGTGCCGCTTAAAGTCGCCACGACCCTGCCGCCCTTGAAGGCGGCAAGGTCGCTGACAGAAAGCAGGCGCACGGAGCCTTGAGGCGCGCGCGTCAGGGTGACCGCGCCGGTGCGGATGCTGTCCAGCGCGTAGCGGCGGGCATCGCTGCCGTCCTGCCCGCCCATGTCTAGGGCAGGCTTGTCCAGGTCAAGCGACCCAATCAGGTCAGGAGAATAGGTGGGGCCGCTCGCCTGCACCGACAAGGCGCTCACCGTGCCAGACAATCGGCGGGCGCTGCCATCCTGCCCGCGCGGCACCAGGCCGTTGAACAGGCCCAGCGGGATGTTAGACGCATCCAGGGATGCATCCAGGCTGCCATCCAAGTTTGCGGTGCCCGAGGCATGCAGGCTGGCGGCCTGCGCGCGGGCATCCAGCGTATCTAGGGTAATCAAACGCCCTGCCAGGCTGCCTGACGCCAGCACGGTCGGCACAAGGATGCCGTCCGCGCGCAAATTGATCACCTGAGCCTGGGCACGCACGAAGGGCTTCGCGCCGCCGGCAAAGGTGCCGGTTAGCTGCGCGCTGTCCGCCCCACTGTCCTCCCCTGCCGTGATGCGCGAGGCCAGCAACGTTCCGGCAATCTGCGGGGCATCCAGCGTGCCGCCCACCGTGAGATTGGGTATGGACACTGTGGCGTCAGGCGAGAACGGCAAGGCATCCAGGGACGCGAGGAACTTTTGCGCGGCGGGCGTTTTGGCAAAGCGGCTCGCGCGCACCGTATCTACAATGTGCGAGAAGTGTTCAGGCGCATCGGCAGGGATGGATGCGGAAAGCGCGATGGCACGAGGCTGATTGGCATGGCCGGGCGCGGGCAGCTCTAGCCGCACATCTTTAATGACATAGGTAATTGGGCGCGGGGCGGGAGCGATTGGATTGCCCTCGGCATCCGTGTCGCCGGGCAGAAAAGAAAACACGAGGGGGGCGGGGGTTTGTGTGAACACGCCATTCGCATAGCGTCCTGCCAGGGAAAGCGGGGCAATGTTTTGGCCGTCAATGCCCAGGCTCTGGCCGGACACGCGAAGCGCGCCCGTAGGCGATTGGAGCGTGCCGCCGAGCGTGCCATTGAATGCCAGAATGCCCTTGAGGTCGGCATACGAGCTAAACAAGGGCCGAAATAAATCAACGTTGACATTTGTGCCGCTCACGGCGGCGGCAAGGCGTCCGGTGCTGGGGCTGAACTGGCCCCGTGCCTGGACGCTCGCCCCGCCTTCCACGCGGGCAAAGCCGTTGTCCACGCGCACAGTCCCGTGGTTGTAGGCGACGCTGGCCCCAAGCTTGTCAAAGCGATACGCATCAATGGTGGCGTCCGTGACTGTGGCCTGCCCGGTCACCTGGGGATTATTCACCCGGCCCGCAATGCGGAATGCCCCCTGCGCCGTGCCTGTCAATGTCGGCAGATTGAGCGGAGCGGCAGCAGTGCGGCCATGTCCCTTAGCCCGCGCCTGCACGGTTTGGGCGAGGGTGATAAAGTCCTGCACGTCGCCCTGGGCAAGAGAAACATTGAGCGCCAGCAGCGGATTGCCGGACGCAAGCTGGGACACGTGGCCTGACACGCGCGCTTCGGTAGGAAAGCGCCGCACGACCACGCTCTGCAAGGTCGCGCCGTCCAGGCCCGCCGCGAATCTGCCGGTCAGGGCATCCACGCCTATGCCGTTAAACTTGCCGTTGTACACCTGCGCCGTGCCGGATACGCGGGGCGTGGCAAGCCGGCCTGTCACGCGCGCCTGCGCATACGCCAGCCCGCCAATTGGCAGCTTGGCATAGGGAGCCAGCAGCGTGGAAAGGTTTGCGCCGCTCGCGCTCACGGCAAGGTTCCAGGCGGCATTGGGCGTGGTCGGCACGCGCCCGCTGACTGTCGCCGCCCCGCCGTGCCCATCCTGCACGACGGCCCGGCGCACCACAACGTCCGTGCCGGGTATCCAGGCGATGCGCCCGCGCACCGTGCCAAGCGTTGTGCGCTGCACGCGAGGATGGCTTATTACTACATTGGCGACCAGGGACAGCGGCGCATTCGGCCCGCCATTGGTGGAGCGCGATAAGAACTCCGCGCTCCCGATCCCGCCCAAACTCAGGAGCGTGCGGCCCGGCGTGGGCGGCAGGTGCAGGCGCGACACATCCACGCTGGACACGCGCCCCCCAATCGCAATGGACGGCACCAGCGACTGCGTGTTGACCGTGGCCCGCAGCACACCCTGCCCGCCTGCCGCAAGCTGGAAGCCGACCGTAGGCAGAGACAGCACATTGTTGGCGTACAGCACGCGCCCGCGCACGTCCGTCGCCGCGTTGCCCTGGTAGGCAATGCGCGGGATGCGCACATTGGCGCTCACGACAGGAAAGTCCGCCGAGCCGGTAATCTGCGCTGTCGCCGACCCGACGCTGAGCGTGACGCCCGGCGGCACATGGATCGCGGGCAGAACGCGCAGCAGGGGGTTCGGGTTGATGCGGCTTCCGAAGGCCGTGAATGCTAGCTGCGGGCGGTACAAGTCAAACACCGTCCCATGGAACGACACGCCCTGCCCTGCCGCGCGGCCCGCACCGTCAATGCTGACGCCTACCCCGGTAAACAAGGCCGTGCCGCCGATGCCGCTCAGGGGCAGGTAGCGCACGCGCGGGTCTACTAAAGAGATTGCTACATTGGAGAAGTTGACGCGGCCTGACAGATCAATGGGCGCATTGGGCAGCGGCTTGTGCAGAACGGCGGCGATCAAATCTAAGTTTGCGCGTCCCTGCGTGATGCGTCCCTGCGGAAAAGCCTTGAAGTAATCCGCCCAGTAGGCGGCATCGGCATCGGACACCTGGGCCGACACGCGGTAGCGCGACGACATCAGGCGCGAGGCATCGCCCTGAATACTCACATTTGCCAGGCGCTCCGACCGTCCCTGCCCCGTGCCCGCAAAGTAAACATACCGCTCGGAGCCGCAGTTGACGACGGTATTAATAGCATACAAAGTGTTGAGAGCAGGGCGCTCGCGCAGGCGGGCAGGCGCGACATAATCGCGGAAATGCAGCGTGCCGTTGTGCACAATCACAGTTCCGACAAATGGCTTGCTGCTGCTTTTGGGGCGTGATTTGATAATGTCGCTGATGTTAAACCGCGCGTTGGAAAAGCGCTCAAACAGCACCGTGGGGCTGTCCACCACAACGTCGCCGATAGCATGGGCAGCATTGCGCGGGTCAAACAGCAGCGAATGCAGGCGATAGTGCACCGACACGCGCCGGGCAACCAGCGCGGCCTCCCCGCCGCTCAGCGCAAACGTAGCGCGGTTGGAAACGGCAACGTTGTCTAGGATGACGACGCCCGGCTTGAAAGTAATCCGTCCGAGCCGCACCTCATGGTGAAGCTGCTGCCCGGCAATATCGGCCACTATGGGGGAAAGGTTTGCGCGCACCAGCCGCGCCACGCCGCCCAGATACACGCCCGATGCCCCCAGCAGGCCAAGCAGAGGCACCCACAACACCAAACGCCCAAGAACGCGGGCAATGCGGGGCGGCTTGGGCGGGCGAGCGGCGATAGCAGGGCGTTTTGGGTTCATGGAAGGGCTGGGCAGGCCCCTGCTTAGGCAGCCTCCGGCTGTGCTAGGCGAGGGGTGAAAGAGGCAGCGTCCTGGCTGGCAAGAAACTTATCGCTGAACTCTTTGGCATTGTACGACGAGCGGATAAACGGGCCGCTGGCGACAAACAAAAAGCCCATTTCTTCGCCGATGGCTTTGTACTCGGCGAACACGTCCGGGTGGACATATTCCACCACGTCCAAATAGTTCTTGCCGGGCTTGAGATACTGGCCGATAGTCACCGCGTCCACGCCGTAGGCTTTCAGGTCCTGCATCAGCGCGACCACTTCGTCTTTGGTTTCGCCCAGGCCCACCATCAGGCCGGATTTGGTATAGATGGACGGGTCAGCGGCTTTGACATATTCCAGCAGCTGCAGCGAGCGGATGTAGCGAGCCTGCGGACGCACCTTGCGGTACAGGCGGGGCACGGTTTCAATGTTGTGGTTGAAGATGTGCGGCTTGGCATCTACGACGGTCTGAATGTTGGCTTTGTTCCCTAGAAAGTCCGGGGTCAGCACTTCCACGATGGAACAGGGCAGCAGGGCGCGCAGGTGCCGAATGGTTTGGGCAAAGTGATGCGACCCGCCATCGGCCAGTTCGTCTCGGTTGACACTCGTGACAACCGTGTGCTTCAAACCTAGCGCGGCAGCGCTTTCGGCCACGCGGCGCGGCTCGTCGGGGTCTAGCGCCCCGCCTTTGCCGGTCTTGACCGCGCAAAAGCGGCAGGAGCGCGTGCATGTATCGCCCAAAATCATAAACGTCGCGGTCTTTTTGCTCCAGCACTCGCCCAGGTTTGGGCAGCGCGCCTCCTCGCAGACAGTCACCAGGTTGTTGGCGCGCATCAGGGACTGCACCTCGTCAATCCCCTGGCGCTTGGGCACTTTGATGGTCAGCCACTCGGGAATGCGCCGCCCTGTCCGGGGGGCATTGATCGGTATGGGCGCGGCGGAAGTCGGCAGGTCAAGTTGGATTAATTGGCTCATGAAAACACGCTTTCTTTAGTGATATTATAGCCCGCCGCGCCTTCTAAAGTCAACGAAGCGAGAGGCGGCAGGCGTGTCCAGGACCGCTCAGGCGCTTCTGCGCATCGCGCTGACGCCGTTTGATACGCGCTGCCCGCTTGTTTCCACCGCTGGTTAAGCCTGTCCTAACGACGGAAAGATTTGTTCCGTCGTTGGAACGCGCTGACAAGGGGTGAGAAAGCCCTGGGCTGCGCCTGCGGGGGCGGTTGACGCCGCGGGGGGTTTTGGCTTATACTGAGGCAGTCCAAACGTCTGCTGCGGGGAGGCTGGGAAAATGGCCGTCAAAGAACCTAGAATTGCTGCCAACAGGGTCATCGACAAGAAGTGGCTGCAAGAGCAGTTTGCCGAAATGGATGCGCGCACCGGCTTTGTGGTGGACAAAACCATGACCATTGAAAAGATGCGCAAGCTGATGCTGGAAAGCGGCATCCGCCCGGAAAAGAACGAGTTTTCCAGCGAGATACTGCGCGACCGTTACCCGGACGATTATCCGCCGGAGCCAAAGTAATCCATGCTTCAAGTATTCTGGGATGCCAGCGCCCTTTCCAAACGCTATGCGGCAGAAGCAGGAAGCGAGAGCACGGACGCCGTGTGGGCCTCCGTGTCCGCCTCGCAGATGACCGCCACATTCCTCGGCTACGCGGAAGCATATTCCATATTGCTGCGTAAACGCAATCGCAATGATCTCAGCGACGCCGCGTTTGCTGCCGCCACATCTTTACTGCGCGATGAAATTGTCAGCAGCGCCGAGTTCACTCTGCTGGATGTTGATACAAGAGACATCTTTGCGGGCATTGCGCTGATGGAGCGGCATAATATCAATTCGGCAGATGCCGTTATCCTGGCTGCCTTCTTGCGCTATGCACTGGCGCTTGGCGAGGTGTGCGTGCTAGTCGCCTCGGATCAGCGGCTGCTGAGGGCGGCCTCTGCCGAAGGCCTGAGAACGCTGAACCCGGAGCAGGCAGCGGCGGCGGACATGCCTGCATTCCTTGCCGCGCTTTGAGGACGCCGGACAGCCGTGCGGCTCTTGGTTTGCAACAGGTTTGCAAGCCGCGCTTTTCCGTTGACAAATGCGCGGCGGGGACGCTATAATAACCGTGTCCCTGAAGTCCTGCGCCGAAGTGGCGGAATGGTAGACGCGGAGGTCTCAAAAACCTTTGAGGGCGACCTCGTGGGGGTTCGAGTCCCCCCTTCGGCACCAGGGCAGAACAAACACCGTTGCTGACAAGATTTGTCAGCCGCGGTGTTTGTTTTTTGCGCGCCTGAACTGCCCTGGCCGAAACTCCGCCTTTGCTCAAAAACAACTTTGCCAGCGCGTGAACATGCTTGACACGCGCGTCGTCCTATGTGGTATACTACGCTTGTAGCAATCTCCGACCTAGGTAGTCGGCAATACACAGCGGCACAGAACGGCGGCTTACGCGCATGGCATCGGCAATGGCAATTGACAACGCAACACAATCACGGTTTCTGCAAGTGCTGCAATCCCTGCGCGCGCGGTGGCCCCAAGGGCTGCCGATGCGCGGCGAGCCGGATGCGACCGGCCATGTAGAAATGCCGCTCAGCCGGATGCAGCCGGGCGAGGTCGGGCATATCTTGTCGCTTTGCACCGAGTGCGCCGCCCGCCCGCACCTGCTGGAGTTAGGTTTCACGCCGGGCACAGAGGTTGAATTTGTGCGTGTCGCGCCGCTCCAAGACCCACTGACGGTGCGTATTCGCGGCTATCAATTGTCTTTGCGTCGGCGCGAGGCCGAGGCAGTGTGGGTGCGCGTGTGCCCGCCGGACTTTGACGACATCGGGGCGGAGCCTGCTCCCGCCGATGCCGATACAGGTGAGTGATGAATGCTGTTTTGGGGCGCTCCCCGGCGGCTCCCGCCCTAGCCCTTCAACCCCTCTACGCCCTGGTGGGCAACCCAAACTGCGGCAAAACAACAGTGTTTAACGCGCTCACGGGCCTGCGCCAGAAAGTGGGCAACTATCCGGGCGTGACTGTTGAGAAGAAGGAAGGCCGTCTGCGCCTGCCGGACGGGCACGCCGCGCGCCTGATTGACCTTCCCGGCCTGTATTCGCTCACCCCGCGCTCCCCTGACGAGGCGATTGCCCGCGACGTGCTGCTCGGCCATCGCACCGATGTCGCGCAGCCGCAGGGCATTATCCATGTCGTGGATGCGTCTAATTTAGAACGCAACCTGTACCTATCTTCGCAGTTGTTAGAACTTGGCCTGCCCACCGTGGTTGTGCTGACAATGACCGATCTAGCCGCAAAGTCGGGCCGAACCATAGACGTGGACGCCTTGTCCAGGGCATTGGGCGTGCCGGTCGTGCCTGTTGTCGCCGCGCAAAAGATGGGCCTGGATACATTAATTGAGGCGATAGAGCGCCTGCCGCAGACGCCTGCCCCGCCTGCGCGCGACTGGTTCCTGCCGTCTGCCGCCGAAGAAGAAGTGGGCGAGCTGTCCCGTTTATTAGAAACAACACACGGCACGCCGCACGGGCAAAGCGCCTCGGAAGCCGTGGGCCTGCTGATGCAAGCCAATATGCGCCCTGAAGAAGCCGGGCGGTGGTCGCCTGAGATTGTCAATCATATCGAGGCCGACCAGGCAAAGCTCGGCGCATTAGGCATTGACTTTGCGGGCGTAGTTGTGGAGGCCCGCTATGCCTGGGCGCGCCGCATCACCGAACAACTGCTGGCAAAGACGACGCGCAAAGGGCGGCGCATATCGGGCACGGAGAAGATTGACAACGTGCTGATGCACCCGGTCTGGGGCTATGTCATCTTCTTCGGCGTGATGGCATTCGTCTTTCAGACCATCTTCACCCTGGCGCAAATCCCCATGAACTGGATTGGGTCGGGCGTGAGCGCACTGCAAACCCTGGTCACCACGCACATGCCGCACGGCGACTTGCAGGACTTGCTGGTCAATGGCATTATTGCAGGCGTCGGCACCACCATCACGTTCCTGCCGCAAATACTCTTGCTGTTCTTCTTTATCGCCCTGCTGGAAGACACCGGGTATATGGCGCGCGCGGCGTTCCTCATGGACAAGGTGATGTCTAAAGTGGGGCTGCACGGCAAGTCATTTATCCCGCTCTTGTCTTCATTCGCCTGCGCCATTCCGGGCATCATGGCGACCCGCACCATTGACGACAAGAAGTCGCGCCTAGTCACTATCTTAGTCGCCCCATTGATGTCGTGTTCGGCGCGTATTCCTGTCTACACGCTGATGATTGCGGCGTTTATTCCCAACCGGCATGTGCTGGGCATCTTTACTCTGCCGGGCCTGACCATGATGGCGATGTATTTCTTGGGCATGGTGGCGGCCTTCGGAATGGCCTGGCTGTTCAAGAAGACTTTGCTGAAGGGCGCTGCGCCTGTGTTCTTTTTGGAGATGCCTCCGTACCATAAGCCCAACCCGCGCACAGTTCTGATGACCATGCTGGAGCGCGCGTGGCTGTTCCTGCGCCGGGCCGGAACACTGATTTTGAGCATCAGCATATTGCTGTGGTTCTTGTCGTCGTACCCCAAGGCTCCTGCCCACACGCCGCCCGCTCAGCAGATGGCGCATTCGTTTGCAGGCGATGCGGGCCGTGCGCTGGAGCCGGTCATTAGGCCGCTGGGCTTTGACTGGCGCATCGGCGTGAGCCTGGTGTCATCGTTTGTGGCCCGCGAGGTGTTTGTGTCGTCCATGGGCACGATCTACAGCGTGGGTGACCGCAATAGCAGCACGGAAGAAGTGTCCAAGTCTTTGCCCGACAAGCTGCGCGCCGACCCGTTCTTTTCGCCCCTGCTCGCCGTCTGCGTGATGGTCTACTATGTTCTGGCGATGCAGTGCTTGTCCACGGTGGCGGTCGTGAAGCGCGAAACCAACGGCTGGACGTGGCCGCTGTTTATGACAGGCTATATGACCGCGCTGGCCTGGATTGTGACCTTCGCCACGTACCATCTTGGCCTGGCATTGGGCTGGGGCGTGCGCTGACCCCATGGCTGTTGACATCGAGGCGCATACGCCCATGCGTGCCGCTGACATCCAATTGGCATTGCGGCTGACTTACGCGACACTGGCGTGGATGCTGGTGGAAGGCGGCGCGGCCTTATGGCTGGGAGCGAAGTCCCGCAGCCTCCTGCTGGAAGGCTTTGGGCTGGACAGCGTGCTGGAGATGGCGAGCGCGGGCGTGCTGCTTTGGCGGCTGCGCGTGGAAGCCTTTGGGTCTGCTTCTGAAGCGCGGGGAGAAGCAGCGGAGTGCTGGGCCGCACGCTTGGTGGGCTTTGGGCTGTACGCGCTGGCACTGGGCATTGTGGCGGGTGCAGGCTATGGCTTGCTGGCCCGCCATCACGCCAACACGCACGAAAGCGTCTGGGGAATTGCCATTGGGCTTGTCGCCAAAGTGGGCATGCCGCTGCTGGCAGGCATGAAACTCCAAGTCGCTGCGCGCTTGCAGTCTCGTGCCCTGCGTGCGGATGCGATGGAGGCAATCACCTGCGGCTATCTGTCTGTGGTATTAGTTGTCGGCCTTGCTGTCACCCGGCTGTTCGGCTGGTGGTGGCTGGACAGCATTGCGTCGCTAGCTCTCGTGCCGTTTTTGATAAAAGAGGGACGCGAGGCAATCACCGGCGAGTGCCGGTGCAGGGAAAAGGCAAGTGCAGGTGAATAGTCATTTCATTGACTGGCAGCAAGTCGCGGCGCTTGCCATTGTCGCTGGCGCGGCGTTCTTTGTGCTGAAGCGCTTGTGGGGACAACTGCTTGCTTTTCGGTCGCGGCCTGGGCGCCGCAAGCCGTCCCCATCCACTTCTGCCAAAACAGCCCCGCCGCGCCCGCAGCCGCTGGTGCAAATCCAACTGACCCCGCCGCGCCATATGAAACGGCCCTCTTCAGACGATTAACCCCTATGAACTCACCCGAACACGCTATCGCCGGCGGCTGGCTGGGCACTTACGCTTATGGCGGCGCGGAGGCTGATCGCCCGCCGGTGCGCTTTGACGCCACCTGGACAATGCAGGGCGATGGCGGCCGCTTTACCGGCCCTGTCCTGGATGACGGCCCGTTGGGAGAGGCGTCTACCGATGGCATGCAGACCGGACGACAGGTGGCGTTTACCAAAGTTTATGTCGCACAGTCCAGCTCCCTCACCCACCCTATCGCCTATGAAGGCAGGCTGTCCGAGGACGGCACAACCATCGCGGGTACGTGGCGTTTGTCCAACCTCTCCGGCACCTGGGATGCGCGCCGCATTCTTCCCACACCATGAACGAAACCCCGTTTTTGCTGGCATTGGGTTGGGGGCTGGCGGGCGGCTTTTCTCACTGCATCGGCATGTGCGGCGTGTTTGTCATCTCCTACGCGGGCATGCCGGACAAGGGCGCACCGCGTCATGTTCACCCCGAGCGCCACGCGCTGTTTCACGGCGGACGCCTTTTCTCTCTCGCGATGCTGGGCGCGCTTGCCGGCAGCGTGGGCAGCCTGACGCGCGGGTGGGCACAGGCACAGGGGGCGCTGAGCATTGCGGCGGGCGTGCTGCTGCTGGGCCTGGCCCTGGGCTTTGCGGGCATCTGGCCCTGGTTTAAAATCCCTGAGCCTGACGTTTTGGGCGCGGGCGGCGGGGTTCTGCGCCGCCTTTTTGTGCGCGTTTTGCGTTCGCAGGCCCGTATCAAGCCGCTGCTGACCGGCATGTTTGTTGGCCTCCTTCCCTGCATGCTGACCTACCAGGCCCTGATTGCGACCCTGACTTTGGGGGCGAAGGGCGGCGCATTTCTGATGCTTTTGTTTGGCCTGGGAACGGTGCCGGGCCTGCTGGCATTGGGGCTGTTCGGCAACGCCATCTTGGGCGGGCGCTTGATGAGCGGGGTGTTTCGGGCGCGCATGACCCAGATTTCCGCGCTGCTGATGGCGGCTTTGGGGGCGTCTTTTGTCTGGCGCGGCGTGCAGGGATTGTAGCGTCTTGGTCAGGGAACGGCCATTTGGAGGCGGCGTTTCTGCTGTTTGGCGGCGGCGTTTTCACGGCTTTGCTTGGGCATTGCCAGCGCATGCTGAGCGTGTATCAACGACGGAAGAAACTGTTCCACCGTTAGGACAGGCTTGGCACACAGGGGGAACGCTGATGCAAGCGGCTGGACACAACGTGGCGGCGTGGGCGGCAAACAGCGCGAAAGCGTCCAAAACGGGAGGTGCTCGGCGGGATATTCGCTCAATTTTTGGCGCTCGGGGTATAATAAAAGATAATGCCGAGTTTTCAGGCCCTTCTTGTGGGGCCGAAACCGGCTGAGGAACAGCCACTTTGAAACCAAGCACCATGACCTCGGAGGAAAAGCGCGACGCGATTGTCGCGGCTGCCGAAGACAAAAAAGCTAATTATATTACGCCGATTGACCTGCGCGGGCAGACCATTATCACCGACTTTTTTGTGATATGCTCCGGCACGTCCAATATCCATATCCGCTCCATTGCCGACGGCATTATGGAGTCAATGGAAAAGGCGGGCGTGCGCCAGCACCGCAAGGAAGGCTATAGCGAGGCGACCTGGATTATCCTGGACTACGGCGACAGCATTGTTCACGTGATGGCGGAAGACCAGCGCGGCTACTACAACCTGGAAAAGCTCTGGGGCGCGCGCGCGGCCTCGCCCGGCGAGGATGAAGCCGCAGACAACGAAGCGGCAAACGCATCTCCCGCGATGGAGGCGGAGGATGCCGTCGCCGCCTGACTTTAGCCCCTCGCGGCCTGACCCGCAAGCGCCCGCCCCGCGCCTGCCCCGGCCTGTGGTGCCGGGTCGTCCTGCCCTGCCGCCTGCCGGTCGCAGTGCGGACGAGGCCGAAGCCGAGCGGCTGCTGACGCGGGCCAATATCCAGCTTCGGCGGGGTTTGACGGCAGACGCGGAAGCGGCAGTGCATTCCCTGCTCGCCGCGCGCCCCCAAGATGCCGGGGCGTGGGAGATGCTGGCGGACATTCGGCTCGCGCGCAATGACCTGCCGGGCGCGCAGGAAGCCTTGAAGAAGTCGCTGGCCGCTCAGCCGGGCCGCGCGACGGCGGAGATCAAGCTGGGCCGAACCGTCTTGCAGGCTTCGGAGCGGGATCGCATGCAGACTTTGGGCATGGCGTATGCGGCCTCCGACGCGTCCCTGGTGCGGCTGGGCGGAAGCGGCGGGCGCGGGGCGCAGTGGGCGGCAGTCGG
>JAABUQ010009774.1_pt1 | contig 12829 bp, 13 predicted proteins | sample 5560001 | NCBI WGS metagenome assembly JAABUQ01 (sample SAMN10711888, study PRJNA513371) | rock metagenome | isolation source: Antarctica rocks | place: Antarctica: Victoria Land, Finger Mt nord | collected 2015-12-18 | reverse complement strand
CCTGCTCGTCGGGCCGGTCGCTGCCTCTCGTTGACCATAACGCACGCCCCGGTCCATCCGCGCAGGTGTTCAGGCGGCTGTTTACCCGCCTCTAACCTCCTCGTAGAGTTTTCTGGAATCTGGAGCCACTATTCTTGACACCATTGGCGCCTTCAGGGTATGGATCGTCGAGCAGTAAGTGATGAGAGGGGGCGGCCTCTCCGTTCGCAGAGGAGATCGCGCTCCGCCTCACGGCGCGGCGATCCCGCACCGAGACGTGATCCAGGGCCAGCAGCACGCTGTCGGCGAAACGCACGACCCCGCGGTCAGTCCCATCGTGGATGTCCTCTGCGGCTACTTTCTCCATCATCCTTGCCCCCACCTCTTTTCGCCGATCCATCGCATGCGATGACGCCCATTTGCATAGTACCATAACCCACCACGCCGAGTGGTGATCGGGCGGAATGTCGCGCCGGTGCAAGAATAGAGGAATAGGAAAATAATCAGTGTCACCGCCCTGTACGACGGCGCGCTGAGCATCCTCGCTTTCTACGGACCGGGTACGGCGCTCCATCCTGTTGTGCTAACGGCTGATGTCGCGGTTGCCGCGTACTGCACGGTCACATTCCTCTCCATTTTACGGCATGATGTCGCGTGATCCCCGGTCCGGGCTCGATGTTACACTGACAACAGAGTTCGCGTTCGCGTTGATATGAAAGGGGAAGTATATGACAACAACCACGAGGGAGGGCATCGTCAAGCAGGAAAGCCCGGCCGAGGTTGGCGCCTTCCTGGATTCCCTCTCAACGATCCCTTGGTTGTCCCGCGTAGGCGAACCCACCTCTTATAAAGATGGCAAGCAGGTTCGGACGTGGGCCGAGGGGCGCGCGTATCAACTGAAGGATGCGTGGACGAATGCCTCGTTCGCGGACGGTATCAACAGCGCGAACCCCGCGTGGGACGCCGGATACGACCGCCGATGTCGCTGCTGCCGCATCCGCCCTCGCGCATGGGCGAACCGACGATTTCTTCCTGACGACGATCATGGAGTGGTATCGACGCGGCCACTGGCCATGCTGCTGGAGCGGACACTATCCCGACGGCCGCCTTGTCGTGTACTAGAAGAGTCGAGACGGGTCAGTCCTGCGGGTTGGGGATCAGCAGCAGGGGGTCGAACTGCACGCCATCCTGGCGCATCTCGAAGTGCAGGTGCGGGCCGTTAGTGAGGCCGGTCATGCCGATGTGGCCAATGACCTGCCCTTGCCGCACGATGTCGCCCTGGCTCACGGAGAGGCCGTAGGTAAGGTCGTCCATGTGCGCGTAGAAACTGTCGAAATGGTCGTTGTGCTTGATCTCCACGCACAGGCCGTAACTGGCGTGACGGTCGCCCGGCACGGCGTAGCCCGCGAAGACCACGATGCCGTCCGCCACGGCATGGATCGGCGTGTAGAGGTTGTTTGCGATGTCCACGCCGGTGTGGAAGGCCTGCGCAAAGTTGCTGCCGCCCCAGTAGGTCGTGATCGGACCCTTCACCGGGTCCTGGTACGAGCCAATCCCGTCCAGGGCGCCGGCGGCAAGCAGAGCAGCCTGGGTGGTCTCCTGCCGCCCGACGGCGTCGGCGCAACAGCCCACGCTCGTTCCGACGTAGTTCAGGATCACGGCGGGCAGGGACGCGCCGTCCCAGGGCGGAATGGCGGGCGGCGGCGGCGGCAGCGCATAGCCGGGAGGGCGCGGGCCCGGATAGGGCGCGAACGGCGGCTGGACCCCGGGCCAGGGCGGCGCCAACTCGGTGAACGGCGGGGGTTGGGGGCCGGGAAACGGCGGCTCGATTGGCCGGGGCGGCAGCGGTACCTGGTGCGCGTTCACAGCTACGGTATAGGCGTGGAGCAGTTGGGCGTAGCGCGTGTAGGCCGCGTAGGCGGCCTGCCACTGCGCGTAGCGGATGCCAGACTGGCGCAGGCGGTGCACGTAGCCGTTGTAGGCCGCCGTACGCTGCTGCCAGCCGATGTAGCCCTCGTAGGCGCCCATGGCGGTGTTCCAGTGCGACTCGATACCCAAGTTGAGCGCCGCCACGCCGTGCAGACGCGCCTGGTAGTCCGCGTCGATGCCCGGCTCCTCGGCCTTGAGCCGCGCAAAAATGGTCTCGCCGTCGCGCAGCACGCTCTCCAGCTCGCCGCGCTGGCTGAGGAGGCCCGCCGGGACCGCGCCAGCCGTGACCGATCCCGGCAGGGTCACCACAAGCGTGTAGGGCGACGTGCCGGTCAGGTCGGAGGTAACGGTCATCACCGTGGCGCCGCTGCCGCTCTGCGCCGTCATGGTCAGCGACAGCGGCGCGGACGCGGTCGGCGTCACGGCGGCCGTGTCGGTGAGGGACGCCGTCGGTGTGACCGTCTCGGTCGTATCCGATGGAGCAGGTGTGTCTGACGGGGCGGGCGACGCGCCGGCCAGGAGGCTTGCGGGCGTGGCCGTCCCCGCCGTGTCCGCCGGGGTGGGCGAGGCCTCCGCGGCGCTCACGTCCCCCGTCACGACCGTCGCCGAGGTATCCAGCGTGGCGCTCAGCGGGTAGGCCAGGGTGGGGACGGGTGTGCCGCCGTCGGCGGTCGCCGTCACACCCGCGCTACTCAACACCGCGCCATTGAGGGTGATAGGGACGGTCAGGGCGCTCGTGGCCATGTCGCGCGCCGTCGTGTCGGACACCAGCGAGAGTATCGCGTCGCCGCCGTTTGTGGTCGTGATGGGGGCGATCCGACCATCGAAGGCGAGTTGCGGCGCCACCGTGGCCGTCGACGGGACGCTGCCCGAGAGGCTCACGTCGGCGCCCAGCGCGTCGGCGGGGACGGCCACGGAGATGGGCACGGTCCCGGAGATGGGCACGGTCCCGGAGTAGCCGGGAGCGATGTCCAGCGGAACCTCCGGCGGCGCGGTAAGGGGCGGCGTCGCGCTCCACGTATCGAGGCGGTCATGGAGGAGGTCCGTCGTGGAGATGACATCAGCGGAGCGGATAGCCGGCGTGGGCGCGGTCGTGCGGATCCAGGCGCGCAGAGCGCGCACCTGCCCCAGCGTGGCGGAGAGAGTGCGCCAACGCCGCAGCAAGGTGGCGCGGTCGGGTGGGCGCGGGGTAGGGATAGGCGTGGCGGTCGGCGGCTTTGTCGGCAGCGGTGTCGCGGTGGGCGTCGCCGTCGGCAGCGCGACGGGCGTCAGGATGGTGTCCGACACGGCGCCGTTGGCCGCGATAAGCGGTTCCGCGCCGCTACCCGTCTCTACCCTGACGCCGCCATAACTTTGCGCCGGGCGCGTCGCTTGCCCCAACGTGGCCGTGACCACCCGCGTGAAGGCCGCGGACCGCGCGGTATCTGGGCGAGGGGCGGCCGCCACCGTCGCCGTGGGCCGCGCCGGCTCGGCCGTCGTGGCCGAGCCGCCCCTACTGATACCGGTGGGCAACAGAGTGGTCCACGACGTCAACGCCTGGACGGACATGGCGAACGGGCGCGCGACCGGCCCCGACTCGGTACCCGGCGCCCCACCTGCCGCCGGCGCGGCCGGGTCGGGCAGCGACCATTGCGGCTCCGCGGATGTCGTCAGGCGCGCCCCCGGCGCCCACAGGGTAGCAGGTCCGGCGACAGTGACAGGCGGAACGGGGGCGGGCGGCGACGGCAGGCGTAGCCGCGCCGGCCGCCGGGTCGCCGTTGAGCGATGCGTCGACCGCTGGTGGGCGGCCGGACGCGGGGTCAAGCGCGTGATGGCGGCTGCCAAAGCCGCGGCATGGGCGGCGAGCATCGTCTCGGCGATGTCGAGGGCGGTCAGCGCCAGAGACTGACCGCGCGGCGTATCCGCCGCGATCATGATCGGAACCAACCTGTCGCGCGTCACCATCAACGAGCGCAGCAAGCCACGATCGACGGTCGGATCGAGGGATCGCGTCGAGGCGCCGGCGGATGCCGGACCGATCAGGGCCAGCAACAGGATGCAAAGCACGAAGAAACGCAAGCGCATGGCGGACAGGCTTTCGCTCCGTTCCGTGTGTCGTGTGTCACATAGACAAAGGCACGGGGACATGCCGTATGAGCAATGATAGTGTCGCGAGAGGTAGTATAGCACGTCCTTATCCACATTGGGGTACGTTTGCCGGTTGTCATGCCGCCGCGGCCTGGCCAACATCACAGCCATCGGCACGCGTTCCCTGGCGCACGTGCGACAGCGCGGCATGCTACGATGATGGTTGTGCGGACGCGGGGCGCGAGACGCGACCACGGGCACGCCGCGCGCCCGAATATGAGGTTCGCCATCTACTGACTACGAGAAGGGACGCGGTTCAAGGAGTGCTAGAGCGAGGACGGCGCATAGGCCTGGGGCGGCTATGGCGGCCACGGGTGGTGACGACGGTTATCCTGCCCTCGATCCTGATCTTGCTGATCGCCGCGGCGGATCGGCAGATCAGCACGCTGCTCAATCCGCCGCAATGGATCGAGCCCGCCCACTACGCCTTCGTGCTGGCGGCCGCGATCGTGGCCGTCTACGTGGTGCGGGCGGTGGTCCGCGAATTGGGCGACATCCTGGATGACCGGCTGGGCCTGGCGCGGGCGCGTAGTCTGACCACGATTGTCTCGATCATCCTCTACACCGTGGTCATTCTGGTATCGATCGATGTCGCGGGCTTCAACCTGAGCGGCTTCCTGCTCAGCGGCGCCCTGGTCGGCGTGGTCGTGGGCATCGCTGGCCAGGCATCGCTCTCCAATATGGTCGCCGGGCTGGTCATCCTGTTCGCGCGACCCTACGTCGCCGGCCTGTATGTCACGGCGCGCACGGGCTCGTTCGGGGGCGTCGAGTACAGCGGGCAGGTCTGGGACATCTCGTTGTTCTACACCACGCTGCACAACGGCGAGCAGGAGGTGCGCATCCCCAACAGCGCCATGATCGGAGCGGTGGTTGTGATGCGCCCCGCGCAGTACGACCTGTCTATCCCGGTGACCCTGCGTCACGCCCTGGTGGGCGATCCCGCGCCGTGGCTCGACCTGCTGCGCGAACGCATCACCGCTTGCACGCCGGACCACCACGTCTCGCGCGTCACGCTGGACGGCGTCAGCGACGTCGGCTACCTCGTCGGCGTGCGCGTCTTCGTCGCCGACGACGACGAGCGCCACACGGTGGAGCGTATCGTCACCGAACTCTTGCAGGCCGACGTGCTGGCCGAAACGACGGGCCTGGAGATCGAGGACGACGCGGCGGAAGTGGCTAGTGACTAGTGGTTAGTGACTAGTGGTTAGTGACTAGAACTAGTCACTAGCCACTTTATAGTGTTGAGCCCCCGTCGACGACAATCGTTTGGCCGGTGATGTAGCTCGAGGCGGGTGCGGCCAGGAAGACCGCAACGCCCTTGAGATCGTCGAGGTCGCCCAGGCGGCCCAACGCGACGCCGGCCTCGAAACGCGCGCGGTTGGCCTCGATGGTCGCCCTGGCCATGCGCGTCGGGAACCAGCCCGGAGCGATAGCGTTGACCAGGATGCCGTCACGACCCCACTCCAGGGCCAGGGTCCTGGTGAACCCGATCACGCCGGCCTTGCTGGCGTTGTAGGCGATAGTCTTGGTGGCCTCGGGATCGCCGGCGCTGAGGCCGGCCACGGAGGAGATGTTGATGATGCGCCCGCCCTGACCACGCTCGATCATGTGGCTGCCCACCCGTTGCGACATCAGGAACAGGCCGGTCAGGTTGACGTCGATGACCTGCTGCCACCTGGCCAGCGGCATCTCCACCGTGGCCTGGCCCCAGGTCTGGCCCGCGTTGTTGACCAGAATGTCAATGGCGCCGTGACGCTGCAGTGTCCGCGCGACACTCTCCTCGACCCCCTCGGACGTGGAGACATCGGCGACGATAGCGGTGCAGTCGAAGCCCCGCTCCTGGAACTCGGATACAGCCGCGTCCAGGTACTCCTGACGCCGGCCCGTGATGACCACCCTGGCCCCCGACTCCAGGTAGGCCTCGGCGATCGTCTTACCGATGCCGCGTCCCCCGCCCGTCACCAGAGCCACGTTGCCGTCCAACCGAAATAGGTCGTCGATTGCCATAGTCATGTCTCCTTAACAGTGATTAGTGGCTAGTGACTAGTGGCTAGAAAAACTAGCCACTAGCCACTAGCCACTAATCACTCGGTAGTCCGCCGGCGGCCTCGATGTCGTAGCCCCAATCGAGCAGGCCGTCGCGCATGGCGCGGCCGATGATAAGACGGTGGATCTCGCTGGTGCCCTCGACGATCGTTAGCTGCTTGGCGTCGCGGTAATAGCGCTCCGTGGCGTAGTCCTTGAGGTAGCCGTAGCCGCCCAGGATCTGCAGCGCCTCCTCGGAGGCGCGCACCGCCACCTCGCTGGCCGTGGCCTTGGCGATAGAGAGGTAGTGCGCGATGTCGCGGTCGCTGCCGCCCTGATCGACCTGCCAGGCCGCGCGATAGGTCAGCAGACGGGCCGCTTCCACCCCCATGGCCAACTCGGCCAGCTTGAACATGATGGCCTCGTGCTCGATCAGCGGCTGGCCGAACGCGCGCCGCCGGCGGGCATAGGCCAGCGCGGCGCCCGCCGCCAGCCCAACGCCACGCGCCGCGACGAGAGGGCGGACCACGTTAAGGTGGCGCATCACCAGGCGGAAGCCCTCATTTTCCTCGCCGAGCAGGGCCGAGGCCGGCACGCGGCACTCACGCAGGTCGATCTCAACCACGGGGACGCCCAGCACGCCCATCTTGGGCAACTCGCGCACGATGCGGAAGCCGGGGTTGGGCAGGTCGACCAGGAACACGCTGACGCCCCTGGCCCCCGCCTCGGGCGCGGTCTTGGCCACGACCATGGCGAAGTCGGCCACGGTGGCCTGGCCCGCCCACAGCTTCACGCCGTCGAGCACGTAGCCATCGCCGTCGCGCACGGCGCGGGTAGCGATGTTGGCCGAGTCGGAGCCGGCCGTGGGCTCGGTCAGGGCGAAGCAGCCGCGCAGGCGTCCCTCGGCCACGCCGCGGATATAGCGCTCTTTCTGCCTCTCTGTCCCCACCATGCCGATCCCCGCCGTGGCCAGGCGCGTGGTCAGCAGCATCAAGCCGGCGGAACTACAATACTTGGCAACCTCCTCGATGGCAATGGCCAGACCCAGCGTGCCGGCGTCCGAGCCGCCATAGGCGGAGGGCAGGGCTAGCCCAAGCAGGCCGGCCTCACGGAACGCGTCGACGTAGTCGAAAGGGTAGCGGCCCTCACGGTCGACCGCGGCGGCTCGCGGCGCCACGCTCTCGCGCGCGACCCGCGCCGCCGTCGCACGGATACGCTCGCCCTCGACGCCAAGCGCAAAATCCATTGTACCCCCGTGTGCTATCCTGAGTGGCGTTGCTACATTCCTGGGAGCGCCGGCTTCCAGCCGGCTCCGTTCGTCTGGCGCATACCCGCAGTCCGCGAACATGTCTGCCGCGGAGGGTTGCCGGCTGGAAGCCGGCGCTCCTAGGAGGGCCTCTCCTGCCTCTACACTGGGAAAATGTACCTGCGTCTACATTAGTCTTCGGACGCCGTCGCCGTCTCGATCACGTTGGCGTCGACGGTCAGGAGATCCGGCCCGACGCCCAAGATAGATTGCGGGGGCAAGGCGAAGGTGGGAGCGGAGCGGAAGAGTCCGCCCCCCTCGGGCGTGGTCACCACGTAGTGGTTGACCTGTCCCGTCGCCGTGTCGATATCGGCGCCCGAGAGGTTTCCGCCCAGGTTGCCCGTGTCCGTGACCACTTTGATGCTACGAAACGCGTTCAGACGGGTCAGGCGGCCCTCTTCGTCGCGCCCCACACCGCCCCCTTCGCCAGTGGCGTCGACCATGACCGCGTCCTTGCCGACGGAGCGCACTTCCGACCATGCCACCGTCGGGCCGCCCCGGAATAGACCGCCCTGCAACACCAGGCCGCCGATCTTATTCTCAGGCAGGTCGAACAACACGTCCTCAACCGTCCCAATCTTCTGCGCCTGCTGCACGTTGACCACGGCCCGCCCCCGCAGACTCGCGCTATCCATCCCCGTTCCTCTCCCCTTGCTCCCACTAATGATGGACGACCGATCAGGCCGACCAAGAACCCGGCTCGTTGGCGCCGACCGCCGGTCGCGACAAGCGTCCCGCGGCCGCCCGACACGGGGTCGGCACGGTCAACGCGCTGCTTTATCATCATCTTAACAGTAGATCCGAAAGGAGGTGCGCGACGGGTGGGGTGAGGAGTCTTGTGGTACAGTGACGACGACTACGAGTTTAAGGAGGCCAGGTGCGCGTCGTCCACGTCTACAAAGACATCTACCCGGTCAAGGGCGGTATCGAGAACTACGTGCTGGCGCTGTGCCGCGAGTTGCGCCGCGCGCACGACGTCGACGCGCACATCCTGGTCACCGATCCGGGGCGTCGCACCACGCGCACGGTTATCGACGACATCCCCATCGTCAAAGCTGGCCGGCTGGCCGCGCCCGCCTCGACCCCGCTCAGCCCGGCGCTACCGCCGCTGCTGCGCGCGTTGGAGCCGGACATCGTCCATCTGCATGTGCCCTATCCAATGGGCGAGCTGGCCTATCTGCTGGCCGCCCCGCGCACGCCCATGGTCATCACCTACCATAGCGACGTGGTGCGCCAGCGTGCGCTGATGCGCGTCTACGGCCCGGTCATGGAGACCGTGCTGCGGCGAGCAAGGGTTATCATGGCCACCAGCCCGCAATACAAGGCCTCGTCGCCGTGGCTGCGCCGACACCGCGCCCGCACCCGCATCGTCCCATTGGGTATCGACCAACGCCCTTTCCGCGCCCTTGCCCCCACCACCATAGCGCTCGCCGCGGACCTGCGCGCCCGCTACGGCCCCAACCTGCTGCACTCGCACGGCGTGTTCCGCTACTACAAAGGCCTGCGCTACCTCGTCGAGGCCATGGCCCACCTGCCCGAGGCGCGCTTGCTGCTCAGTGGGACCGGACCGGAAGAGGCGCGCCTGCGGGCGCAGGCCGCGGAGCTGAGCCTCGCCGACCGCGTGCATTTCGCCGGGCCCGTCTCGGACGAGGACCTACCCGCCTACTACCATGCGGCCGACGTCTACGTCCTCCCCGCCGTGGCCCGCAGCGAGGCGTTCGGGCTCTCCATGGTCGAGGCGCAGGCCAGCGGACGCCCCTGCATCTCCACCGATGTCGGTACCGGCACCAGTTATGTCAACTCGGATGGTGTTACCGGGTTGGTCGTTCCCCCGGCCGACGCCGTGGCCCTGGCCGACGCGGCGCGACGGCTGCTGGGAGATGCCGCGTTGCGGCAGCAATTCGGTGTACAGGCGCGGACCCGCTCCGGCTCGATCTTCAGCATCGAGGCCAACGGCGCGGCCGTCGCCGCGGTCTATCGCGAAGTACTGGGGACAGGAGTCTGATCTACATCTGTTGCTGGTCGACTTCGATCGGCTCGAGCACTGGTTCCTTGGGATGCTGCAAGGCCTCTTCCACGATCAGGTTGGCCTCGGCCTCCAGGCGCTGCTCGCTGATCCTGAAGCCGGCATCATACAGGAAGCTAACTGCGAGCGCTCCCGAGGGCAGCACCGACTGCTCCATCATCTTGACGTCGGGCTCGTCCTGCATCAACCAGGTATTGACCTGACGTTCGATCGCCATACTATCCGTACCGCTGAACGTCTTGAACTGCATCATGCTCCAGGCTCCTCTCGCCACCGCTCAACGTTCTCACCCACTGCGTCGGCCTCCCGTGACCTGCCGCTATTCCGCATGATGTGTACCGCGCGGGCCTCATCCTTCACCTGGGGCTGGCCATACTCATCGCTCGAGGACCCTGACTGAGACCGACCGTTGTAGGGAAGACGTGCTCAGTCGCGGCCCATCCAGGTGGCCACGTCGACCTCGTTACCCTCGGCGTCGGCCAGCGTCCACCACGCCGGCGCGTACCGGTCGCTGACCAGGCGGCCGCAGGCGGCAAGCGCCGCCACGATGCGCGCCTCGGCCTGGTCGTGCGGCACGGAGAGGTCGACGTGGATGCGATTGCGCTGCGGGCGCGGCGCGTCCATCTGCTGGAACCAGACCGACGGCCCGCGGCCGTGGGGGTCGACCAGGGCCTCGTCCCCCACGTCCTGGTACCCGAGCACGGCGCGCCAGAACGGTCGCACCGCGCAGCCGACGAGCGCGTCGATCGCGACCTGGACCGTCTGGACGGCGGTCGGGTCGGCCGGCGCGTCCAGCGCGCGCGCCGCCGCCGAGATCTGCTGGGCCAGCGCGATGTCGCGCTCGCTCAGCCCGTCGCTGTCGTACGTCCGCAGACGCACCGTCACGCCGTCGTCGCGCAGGTCCACAGCGGGGTGATGGTGCGCGGCGTCGGCCAGCCGGCCGATCGCGTCCACCAGGGCGACGCCCGCCGCGAACGACCCGGTGCGAAAGTGCGCGCATGCCCCCCGAACAGCACCCGCCAGTCCTCGACGCCGCCGGCCTCATGGAACTGCCGCGGCGCGATCGGTTGCTCGTCCAGGCGGGCCCTGGGCGGTGCATCAACCGGCGGGGCCGCCGTTGCCACTGCGCCCAGGATCGCCCGCGCAAGGTCCTCGGGTCGGGTGAACTGCGGCCAGTGGCCGGTGGGCAGGTCGACGTAGTCGACGTCGCGGATCTTCGTGAATTCCCGCACCGGTTGCGCGCCCTGCGCGATCCAGGTCCGGAGCATCGCGCTGGTGAACTCGGTCGCGATGACGGTGACGGGCACGTCGTAGCGGCGGTCGTCGGTGAGCTGCTGCGGGTCGCGGGTGACGTGCGCGGGCGATTTGGATCGCGCGCGCGGAACGCGGCGCGCGCCTTGTCGTCGAGATCGGCGAGGTCCTCGTCCGCGAAGGCCGACCAGTCCGGCAGCGGGACCTCGCCATGCGCGGCCGGGTATCCGTCGGCGACAGCGCCGCCGTCGCCCGTGGGGAAGCCGCCGACGTAGACAACGCGGGCGACCCGGTCGGGCCGCGCGTCGACCGCGGCATGAGCGAGCGCGGCGCCGGCGGAGTGCCCGACGAGCACGACCTTGCCGTCGGCAGGGTCGACGGAGTCGATGACCGCGATGACCGCGTCGACGTGGTCGCGCAGGGTGATCCCGGAGCGGTCGGCGTCCGGGGACTCCATACCGGGCAACGTGATTGGGTGGGTGCGGCGCCCCGCCTGCTCGAGGACGGGAACGACCTTCTCCCACGACGATCCGTCGAGCCAGAGCCCGGGAATCAGGATGATGTCCATGCTCATGGCGTCCCTCCGGGTGTGATGCGCGCCGTGTCTCCCAGGAGGCGCGAAAAAGTGGTGCGCACCCTGAGAATACCGCCGACGTAGGAAAGGGCGACCTGTCTACTGCGGACCGGGACAGTGAGGCGCCGCGCCTGATAGGGCTGGGCGCGATGCGCTCAGACCTCGCGGATGACCGAGATCACCTTGCCCTGGATACGCACGTCGCGCTCGTTGACGTAGATCGGCTCCATGGTCGAGTTGGCCGGCTGCAGGCGGACGCGTCCACCCTTCTCGTGGTAGAAGCGCTTGAGCGTGGCCTCCCAGGCCTCCGAGCTGCCGTCGGTGAGCAGCGCCACCACGGTGTCGCCGTTGTTGGCGGTGTTTTGCGCACGGATGACCACAATGTCGTTGTCGTCGATCAGGTCCTCGATCATCGACTTGCCCTTGACGCGCAGCGCGAAGACTTCTTCCTCGCGCGGCATCGTGCTCAGGAAGTCCACGTAGCTGTCGCGATCCTCGATGGCCTCGATGGGCAAACCGGCCGCGATGCGCCCGCGCAAGGGGATGCGGATCGGACGCGGCGCCAGGGACAGATCGTCCAGTTGCGCCGCGGTCTCGTTGGCCAGCATAATGCCGCGGCTCTTCTTGGGATCGTGGGTGATCAGCCCTTGATCGCGCAGGATACGCAGGTGATAGTCGATATGACCCGTCGATTTGCCGCCCAGGTACTCGCCGAGCTCCCGATTCGTCGGCGGCCGGCTGTTGCGGGTCGTCAAATCCTTAATGCCATGGACAATCCGCTGCCGCATCACGTCTCCGGCTGCCCTCATCGAAACCTCCTTACCACAGGGTTGTCGTGCCGGCTCGGGTCCAACGCGGGCCCAAACCCCACGTGCGCTCTCCGGCCTTTGCATCCTCGATAGCACTAGAACAACTGTTCAAGAGAATATTAGCACTGGTGTACCAATACTGTCAAGTCTTTTATACCCACTCGGGCTATCTTTTGTAGGGACGCTGCTGGCGAACCTTCCATTATGCGTCCAGGATGCATCGCGCCGCTGACTCACCAACTGACTCTATCCAGGTTCGCCAACGGCATCTTGTATACTGGCACAGAGAGTACGGCGCCGATGTCGATAAACAGATTCCGAGACAACGATGCAACAGGGTACGCGGTTCGATCATGGACCCGGAGTTATCGGACCAGAAACACTCACACCTCGGGAGGCCGATGACTTGCAGAGCTTAGCCAACAAGTACAGCGCGCCCATCATCGTCGTTGGCAGTCGTGCGGAGGGCAGAGGGCGCAATATCGACAGCGATCTTCCTGTTGGGAAGGGCAATGGTACGCGTAGCGACACCGACGTATCCATCGACGGGCAGGTGGAACTGGACACCTACGGCGCATTCGAGTCATATCTTTCCTTTGGCGACGATGTTGCGAGAACCGTCGGAGGTGGCGGAGTAGCGAACGTGCCGTTTAAGCGCAATGAAAGTGCTATCGCTAACAGGGTCATTTCATTCTCGGGAAGGAAGGGAAGGAGTGGATGACGTAGGCTGACTCTGGGAAAAGAATCACCGTCATGGAGGTGACAGCGATGAGTCAGCCGTGTCGTCCACTCAAGGATGTTGT
>JAABUQ010009773.1_pt1 | contig 12830 bp, 11 predicted proteins | sample 5560001 | NCBI WGS metagenome assembly JAABUQ01 (sample SAMN10711888, study PRJNA513371) | rock metagenome | isolation source: Antarctica rocks | place: Antarctica: Victoria Land, Finger Mt nord | collected 2015-12-18 | reverse complement strand
AGAACCCTGATATCGTTCGCCGTTTCACCACGGCCCTTTACGAAGCCGCGCGTTGGGCGAACACGCATCACAACGAATCCGCGCCGATTTTGGCAAAATACTCGAAGATGAACGTTGAGGATGTTCGCACGATGTCGCGGGCCGTGTACGCGGATACCCTACGGCCTGCCGGGATTCAACTGCAGCTCGACGCTGCGGCGAAGTACGGCGTGCTCGCAAAGCCCGTCTCGGCGAACGACTTGATCCTGCACCCATAAGCGAGGCGCGAACGCGTGATGACCGCAGCCCTCGATCCCGTCACCTTTCAGGTAATTCAAAGCCGGCTCTCCGGGATCGTGCAAGAGATGCAAGACAACATCTTTCGCACCGGCTACTCGACGATCGTGCGCGAATCACAGGATGCGAGCTGCATGCTGCTCGACGCGGACGGCGAGGTGGTGGGCGAACACGTCGTGCTGCCGCTGCACGTTGCAAGCCTGCCCGAAGTCGTCCGTGCGATCCGGCACGTTTTCGGCGATGACATCCACGCGGGCGACGCGTTCCTCACCAACCACCCCTACCTCGCCGGCGTCCCGCATTCGATGGACATGGCCGTCGTCACGCCCATGTTCTACGAAGGCCGGCTGCTCGCGTTTTGCGGGAGCATCGCGCATAAAAGCGATTTGGGCGGCGTCGTCCCCGGTACCGGATATGCGAGCGCCCGCGAACTCTTTCAAGAGGGCATCCAGTATCCGCCGATCCGTTACATGTCGGGCGGTCTCGTCGACGGTGATCTCGAGGCGATTCTGCGCGCCAACAGCCGCACGCCCGACCTCATCCTGGGCGACATCCGCGGCCAAGTCGGCTGCGCGCGCATGGGCGAGATGCGCCTCGCCGAAACGTTCGCTCGCTACGGCGTCGACTCGGTGCTCAAGACCTTCGAGCACAAACAGCTCGTCGCCGAACGGCGCATCCGCGCGGAGATCGCGCGCTGGCCGGACGGCGTTCACGAAGCCGAATCGTTCGTCGACAACGACGGCGTGGTGCTCGATCGCCGTCTGCGCTATCACGTGCGCGTCGAGAAAACCGGCGATCGGATCCTCTTCGACTTTACCGGTTCCGACGATCAAGCGCTCGGGCCGGTCAACATCCGTCCGCCACTCGCGCGCGGATGCGTGTACTACGCGCTCATCGCGATGATCGATCCTTCGCTTTCGAACAACAAAGGCGTTGCAACCGTCGCGGAAACGCGGTTCCGCCCGGGATCGATCCTCGATCCGGTGTTCCCCGCAGCGTGCAATACCTACATGGCTTCCACGATCGCAATCTGCGAAGCGTCGCTTGAGGCGCTGAGCGGTTTTGTGCCGGCGCGCAGCACGGCAGGTAACGGCGGCGTCGGCGGACAGACGATCGCCGGACGCCGCAGCGACGGCTCAACGTTCGTGCAGTACGAACTCATCGCGTCAGCGTACGGCGGTCATCCGCGCGGCGATGGGATGTCGGCGACCGACGTGCTGCTCGCGAACACCCGCACGGCGCCGATCGAGATCGTGGAAAGCGAGTACCCGACGCGCATCCGTCGCTTCGAACTCATTCGCGATTCCGCCGGCGCGGGTGAATTTCGCGGCGGTTTGGCGCCGCGACGGGCGTACGAAGTTCTCATCGACGGCGCACAACTCACGCTGCGCGGCGGCCGCCATGCGTCACCTCCGCTCGGTCGAAACGGCGGCGAACCCGGGCGGTTAGGACGATGCGTGCTCAACGGCGGCACGCCGGATGCACGCGCGTTGCCGAGCCGGTTTAGTGGCGTCAGTCTGCGCCGCGGCGATACGATCGATCTGGAGAAACCCGGCGGCGGCGGTTTCGGCGATCCGCGCCGCCGGACGTTCGAGCGCGTGCTCGACGACGTGCTCGACGGTCACGTCAGCCGCGACGCGGCAATCGCCGATTACGGCGTGGACGCGCACCGCCTCGACGACGCGCTCGCAACGTGGCTCGGCCGCATGGACCAAGCCGCGGTCGCACGCTAAGAAAACCAAACGCGCAGGGCGTTTCGCGCGCTCACGGAATCGCCCGCCGGAATGGTGCACGAGAAGGACGTTCGCGTTACCGTTCGCGACGGCATTGACATCGGTGCGCGGATCTATCGGCCCGACGGAGACGGACCATTCCCCGCGCTCTTCGCGGTCTCGCCCTATCGCTACGACAACGACGACTTGCCCGCATATCCGCTTTTCCTGTGGCGCGAAACCGGTCCGATCGCGTGGTACGTCGAGCACGGTTACGCGTACGTTCACGCGGACACGCGCGGCACCGGCTTCTCGCAGGGCGAATACGGTTTCCTCGATCGTGCGGAACAGAACGATCTTTACGATGTGATTGAATGGATCGCGGAGCAGCCGTGGTGCAACGGCAAAATCGGCGGCATCGGGCAGTCGTATTACGCGATGACGCAGTGGTGGATGGGTATCATGCAGCCGCCGCATCTCACATGCATCGCGCCGTACGACGGCTTAGTCGATCCGTACCGGTTCATGGGGTATCCCGGCGGAATCGAAGGCAACTTCTTACCGTACTGGTATGCGCAGAGCGTTCGGCTTCCGAATAAGTTTCCGGCGAATCGCGATCATCCGCGCACGCTGCCCCGCGATCTGCCGTTCGAGTTCTCCGAGCATCCTTTGTACGACGCGTTTTGGCAAGAACGCTCAGCGGTCGATCGCCTCCATGAGATTACCGTCCCGGTCTATTCGATCGGCGTGTGGGCGAAACTCGATTTACATTTGCGCGGAAACATGATGGGCTATGCGGCCGCGCGCGGCGAGAAACACCTCGCGATTACGGGGACCGCAACCGCGTTCTCATCGATGCTCGACTTCGCCGATGTGTCGTTTCACGAACGTTACCTGCTCCCGTTTTATGACCGTTACCTCAAAGAGATCGCAAACGGCTTCGAATCACGTTCAGCGATCGAATACGTCGTAAAAAACACCGGTGACGCGCGGAGCGCCGATCGCTGGCCGCCGCCGAAGGTTCGCGAACGAACGCTGTACCTCGACGCCGGACCGAGCGGATCGGTGACGTCGCTCAACGACGGTTCGCTCGACGAGCGCCCACCAACCGATGCGAGCGTCGCGTCGACATCGTACTCGTATCCGGACCCGCGATGGGTGTTGGGTGTCGTGGCGGTTGGTCCCGAGGGACCGGACCCGGTGCGCGCGGTGCTCACGTTCACGAGCCCAGCGCTTCAAGACGATTGCGAGCTGACCGGCAGCCCGAGTGCCATCCTCTTCGTGTCGACGTCCGGCACCGATACCGATCTCGTGCTCAAGCTCTCCGAACAGTTTGCGCAAGACGCGGGCGAGCGAGCCGCTGCGCGTCAACCGCGTTCGGTGATCGTGACCAAAGGCTGGTTGCGCGCGTCCCATGCGCACGAGCGCGACCCGCGTCACGATACGCCCGAATACGCGTACTATATGCACGCGCGCGTGAACACGTTAACGCCCGGCAACGTCTATGAGATCGTGATCCCGTTGCAGCCGATTGCCTGGCGCTTCCGACGCGGAAGCCGCATTCGATTCGAGGTCGCGAACGGCGATTCACCCGTGACCGACGGGCTCTTCTTTCACGCGTACCGGCCGGATAAAATCGGCACCGACACCATCGAACACAATCCCGGCCATCGTTCTCGGCTCGTGCTTCCCATGATGGAGGTCTCATGAAAACCCATCGGCTCATCGTAACCGCAGCCGTGTTGGCGATGGCGCTCGCGCCGTTCCCGTCCTCGATAGCTCGTGCCGCGGAGCCGTACGAGATCGACGCGATCTTGTCGCTCACCGGCCCCTTTGCGTTTCTCGGCAAGGCCGAGGCGACGTCGCTCACCACGCTCGAGCCGATCGTGAACAAACGAGGCGGGATCAATGGACGGCCGGTTCACTTTGTCATCCATGACGATCAATCGGCGCCGGCCGTCGCCGTCCAGCTCGCGAACGCCATCATCGCGAAACACGTGCCGGTGATGCTCGGGCCGACATACGTCGCGTCGTGTTTGGCCGTGGCGCCGCTCGTAAAAGCGAGCGGACCGGTGCAATACTGTTTTGCGCCAACCATCCATCCGCCCGCGGGCAGCTACACGTTTTCCGGCGGCGCATCGAGCCGCGATCAAGCCGTCGAAACGCTCAACTTCGCTCTCGCCAAAGGATGGAAGCGTTTTGCGGCAATTTCGACAACCGACGCGACGGGCCAAGACATCGAGGCGCAGTTCGTCGAGCTGGTCGGCACCGGGAAATATAGCGCGATGAGCTTCGTCGAACGCGAGCACTTCAATCCAAGCGACGTCACCGCCGCCGCGCAAATCGCGAAGATGAAAGCCGCGAACCCGGACGCGATCCTCGCTTGCACCGTCGGCGCCGCGACCGGCACCATGCTGCGCGGGCTCAAGGAGGGCGGGGTCGATACACTTCCCGTGATTACGAACTTAGGCAACTTGCTGCACACGCAGCTCGATCAATACGTGCAAATCTTACCGCGGCAGATCTACTTTACCGCGCCGCGCGTCTACGCGCACGACGTCTCGCGCAGCGGGCCGGTGCGCGATGCCCAAACAGCGTTTTATCAGGCGTTCAAAGGTCAAGGTGCGCGTCCGGACGTCGGCAATAACTTCCCGTGGGATCCGACGCAGATCGTCATCGAAGGCTTGCGAAAGCTCGGCCCGAAGGCGGACGCGAAATCACTCTTGGATTACATCGAGCACGTCAACTCGTTCGCGGGAACCGACGGGATCTACAATTACCGCGACGGCAGCCAACGCGGCCAAGGCCTCAACTCACTCGTGATCGTGCGCTGGAACGCCGCGAAAAAGGACGTCGAGACGGTCAGCGAGCCGGGCGGCAAACCGTTGCGCTAACGCGCGACGGTCTGCGCGTAGTGCCGGGCGATCTCTCCGCCGGTGGCGAGCCACACGCCATCGCGGCTCGTGATGTACGACAGCGCCGACTCAAAAGCATCGATTCGATGCGGTAATCCGGTCAGGTAGGGGTGAAGGGCGATCGCCATGACACGCCCCGATGTCGCACCCTCGCGGTAGAGCACGTCGAATTGCGCGCGGATCATGTCAGCGAACTCGGCGGCGGTGCGGTTGTGCCGTTCGAACGCCGGTTTATCGTTGATCTCTAAACTATACGGCACCGAGACGAGCCGCCGTCCGTCGTCGAGATCCATCAGATACGGCTGATCGTCGTTCGGCCAATCGGCGACGTACTCGCAGCCCTCCGCCGCGAGCAAGTCGACGGTTTCCCACGTCTCCTGCAATCCGGAGCCGAGCCACCCGCGCGGCCGCGAGCCGGTCGCCGCCTCGATCGTCTCTAGGGTGTCGCGAATGATGCCGTGTTCTTGATCGGCGGGGACGGCGTTGAGGCGGCGTGTGTTGGTTTGATTGTGTCCCATGAATTCCCACTCGCGCGCGACGGCTTCACGGATGATTGCCGGATGCTGCGCGCAGACGGCGCTGTTGAGCGCTACGGTTCCGCGAACGCCGTAACGGTCGAGCACGTTCATGAGCCGAAATACGCCGACGCGATTGCCGTAATCGCGCGTCGCCCACTGCGGTACGTCGGGCGGCTCGATCGCGCTGCCGCCCGCCGCGGCCGGAACGCGGTCCTCGAGCGAAAAGAACTCGATGTTCGGAATCACCCATAAGGCGACGCGTGCGTCGTCCGGCCACCGTAAACGCGGCCGATCGACGATCGGTGAGTACGGGAACGGTCCGTAGGCGTTCGGCTTCACGCCGTCGATGTTCTCGCCGGTTAGTGCCGCCGCCCGTTCGCGAGATCAGCGTACTGGTTGTCGAAGAATTGCGACGGCACGGGTAACGGAGCGGTGAGAACTTTCAAATCCGCGAGCGCGTTGATGACTTTTTGAAAATCGCGCGGATCGGTTCGCGCGTCGTTCGAATATGCGCCCGACTTGACCAAGGCGTCGTACGTCCGCAGGCCATTCGCCGGCGTCGTGTTCGTGGCTTGCGCGAGAATGCGTATAGCGGCATCTTTGTTCGCTGGTGTCTTCAGCCAGCGCAGGCCATCGAGGTAGCATTTGATGAACGCGACGATGATCGTCGAGTGTGATTGCGCCCAGGTGCGATTGACCGCGAAGCCGTCGAACGGAAACGCCGGGAAGTATCGCTGAACGCTCGCGACGCGCGTAAACCCTTGATCCTCGGCTAAGAAATCGAACGGCGGAAAGAGGATCGCAGCATCGACGCTGCCGGATTTCAACGCGGCGAAGCGTTCGGCCGTGGCGCCCGCGTAGGTGTACGTGAAATCGTCGGGCTTGAGGCCGGCCGACTTCAGCATCGTATCGGTGAACACGCGTGTGATGTCGTTGATGCCGCCGACGATGATCGTCTTGCCGCGCAAATCCGCGAGCGAGCGAATCGGCTTTTTCGCCATGAGTCCATAGGGCGGCGTGATCACGCGGTTAAGGACGTATTTCAGCGGCGCGCCGTTGTGAATCGCTTCCACGATCTGTGTCGACGACGTCTCACCGATACCGATCGAACCCGCCGCGAGCTGTTGCGCGTTACCCGCGGCGGAGCCCACGACGATAAAGGTCGGCGCGATCCCGTATTTCTTGAAGTAACCGAGCGATTCGGCGATATAGACCGGCCAATCCGTTGCCGTTCGTGATGTCAAACCGATGTCGACGCTCTGCACGGCCGGCGGTGTCTGCGTCTGCGCGACACCGCTCGACCCGATTGCAACCAGCATCAGCGTTAGGACAACACGACTGAGAAAACGCACGGCGAGCACCTCCGGGCAGCGCGCAATCGCGCCTGTTCACGCCACCTTTCCGGCCGTTCGCCCCGCCCCTTTGTGCATTCAGATAAGGGCGACCGCGTTTGATGCGTGCGCTAGTCGGTCGCGATCGTGCGGCTGCGTTCATGCTCGGCGGCAAACGCGGCGTTCTCCGAGCGGATGCGCCACGCAAGCATCGCGACGTTCGCAACGCCGAAGATCGTCGCGTGCGACCGCAGTCCGAGCGCGAGCGCCACGCACGGCAGCTCGAGCGCAACGACGAGATAGTTCGGATGCCGGACGAACCGAAACGGACCGTGCGTTACGGGCACGGCGCCCGGCACGATGATGATGCGCGTCGTCCATCGTCCGCCGAGCGTGGCGAGAACCCACAAGCGCGCGGCCTGCAAGAGAGCGAACGCCGTGACGAACGGGCGTGACACCAGCCGGCGGCGACCGAAGAGCCACAACGTCGCAAGCCAACTCGCGTGCATCGCGACCATGACCGGATAATGTCGGGCGCCCGCTTCGTACGCACCGGCGTTCCGCAAGCGCTTCGTGTTGCGCGTGGCGACGGCGAGTTCCGCGGCGCGCTGCAGCGTGATGAACGTCAGCAGCCGGAACGCGCTCGTCACGCGGCGCGATCGAGCGCGACGAAGCTCGCAGTGAATCCCGGCCCGAGCGCCGCAAGCAACGTTTTCGGCGGCAGACCGGCCCGGATCACGCGCTCGAGCACGAAGAGCACGGTCGGCGACGACATGTTCCCGAAATCGCGTATCACGCCGCGCTCGTGATCGAGTGTGCCGGCTGGCAACGTCAACGCCGCTTCGATCGCCTGGAGCACTTTGGTGCCGCCGGGATGGCAAACGACCCGATCGATCCGATCGCGCGCGACGTCGAGCCGCCCGATCGCTTCGATGAAGCTCTCGCGATAACACCGCTCGACGAACGCCGGGAGCGAGCGCGAGAGCAACACGCCCAGGCCGACATCGTCGATGCCCCACCCCATGATGTCGAGCGTATCGGGCCACAGATGTTCGGTCGCCCCGGAAACGAACGCGACCGCCGGCAGCGACGCGTCGCTCGAAACGATCGCGGCCGCCGCACCGTCGCCGAAGAGCGACGTCGCGATCACGTCGGTCTTGGTCGCGCGGTCGAGCCGGAACGCGAGCGTGCAGAGTTCGACCGCCACCAACAGCACGGTCGTGCCGGGCCGCACCGACGCCAGGCGCGACGCGATCGCAAGGCCGGTCACCCCGCCCGCACAGCCGAGCCCGAAGACCGGTGTCCGCTCGACGTCGGGCCGGAATCCCATTCGCGGCAACACCCGCGCCTCCAGGCTCGGGGTCGCGACGCCGGTCGACGAGACCGTGACGACCGCATCGATGTCGGAGGCGGAGAGCCCGGCCGTAGCGAGCGCACGCTGTGCGACCGTTTCGAAGAGGCGCCCCGCGCCATCGAGGTAGGCCGCGGTGCGGTCGGGCCAGCCGTGATCTTGCAGAAACCAGTCGATCGAGCGGACCGAGTAGCGGCGCTCGATCCCGGTTGAGGCGAACACGCCGGCGAGCCGCTCGTAATCTCGGATCCGGTCGCCATAGACGGTCCGCGAAAGCGTCTCGGCCATCTGCTGATCGATCGTATTTTCCGGGACCGCGCTTGCAATCGAGAGCAGTCGAACCGTCGGGTGCGCCCCGTTCGGCGTTACTTCCCGCACGTCGCCGGGCTCCGCCGGATCCCAATCCATGGTGTGCGGCGAGGCCGCGACCGTTCTTCGCTGGTTCCGATAATCACATTCCTACTAACGGTAATCGTTATGGAGTCGATTGCCGCGAGGCCGAAGTCGGGACCTGCGAGCGAGCGCCTGATACCGCAACGGAGCTCCCGGCCACCGCACGGAAAACGGCCGCATGATCACCGAGACCGACCCCTGGGTTTGCACCATGACGCCGATCCAGTTCCGCGCGATTCCGCCAGACGTCGTTGAACGCGTCCGGACCCAACCCGACTGCGTCGAGGAACTCTCGGACGGCCTGCGCGCCGAGTACGGCGTTGAATCCAGCATCGATTTCAGCGGCGTTTGCACAGCCGACGACAGCGTGCGGCTCATCGGGCCCGTCGTGACCGTGCGCTATGCGCCCAAACGCGTGCGAACGAACGAACAGCGCCTCGCGCACGATCGCATCGCTGCCGCGCTGGTTCCCGGCGCGATCGTGGTCGTCGACGCCCATGATTGTGACGGCAGCGTGCTCGGCGGGATCGGCGCCGCGAAGTTGCGGGCAGGCGGCGCCGCCGCCTACGTGGTCGACGGGTTGGCGCGCGACGTCCCGGAGATCGCCGACGCCGGGGTCGTGCTTGTCGCCTCGAACGTCGGGATCGGTAGCGGGCGGCCGACCGTGCAAGCCGTGCAGATCGGCGGCGAGATCACGTGCCGGGGCCGGTACGTCTGCAGCGGCGATGTCGCCGTGATGAACCGGTACGGACTCGTGACGATCCCGGGCTGGATCGATTGGGATACCGTGCTCCGGCTGATCGGCGATTGAGCCGAAACCACCGTTTCGGGGCCGGGGTCATGGGCGCCGCATGAACGCCGTCATCGTTGCCTCTGCCGCGCCAAACCGGCTCACGATCGCGCCCGTCGCCGACCCGACCCCCGCGCCGAGCGACGTGCTCGTCCGGGTCAAGGCCCTCTCGCTCAACCGGGGCGAGGTGCGGCGCGCGCAACAAGCGCCCGACGGCTCGCGCATCGGCTGGGACGTCGCGGGGATTGTCGAGCGTGCGGCAGCGGACGGCTCGGGTCCACCGGCCGGTTCCCGCGTCGTGGGCCTCGTCTCGAAGGCGGACGGTTGGGCGGAGATCACCGTCGTCCCCGCGCTCGCGTGCGCCGTAATCCCCGACGCCGTGTCGTTCGAAATCGCCGCGACGTTGCCGGTTGCGGGATTGACCGCGCTCATGACGTTAGAGCGTGGCGGCGCGCTCGTTGGCCGGCGCGTGCTCGTCACCGGCGCGTCGGGCGGCGTCGGCCATCTCGCGCTGCAGATCGCACGCGCTGCGGGCGCGTCGACCGTCGCGCTCGTGCACCGTGAAGCACGTCGTGAATCCGTCGCTTCGCTCGCCGATGCGGTCGTCGTCGGTGACGACGCGTCGGTCGCGAAAGACCACGGCCCGTTCGACGTGATCCTCGAGTCCGTCGGCGGCACGACGTTCGCGAGCGCACTGCTCTTGCTCGCGCCCGGCGGCATGCTCGTCACCTTCGGCGCTTCCGCCGAACGCTCGGGCACGATGAACATCGGCGCCTTCTATCTCGTCGGCGGCGCGTCGATCTACGGTTTCATTCTCTTTCACGAAGTCGAGCGAACGCCCGCGGGTGAGGGCTTGCGGCGGTTGCTCGACCTCGTGAGAGCGGGGACGCTCGTGCCACGCATCGACGCAACGTACGCGTGGGACGACATCGGCGAAGCGGTACGATTTTTTTGGGAACGCAACGCCGCCGGCAAGGTCGTCGTCACCCGGTAGCGACGCGTGCGCGTTCGTGCACGACGCGCTCGAGCGCTAACCATCCCGCCATTGTCGCTAGTTCGTCTTTGAGCGCGCGGCGTGCATCGCGTGTCATGTGCGTTTCTTCGTGGACGCTACGCACAAGGAGCGTGCGCGCGGCGCGGTCGGACTTCAGATCGACCCGGGCAACGATCCGCTCGCCGTACACAAACGGCAACACGTAGTACCCGTGCACGCGACGATTCGCCGGCACGTAGATCTCGATGCGATAATCGAAGTCGAAAAGACGTCGCGCTCGCGCCCGATGCCAGACGAGCGAATCGAAGGGTGAGACCAGCGTCGCCGCCGCGATGCGTCGCGGGATCACGACGCTCGGCGCGACGTACGCGGTTTGCGACCAGCCTTGGACTTCGACCGCTTCGATCTCATGCGCGTCGACGAGTTCCGCGACGCGATCACGCGCATCGGCGAGATCGAGACGAAAGTAATCGCGCAAATCCGCCTCGGTCGCGATGCCCATCGCGCGCATCGCAATGCGCACGAGGTCCCGCTGCGCATCCGCGACCGCTGGCGTCGGCGCGTCGAGGATCGTCTTCGGCAGCACGCGCTCGGTGCGATCGTAGACGCGCTCGAAGTTTCGCCGTGTCGCCGTCGTGATCTCACCGGACCAAAAGAGATACTCGAACGCAGTTTTCGTCTCGCTCCAGCCCCACCACGAACCGGCGCCGCGCGTGCCGTCGAAATCCGAGGCCGTCAGCGGTCCGCGCTCGTCGATCGCGATGCGCACGCGCTCGATGAGGTCCGGCTGATCGCGTACGATCATCGCGATCCGGCCCCACGTTCCAATACCGCTCCGCGCGCGGTCCATCCGCCAGCGCAGCAACGGATGCGAAGTCAACGGTAAGAGTGACGCCTCGTGACCCCAGTACTCGAAGAGCTTCCGCTTCCGCGAATACGCCGCATCGTGTAAGAGTGTGAACGCGTACGGGCCGAGGCGTGAGTACAGCGGCAGGTAATGCGAGCGCATTGCCGTCGCCCCACGCGCTTCGTTTCGAAGAGTTTCCACCGTACCCCGCGTAGCTCGTAGGACGATGGCATCGACGGACGACGGGATCTTCGCCTCGCGAAGTTTTCGTTGGTATTACGCGGGCCAGGCGGCAAGTTATCTCGGCGACGGTTTACGGACGCTTGCGATCCCGCTGCTCGTCTTTCACATCACCGGTTCTGGGCTATCACTCGGCATCACGTATGCGCTCGAGTACCTTCCGTTCGCACTCTTCAGCACGATCGGCGGGTCGTTCGCCGACCGGCTCGATCGCCGGAGATTGATGATCGCGTGCGATGCGGTCCGTTTCGCCATCATGGCGCTCTTTGCGGTCTTGTACGTCACGGGACACCTGCCGCTCCCGCTGCTCTACGCGGGGATCGTCGTGCTTGCGATTTGCGCCGCCGTTTTTCTCGGCGGACAAGCGTCGAGCATCCCCTATCTGTTAGGAAAAGACGGCGCGCAGCCCGCGATGTCGGCGCTCATCGGCACCGAACAGGGGATGAACCTCATCGCGCCGCCGATCGGCGGCGTGCTCTTCACGTTGACCGGTCCCACGGCGGCGCTGGCGATCAACGCGGTGACGTACCTCGTCTCGCAGCTCACGCTCTCGGCGGTGAAAACCTTCGGGCCCGACGCACCAGGCGCGTTCCCCAAACCGCGGGAGATCGCCGACGATATCGCCACCGGATTTCGTATCGCCGTCGCGGACCCGACACTGCGCATCTTGACGTGGCTGCAACTTGGGATCAACGCCTTCGGCTTGCTGGGCTTGTCCTCGGTCATTCCGTATTTCAAGAAAGAATACGCAGCCAGCGATCAATCCGTCGGCGTTGCGTTCGGATTTCTCGCCGTTGGTGCGATCGGCGGTTCTGTCGTGGCCGCACGCACGCGTTTTCCGTTCGGCGCGGCGTTTACGATCGGCTTGTTCTGCGACGGGCTCGTGTGGCTTCCCGTCACATGGGTGCACTCGTTGCCGCTCGCCGTTCTCCTCATCGCGCTCTCGAACGGCTGCGCCACGTTTACCGCCGCGATGGTGATCAGTTGGCGGATGCGCATCCTCGACGCGGCCGTCGTCGGCCGCGTTTTCGGCGTGGTTCGCCTCATCGTGCTCGGCGGCACCGTCCCGGGCGCGATCGCGGGCGGCTACATCGTCGATCATGTGGGCGCACGGGCCGCCGTCTTCACCTCCGCCACGGGCTTTCTCATCCTCGCGGCGGTCATCCCCGCGTTTCCTCAGGTCCGTCATGAGAAACGATAACAGCTCGTCGCTCCGCCATGCGAAGAGTTGACCTCCCCTTCGCGAAAATCTGTTTGCAGCGATGACGCATAATGGAACCGTTAGAATTTTACTGACGGCGCTCGCACTGCAGAGTGTCATCGGATGCGCATCACGGCACGCCGAGAATACGTCGCCGATGGCGAGGGCAACGGAAGCTTCCTTGACCGGCGAATATTACGGGTTTCCGCTGCCCTTCGTTGTTAATCTACAAATTATCAAGAGCAAATCGCCCCTTCGACGG
>JAABUQ010009772.1_pt1 | contig 12830 bp, 13 predicted proteins | sample 5560001 | NCBI WGS metagenome assembly JAABUQ01 (sample SAMN10711888, study PRJNA513371) | rock metagenome | isolation source: Antarctica rocks | place: Antarctica: Victoria Land, Finger Mt nord | collected 2015-12-18 | reverse complement strand
CCGATGATCTCCGAGGCCCCTTGCATGGTGCGCACGACGGCACCCGTGTCTCCACGAACGAACGTGATTCCCGTCGGCGTCGTAATCGCGATAACGTCGGCGCCCGTGAGCAGCCGCACGTGCGCTTCGCCGATATCCGGAAGGTCACGCTGCCAGACCACGACGCCGTGCGCGGAGTATGCGATGAGACGACGGACACCACTTCCGAACGACGTCATCGTCACGACGAAATTGCGGCTCGCAACGAGCGAGGGTTCGAACGAGAGCGACGCCGGAGCCGGCGACGTGCGAAAGATCGGCGTTCCGCTGTTCGGGTCGAACGCTCCGAACGTGCCGTGACCGAACGATGCAAACACGACGCCATCCGCCGCTACCGGAGCGCCGACGATCGCGTCGCGCGACGCCCATCGAACGCGGCCGTCGGATACGCGAACCCCCGCTAGTCGATTGTGTTGCTGCACGAACGCCATACCACGCGTCTCCGCCATCCACTGCGACGAGTAGCGTGAATCGACGCCCACCGCCCAGCGTGCGCGTTCGACCGTCACTGCGCGGGCCGTTCCCTCACGCGCCACGGCGAAGCCGGTTGAAAGCGACACCGTCGCCGTGATCGCCGCGAGAGAACGGATAACGTTCATGACTTCATCTTCTCCGCGTTGGCCTTCACTTCGTCAATGCCGCCGGCCATGTAGAACGCCTGCTCCGGCAGATCGTCGAGCTTACCGTCGAGCACTTCGCTAAACGCGGCGATGGTGTCTTCGAGCTTGACGTAGGCACCCGGGCGCCCCGTGAATTGTTCGGCGACGAAGAACGGCTGCGAGAACAAGCGTTGCAGACGCCGCGCGCGTCCGACGATTTGTTTGTCGTCGTCAGAGAGTTCCTCGACGCCGAGAATCGCGATGATGTCTTGCAAATCGCGGTAGCGTTGTAGCGTCTCTTGCACGCCGCGAGCGACGCGATAATGCTCGTCACCGACGATAGCCGGATCGAGAATACGGGAGCTCGATGCGAGCGGATCGACGGCGGGATAGATGCCGAGCTCGGAGATCTGCCGCGAGAGCGCCGTCGTCGCGTCGAGATGCGCGAACGTCGTTGCGACGGCGGGGTCGGTGTAATCGTCGGCCGGGACGTAGACGGCTTGCACCGAGGTGATCGAGCCGTTGCGCGTCGAGGTGATGCGTTCTTCGAGCGCGCCCATCTCGGTTGCGAGCGACGGCTGATAACCGACGGCAGAGGGCATGCGTCCGAGCAGCGCGGAGACTTCTGATCCAGCCTGCATGAAGCGGAAGATGTTGTCGACGAACAGCAACACGTCGGCGCCGACTTCATCGCGGAAGTACTCGGCCATCGTGACGCCCGTCTGGGCGATGCGGAAGCGCACGCCCGGCGGCTCGTCCATCTGACCGAACACGAGCGTCGTCTGCGCGAGCACGCCCGACTCTTTCATCTCAAGCCACAGATCGTTGCCTTCACGCGTCCGCTCGCCGACACCGGTGAAGACCGAGAAGCCTTTATGCACCGAGGCGATGTTGCGGATGAGTTCTTGAATAAGGACCGTCTTGCCGACACCGGCGCCGCCGAAGAGACCGACCTTACCACCCCGCGCATACGGCGCCATGAGATCGATGACTTTGATGCCTGTTTCGAAGATGCGCGTCGTCGGATCTTGCGAGACGAAATCCGGCGCGGGGCGGTGGATCGGCCACATCGCTTTCGCGACGACCGGTTCGTCGGAATCGATCGCTTTGCCGAGCACGTTGAAGATGCGCCCGAGCGTGCCTTCGCCGACCGGAACCGTGATCGGAGCGCCCGTCGCGATAACCGGCGCGCCGCGAACCATGCCGTCGGTCGAACCCATCGCGAGGCAACGCACCTGGTTGTTGCCGAGCTCGCCTTGAACCTCGAGCACGAGCTCGCGCTCTTGCATCGCCGTGCCGCCGAGCTCGATATCGGCTTCCTTACCGGTCGCCGTTTCCGCGTGAATCTGCGTTGTCTGCGTCGCTGCCTCGACGCCGACTTTCATGTCGGCGATCGTCGTACCGTTGGACGACGAACCGTTCGAGCCGCGGCTCCCGGCCTTCCCTTCACCACCCACGTGCACGATCAGCGCATCGTTGATTCGCGGCAACGTTTCCAGCGTGAACTCAACGTCCACGACGTTCCCGAGAACTTGCACGACCTTTCCGGTCGCCTTGCGGGAACTGTTCGAAAGATCCAACGTAGCGGTCACGATATCGTCCTTTTCTTTTGCATGAAACCAACATCAACCCATCGTGCCGACGTTGGGAGCGGCGTCAACCTGCGAGCGCCTCTGCGCCGCCGACGATCTCAAGAATCTCCTTGGTGATCGCTGCTTGCCGCGCGTTGTTCATCTGAATGGTGAGCGTGTCGATCAACTTCTTCGCGTTGTCGGTCGCGTTGTTCATTGCAATCAACTGGGCCGCGAAAAACGCCGCGTCCGTTTCGAGCATCGCGGAGTAGATCGTAAACTCTAAATACTTGGGCAGCAGCCGCGAGAGCACGGCCTCGGGCGACGGTTCGAACTCGACCGATCCCGACGGTTTCTTGTCGCCGTCATCGCGTTTTTCGTCGGCGACGACCGGGATGATGCGCCGCATTTCCGGTCGTTGCGACATCATCGAGATCAGCTTCGGCGAGATCAGCACGATCTCCGAGATCTTGCCGTCGATGAAGTCACGGCTCGCGGCAGCGGCAACTTCGCGTGCAACATCGAGCTTCGTGCCGCTTGAGAGTCCCCACGTCGCTTCGTCTTCCGCACTACCGAGCATCCGGCGAATCGAGTTACGCCCCTTGATGCCAACGGTGTAGAACCGAAGATTCGCGTTCTCCCGGCGTCGAAGTTCGGCCGTGCGAATGAGGTTCGCGTTGAACGCGCCGGCAAGGCCCTTGTCGGCGGTCATCAAGATCACGCCGCTCGGCGTGCCTTCGCGCCCGAGCTTCATGAACGGATGATCGACGTTCGCCACGGCCGCAATCAGATCGCGCAGCATCTCGCCGAGCGCATCCGCGTACGGGCGCGACTGCTTCTGCAATTGCTCCGCACGACGAATCTTCGCCGCGGCGACTTGCTTCATCGCCTTGGTGATCTGCTGCGTGTTCTTCAACGACCGGATGCGGTCGCGAAGATCTCGTACCGAGGGCACGCGCTAGTTCTTCGAGAGCGCCGCGATCATCGGACGGATCACCCCCGATGCGCTCGACATACCGACGTAGGTGTTCGGGGGCGCCGGCCGCGCGCTAGAACGATTTGTTGAATTCATTGAGTGCCTTTTCAAGCGCCTTCGCGCCGTCGTCGGAGAGCGCTTTCGAATCGCGAATACCGTTCGTAATCTCCGGCGACTTTTCGTGAACGTGCGCAACGAACCGCGCCGCCCAATCCTGCAGACGCGGGGTCGGCACGTCGGTGAGAAAGCCTTTGGTCGCGGCGTAGATCACGATGACTTGATCCTCGACCGCTTGCGGCTGAAACTGCGGCTGCTTGAAGAGTTCAGTGATCTTCTCGCCGCGCGTTAACTGCGCTTGCGTGTTCTTATCCAGATCGCTCGAGAGCTTCGCGAAGGCGGCAAGCTCGCGGTATTGCGCGAGGTCGAGTTTGAGCGGGCCTGCGACGCTGCGCATTGCTTTAATCTGCGCGGAACTACCCACGCGAGAAACCGACAGACCGACGTCGACGGCGGGACGGATGCCCTGGAAGAACAATCCGCTCTGCAGATAGATCTGGCCGTCGGTAATCGAGATCAGGTTCGTCGGAATGTATGCGGAGACGTCGCCGGCCTGCGTTTCGATCACCGGCAGCGCCGTGAGCGATCCGCCGCCCTTTGCGTCCGAGAGTTTCCCGGCGCGTTCCAACAGACGCGAGTGCAGGAAAAAGATATCGCCCGGATACGCTTCACGGCCTGGCGGACGGCGCAACAAGAGCGAAACTTCGCGATAGGCATTGGCGTGCTTGGTGAGATCATCATAAATGATCAAGACGTCTTTGCCTTGATACATCAACTCTTCGCCCATCGCGCAGCCGGCGAACGGCGCGATGTATTTGAGCGCGGCGGGCTCGGAGGGACCGACGTTCACGATCGTCGTGTACTCGAGCGCGCCATTCTTTTCGAGCGTCTGCGCGAGCGACGCCACGGTCGAATTCTTCTGCCCGATCGCGACGTAGATACAGAAGACGTTCTGGCCTTTTTGGTTGATGATCGCGTCGATCGCGATCGCCGTCTTTCCGGTCGACCGGTCGCCGATGATCAGTTCGCGCTGACCGCGACCGATCGGAATCAGCGCGTCGATCGCGCGGATACCGGTTTGGAGCGGCTGCTTGACGGGCTGGCGTTCGATGACCGTCGGCGCGACGTTCTCGATCGTCCGGTATTTGCGCGTTTCGATCGCACCTTTGCCGTCGACCGCTTGGCCAAGCGGGTTGACCACGCGCCCGAGCAGCACTTCGCCGACCGGCACCGAGACGATGCGGCCCGTCCGACGGACTTGATCGCCTTCCTTGATGTCGGTGTCGGGACCCATGATGATGACGCCGACGTTGTCCTCTTCGAGGTTGAGGACGATGCCTTGAAGGCCGTTCGGGAACTCGACGAGTTCGGAGAACTGCGCGGCGGCGAGCCCGTAGATGCGGGCGATGTTATCGCCGACTTCGATGACGGTCCCGATCTCGGTTTCTTCGAGGTCGCGGCGGTAGTTGGCGATCTGCCCTTTGAGGATCCCGGCGATTTCGTCGGCGTTGATCATGCGTTCGTCCTTGGTGGTAGCGGTGCTTGGGCGGCTTAGTTCTTGGAGAGCGTGCGCGCCAGCTCGTCGAGCGCGCCGGCGACGCTGCCGTCGATCCGGCGGTCGCCCATCGTGATGCGCACGCCGCCGATGAGCCCGGGATCGATCTGCTGGCGCACGTCGAACTCTTTGCGATACAGGCGTGAAAGGCGCTCGACGAGCGCTTGCAGTTCGGTCGGCGAAAGCTCGTGCGAGGTCGTGATGAGGAGCGACTCGCGGCCGGATGCGGCCAGCGCAAGCGTTTCGTACTCGCGCACGATGCCGAGCAACAGCATCTCGCGACGCTTCTTGATCAAGAGCAGCAGCGTGTGGAGCGCGATCTCGTGGAGCCGCCCAAACGCGTCGCCGATGATCTTTTCTTTCTCTTCGCGCTTGATGACCGGCGCTTCGTAGAACCGCCGGATCTCATCGTCGTTCTGGATCGTGTCGGCGACCGTGCGTAGGTCGCGCCCGACCGCATCGACGGCCGACGCTTCTTGCGCCAGCGCGAAGACGGCGGTGGCATAGCGTCGTTCGACGGTTTCGTTAGCCACGCGTCTCCTCCAACTGCGGATTCCGTTCTAGCCGCGATACGGTTGCTTCGACGAGCCGGAGGTTTGCCCCGGCGTTGATCCGGAGCGTCGCATCAGCACGCGCGCGAGCCAGTGCCCGATCGATGAGTTCAAAGCGCAAACGATCCCGTGCCGCGGCGCGTTGACGCGCAAGCTCACCTTGCGCATTGCGGAGGGAGCGTTTGCCGGCTTCTTCCGCGTCCGCAACGAGCCGCGTGCGCTCGCGCTCGCCGGTGTGGGTGCCGTTTTCTCGCATCGTCGCGGCTTCGCGTTTCGCCTGATCGAGCTCGCGCTTCGCGGTCTCGATCTCAGCCTTTGCCGTATCGCGCCGGCCCTCGGCGCTCGAGATCTCGGCGTTGCGCGCCTGCTGCGCGCTCGTAATGGCGGGCGCGAGATACCGGCGGAAAATCCAGTAGATCAAGCCCAGCACGAGGACCGTGCTGATGATCCGGCTCCAGACAGCGATCGTTTCGTAATCCATCTTAGGCCACGACCCCGCCGAGCGCGCGCGTGGTGAGGTCGTCGGCTAATTCGCGAATCAACCGTTCCTCGTCGCGGCGCGCAACCTGCATTTCGGCGTCGACCTGTTCGTGAGCCCGGGCCGTTTCCGCCGCCGCTTCGGCACCGTATCGACCCGTGATCTCCGCGGCCTCGCGCTGTCCCGACGAACGCGCTTGCGCGATCGCGGCCTCAGCGTCGCGGCGCGCTGTCGAAAGCGTTTGCTGCGCCTCGGTTCGGAGTTCGCCGACCTTCGCCGTGTACGTGTCGAAGTCGTTCGTCACCGAGTCGATGTACGCGCGGCGCTTCGCGATCGCGGCGCGTACCGGCTTCATGAACACCGCGTTGACGATCACGAAGAAGATCACGAAGTTGATCAACTGAACGACGAAGGTTCCGTCGATCGACAGGAGCATGGCTTACCGACCCGTTCGAACCACGGAGCGCCGGCCGGCCGCAGCGGAACGCGAGATCGTGAAGGCGTCGCGCACTACTTGACGTTCTTGAGAACCGTGGCGATCTGCGAGCCCGCCGGCGTAACGACGAAGAACAGGTAGAGCGCCAGCGCGAGACCGATGACCGGGAACGCTTCCAGAATACCGACGCCGAGGAACAGGAACGTGAAAATGTTCCCACGAGCTTCCGGCTGGCGCGCGATCGATTCGACGGCCTTGGACGCAACGATACCGTCACCGATCGCAGATCCGAACGCGACGGCGGCGACGATCAGCGCGAAACCGAGCACGATCGCGGCAAGGAGCAGACTCTCAGAGCTCAACGGTAGACCTTTCTGGAGGTGAGGTTAGTGGGCGTCGTCGGCGACGGCCGCCGACATGTAGACGATGGTGAGCAGCGTGAAGACGAACGCTTGCAGCGTCCCCACGAAGATGTTGAAGAGCAGCACGAGGATCGGCCCGACCGTTGCGGCAAGCGACACGTTCACCGGCCCGACCTGCACGTGCTGAACGATAACGCTCGCAACGATGAAGAGCAGGATCTCGCCCGCGAAGATGTTTCCGAAGAGCCGCAATGCGAGCGTCACCGGTCGTAAGATTTCGTCGAGCGTGTTGAGCGCGACGATCAGGACCGTGCCCGGACCGAGCCTCGGGTTCGCAAGGTGCCCGTAAAAGCCGAGCCCGTGCCGACGGATGCCGACCGCTTGAATCAGGAAGAACACCAGCAACGCAAGGACCGCGGTCGTGTTCAAATCGGACGTCGGCGACCCGCCCCAGAGAAAGTGCAGCTCTTTGAAAGGGACCGTGCCGATCTGATTGAGCAGGAAAATAAAGGCGAAAAGCGCTACGAAAAATGGAACGAACGTCTCGGCGTTGCGCCCAAGGACGCCGAACGCGAGATCGGAAAGGGCGTCGATTCCGCCTTCAAGCACCGTCTGGGTCTTCGTCCGCATGTGCGACCGGTAGCTCGCTCCGATGATCGCAAAGAACACGAGCCCGACCACCATCGTGATCCACGTGATGACGATCGTGTCGGTATGCACCGTTCCGAGAAGGGGAAGGCTCAGGAGCGGGTGATTGCCGGGGGTGTCGTTCACAGCGTCTCTCGTCGGTAGTGGCGTTGAAGTTCGAGCGCGTAGAGCGCGAGCGGCAGGAAGAACCCGCCGAAGTACACGCCCATGATCCACCAGGGACCACGGCTCGCGATGAGTACCGGGATCGCGGCGAAGCTCACGATCCGCACCATGCCGCTGCCCTTCCGCCGTCCGATCGTACCCTTACCATTCAAGAGCCGCTCGTTCGCACGCATCAACAGCAGCATATTCGCAACCCCGCACGCTCCTCCGATGAGCAGGTCCACCCCCGTCCACGGGTTCCTCACGGCGAGCATCGCCGCGAGCGGGGCTAGGAACAGCAGGGATCGCCAGCCGATCGCCCGTTTGCGCGAGCGATACTCGCGCAACTCGATATCCGACTCGGCGGGACCACCTTTAGAAGAGAGCGGAAGCGAACCCTCCTCGGTGTTGGTCACAGCCACTCGCCGCTAACGCAGTGCCCGGGTGAAACGCATCGCCGCGAGCGATGCCCCGAGGACGAACCCAGCGAAAATTCCAACGACGACCAACCACGAGGCCCCCGTCGCCCGCGAAGCGATCACGCCCACCGCAAGCCCCGCGACCACCGAGAGGCTAAAGAGAATCCCGATCCCCGCGATCTCGAGTGGCCGCACGCAATGGGTTTAGGGATCGTCCGCACCCGGTCTTGCGAAGGGAACGTTTCATGCCGATTTTTTTCGGTCTCGAACCAGTCGTACGCGCGGACGAACGCTCTCACGTCGCCCGATCGCCTCGGCGACCGTGAGGATTTTCACGATCGGACTTACAAAGACGTCTGCCGAGCGTTTCTTCGAGACCATCACCGCGTCAGGCGCGAAGCGACTCGTTGACGTGCGACTCAACAACGTCTCGCAGCTTTCCGGCTTCGCAAAACGGGACGATCTGGCGTATTTCTTGCGTCGCATCTCCGGCATCGAGTACGTTCATCTTCGACTGCTATCACCGACGCAAGACATTCTCGACGCGTACAAGCGCGAAGGCGAATGGGAACGCTACGCCGCCGAGTTTGTCGAGCTCATGACCAGCCGGCGTATCGAGACGGCGATCGCGCCGGAGATGATTACGGATAGCTGCCTACTGTGCAGTGAGCGTAAGCCCGATCGTTGCCATCGACGGCTCGTTGCTGAGTATTTCCAGCAACACTGGCCGAACGTCGACATCACTCATCTCGAACCGTAGTTTGTCTCGCGCCTCAGCGAGCCAGCTGTGCGATTACACGAACCTGCGATTACCCTTACGCTAAGCGACCCGATTCGTTCGGGCGCTCGCCGTCGCGCTGCCATTTTGGCCGCGATAGGATGGGGCTGCGGGCTGCGTCGCCGTTGCAGAAGAGATTGTTGCGCAGGACGGAGCGACCGCGAAAGCTGCTGCATGACCATACGGAAATCTACGCGGGCATTGATTGCTATGTACATCTATGTTTTCGTAATCGCCATCCAATGGAATATATCGCCAAGACCGAAGGACGCATCATGGAATCAACGTCTCTCCGCATCGACTCTCTACTAATTTGGCAACCTGGGGTAGTGTAGTGTCTCATAGGCGCGTATGTTGCGGGAGACCGTGATCTTGGAGCTTCGACATTTACGTTACGCGATTGCCGTTGCAGACGAACTGCACTTTGGACGCGCCGCGCGTAATCTTTCGATGGCCCAACCGCCCTTGAGTATGCAAATTAAGCAACTCGAGCACGAGTTAGGCTTCCCGCTCTTCGATCGCGCGGGAAACGCTGTAAAGCTAACGGAGGCAGGCACTGCGTTTATTCGTAGCGCGCGAAGAATCTTGGGTTCACTTGTTACATCCGTTGAAGAAGCACGACAAGTAAGTCGCGGCCAGACGGGTGATTTAAACATTGGCTTTGTCGGCACAACGCACGAGCCGCTTTTACGTAGTGTGACTGAATTTCAAAACGAAGTTCCAGGTGTACGGGTGGTCATGTTTGAGCGAACGTTCGAGCAGATGATTATCGATTTATACACAGATCGACTTCACATGGGGTTCTGTCGGCAGTGGTCGCCTCAACCATCGATTCCGTCGGTGACCGTTAACTCGGATAGCCTTTGCGTTGCACTGCCAGACGCGCATCCGCTGCTCTCCCGGCCGGGGCCCGTGGCACTCTCTGCCCTTGCAAATGAAGAATTTATCGGAGTATCGCAAACAATCTTCCCAGGGTCCCAGGAGCGGATGTTTCTAGATTGCAGGGCTGCGGGATTCACGCCAAAGGTAAGGCACGAAGCGTTTTCGCTAAATGCGATAACGCATTTCGTCGCTGCCGGCGCCGGAGTCGCGCTGCTGCCATTCCTCAATACGAAGTCGCATTACCCGGGCGTGTCATACCGGCAACTCGATCCTCACATTGAAATCCCAATAGTCGCTACTTGGCGAGAAGGCGTTCCGACGCCGGCAATGCAGACGTTGCTTCGCATTGTGCGCCAGGCGGATATGTGACATAGGAATACTTACAGGCTTCACGCGCCTCGCTGGCTGCAATAATCGCTGTCAGAAATGGTCGCTTCCCATAAACCGCGCTAAATCCGTGACGTCGTGCCGGCGCCCGACGGTGGCGAGCCGGAGTGTGGACGATTGCGGGCGTTCCGCGGCGAGACAACGAAGGCGAGACAACGAAGCCGTAGGTATTCGACGCGATCGAGCGGCAATAAGGCGGAAGACCGCTTCTCGTCGTCGTCGGCCGCGGCACCCTCGATCCGCCTTTACGCACACAACTTTGCAGGCTCATCGCGCATATGACGACCGTTCAAGAAACACGCACCGCGTCCGACCGCTTTCAGACCGGAGAACGCCGCGTCGACGGTGACGTCAAAGTCTCCGGGCAGGCCCAATACACGGCGGACTTCGCGATGCCGGGGATGTTGTGGGCGGGCTTCGTTCCGAGCGCCATGGCGCACGCCAAGATCGTGTCGATCGATACCGAGGCGGCGCGGGCGCTGCCGGGCGTGCACGCGGTGTTGACGGGCCGCGACATCGGCGAGCATTATTTCGGCCGGCGTTTATGCGACTGGCCGGTGCTTTCGATCGATCGCGTGCGCTTCATCGGCGAATACGTTGCCGCGGTGGCGGCCGACACGTCGCAGATCGCGGAAGCCGCCGCGGCGCTGATCCACGTCGAATACGAAGAACTGCCGACGCTCTTCGACACGGAAGCCGCATTGTTGCCCGACGCGCTCGTGCTCCACGAAGGTTCGGAGAAATACCCGTTCATGTTCCCACGCCGGCCGCGGCACGCGCATCCCAACATCCAGGGGCGCGGCGTCACCGAGATCGGCGACGTCGGGACCGGCTTCGCGCAGTCGGCGCGGATCTTCGAACACACGTTTACAACGCCGCGCTATCATCCCGGCTATATCGAACCGCGCGCGACGCTCGTTTGGATCGACGGCGGCGGCGTGGTGCACGTGACGTCGACAAACAAGAGTCCCTTCGGACTGCGCGAGCAGCTTTCGGTGACGACGGGGCTACCGAAAGAGCGCATCGTGGTTCATCCCAGTTTTATCGGCGGCGATTTCGGCGCGAAGGGGCTCTCCGTTGAGGAGTTCCCCTGTTATTACCTCGCCGCGGCGACGAAGCGCCCCCTTAAAGTACGTGCGCACGTACCTGGATGACATTCGTTCGACTACGTTCGTCATGCCGCGAAAGTATGGGTCAAAACCGGCGTCTCCAAGGACGGTAAAATCCTCGCGCAGAGCGTTTATGCGCTCTTCGACGGCGGCGCGTACGCGGCGGGAAAAGTGACGCCGTCGGTGTTACCCGGCCCCGACACGAAAGTGCCGTACGGCATACCGAATCAGCGACACGAACGAGTTGCCGTCTACACCAATACCGTTCCGGGCGGTTTCGTTCGCGCGCCGGGCGAGGTGCAGATCGCCTTTGCGACCGAGTCGGCGATCGATCTCATCGCACGGAAGCTCGGGATCGATCCGCTGGAGCTGCGTTTGCTCAACGCGGCGCAAGAGGGCGATCTGGACATCGAGGGACATCCGTTTCTCGCACCCGGCGCGGTCGCCGTATTGGAGACCCTCAAACGGGAATCGAACTGGGCGACGCCGTTACCGGCCGGCCGTGGGCGCGGCCTCGCGCTCTCCGTTCGCCACATCGGCGTTGGAGCGACGAGCTTGCACGTCGAGTTGGGCTCGGACGGTGACGTCACGGTGCGTACGGGCACGACGGAGCAGGGGATGGGGATCTTCACCGTGCTCTCGCGCGTCGTCGCGGCCGAGTTGGGACTGCCGGAAAACCGCATCCATGTCACGCGCGGATCGACGGCGGAGGCACCGCTCGATCCCGGCGTCGGCGCCAGCCGCACCACGCATGTCTCCGGTGGCGCGGCGCTCGATGGATGCCGCCAGTTGCGCGACGCGCTCGAAGCCGCGGCGTGCACGCTCGCCCAGCAGCAGCCCGGGACAATGCGCTTGCGCGACGGTTCGTTCCGCTCGCCCGATGGGGCTGCAACCGTCGCCTGGAACGACGCGGCGGCGGAGGTGTGCCGGGCACACGGCGGGACGTTGACGATGACCGGAACGTATAGTGGCGAACACGCGCCGGGCGAGCCGGAGTACAACAATTTCGCCGGCTACATCATCGAGGTGAGCGTCGATCGCGAAACCGGCGAGTACGTGATTCACGATGTGTGGCTGTGCTGTGACACCGGCACGATCATCAATCCGGTCGCCCACCGCGGACAGATCGACGGAGGCTTCCTCATGGGGTTGGGGATGGCCGTCACCGAAGAACTCGTGCTCGAGGAGGGTCGGATCACGAACCTCTCGTTTGCGGATTACAAGGTTCCCACGCAGCCCGATATGCCGCCGTTCCATGTAACGATCCTCGAAGAAACCACCGGCCCGGGGCCGTTCGGGGCGCGAGCCGTAGGCGAGATGAACATCTCGACGGTGGGGCCGGCGCTCGCCAACGCCATCGAAGCGGCGTGCGGGGTGCGCTTAGCGACCATGCCGCTGACGGCAGAACGGATTTTCACAGCGATACGCGGATCGTCAACTTCGGAGGTGTATTCTTGAGCGTCCATCAGATATCGTTCGAACTCAACGGGAAGACGGTCCGGCAGACCGTAGGGCCGGAACGTCTGCTCGTCGATCTCATCCGCGATGATATCGGGATGACGGGTACCAAGGTCGGGTGCAGCATCGGAGTATGCGGCGCGTGCAGCGTGCTCGTCGATGACAAGCTGATGTCGGGATGCTTGCTGCCCGCGGTCTTCGTCGACGGGCGCAAAGTCACGACCATCGAGGGCCTGCAAACGGCGGCCGGCGAGTTGACGCCGCTGCAAGACGCCTTCATCAAGTGCGGCGGCTTCCAATGCGGCATCTGCACCTCCGGTCAGATCATCGCCGCGACGGCCTTGCTCGCACAAAACGCCAAGCCGAATCGTGACGAGATCA
>JAABUQ010009771.1_pt1 | contig 12830 bp, 13 predicted proteins | sample 5560001 | NCBI WGS metagenome assembly JAABUQ01 (sample SAMN10711888, study PRJNA513371) | rock metagenome | isolation source: Antarctica rocks | place: Antarctica: Victoria Land, Finger Mt nord | collected 2015-12-18 | reverse complement strand
AGACTGACCGAAAGGTTAAAGTACAGCCAAACGCATTGCGAGATGATCTCCTCCGGAAATCGATAACCGCGATACGGATTGGCTGGCACCTACTCAGGATCACATCTGCCCGCCGTGACAGTGCCCGTGGTGGTATTCCTGCATTGCGGCATCTGACTGGTTCAGGCTCTCCTGAACCTGTGCATTCGCGTAGTGCGTCCAAGCGGAATCGGGCGTGGTGCGAAACAGTGTAGCCATCAGATCCGACGAACGCTCGGCATGAAGATGCGACAACTGGTAAAGAATTTCGGGGTCATTTGGAAAACGCTCGATGAGCATTTCTCCGGTAGCCAGGGCTCTTGCCGGTTGTTTGAGCTGGGAATAGCAGCGTAGCAAATGGAGGCCGCTTACCCTGCTTGTTTCCTCGTCCGGAGGGTGTTGGAATACTGGAGCGAGGATGTTGATGGCCTCGCCGCACCGGCCTAAGTCGGCTTCAGAAAGCCCGATCATAGCCTCAACTTGCGGTAACTGCGGTTTGAGTTTGCGAGCACGCTCAAACGACGCGAGAGCATCACCTGGCCGACCTTCAAAATAATATGCCAGTCCGAGATTGGCGTGGACTTCCGGGATCGCCGGCGCAAGCCGGACCAGATGCTCCAACGCACGAGCCGCTTCGTCCCAATTCTTCGCGGCGAAGGCCTGGCGCGCAGTATCGGAATAGCGATCCAGCTCAGACTCTTGCTGCCTGGCAATTAAGCGTATGGCGAACACTAGTGCGAGCAACGACATGCGTGTCATGTTGTTGGCTTACTCCCCAGATAGAGCCTTGACTTGCCTGAAAGTAATTGAAAAAGTACAGGTAGCTTAGCCCAACGCGCTCTACTGTGCAATCAGGCGCGACGCGCAGTGTTAGGCAGTGTTAGATTGATCGGGTGCTTGTGTACCGGCGTTCAACGTCTTTGATAATTGGCTGTTGCTGCTGGGTGACGCTGATGGCAGCTTCCAAAATTGAGGGAGCCGGTAATGGAATCTACTTCCTGGAGGGCGTGCAAACTAACCTCGAATACCGATCCGGGCTTACCTTGGACGCCTATGCGCCGTCGGGTATGCGACGTCCCGCAGCTCTTGTCTTACATGGGAGTTCCGGCGATAAGTCGACTCACGTTACGCAGCTATTTCCACTGTTATCTAAGGCAGGCTACGCCTGGTTTGCAGTAAATTATCGCAATGCTGCGGATATTCGCGCGGCAGTCGCATTCATCGAGTCTCCAGGGCGCTTCTCCATCGAGCCTCGGCCGATCTTGATCGGGGAAGATACCGGTGTTTCAATTGCTTTTGAGCTTGCACGCCGCGGCGGGTTCAGGAGTGTGATCGGCTTTGGAGCAGCGAGGAACGTGGCCGCCATGCTGGACCCCGGGGTTCCTGTCACCCTTTTTCACGGAGCTGCAGACACAGATTCAAACCCCAAACCGTTAGAAGAGGCTTGTCGGGCCTGGGCAAAGTGTCGCATTGAGTTGATATCTCGGGGCATTCACAACCTCGAGAACTGGCATCCCGGCGAGTGGGAGTGGAAAGAGGAGTTTACGGCCCTTCTCCGAAACGGAAGGCGGGGTCTTTGGAAAGACATTGTGTATGCCCGGCCCGCTGGACTGCCGCTTAAAATGGATGCCCGTTTGCCCGAGGGGCCGGGCCCGTTCCCGGCCGTAATCGTCGTCCATGGAGGAGGCTGGGAAGCGGGCGACAAGCTGACTTATGTTTCTCCTGTGCTATCCCTTTTGTCCCGAACACACTTTGCCTGGTTCTCGATCGATTACCGTTTGACGCCTTTCGTGCGAAACGAAGAGCAGTTGGAGGACTTGCGTAACGCGATCCGATATGTTCACATTCACGCTGCTAGATTAAACGTCAATCCGAATGCGATCGCGGTTTTGGGCGAGTCGGCCAGTGGCCAGATGGTGACAGAAGTTGCTTCGGAGCCTTGTTCCGGCTGTGAGGTAAAAGCTCTCGTTTCGTTCTATGGAGTGTATGACTTTGTGCCTTGGGCCGCAGACCCGGATTCGAAGCCGATGCTCGACCGTATCTTCGGTAGTTGGGATATCGACAAGCTGCGGCGATATTCTCCCATTTCCCACGTTCACCCCGGTATGCCTCCGGTTCTGCTGCTACAAGGAACCGCCGACGAACTATACCCGGGAACTCTTGCTTACGAGAAACGACTGAAGCAAAACGGTGTCCGGCATGAACTGATTCTCCTCGAGAAGGCACCGCATGGCATGGAGAATTGGGTGGGCCACCCTGAATGGGAAGTCTACCGGACTAAGTTGGTTAGCTGGCTGGATGCGGTTCTGCAGTCAAGCCCTCCGGTATGAATCAAAGCGCCCTGCTCACCACGCCAGAGGCGGAAGTGGACCTTGGGAGTGCACGACAAAACCTTCAGCTCGCTGGCAGCGATATTCCAATGCACGAAAGCGTTCCATCTGTTCGTGATACGGATAGAAATCCGACGGCCCTTGGCTAGCGTGCATAAAACAAGCTTCTTTCTTTTTCTCCCAGGTCTCCGATACATCCACGTAGAAGTTAGGAGAGAACTGTTGCGTCTGCTCACCGCTCAGAACCTCGAAGTAGACCAGCGCGTATTTCTTACCGCCGCGGTGCCACGCCTGGAAAGTCAGCAACGACGCCGCACAGTGGTCGCGATGCGTGTCCACCGGCCAGTGCGTAAACACGACGTCCGCGTGTTGCGCACTCAGGAGGCGTTCAAATGCTTCGTAGCGTGTGTTGTTGACCTCGCTCGCGCCGTCGATTTGCCCGGCGAAGACCGGCTTTGCGCCGAGGATCCGGCAAGCTTTTGAGGCTTCTTCGGTACGGATGCGGGCCGCCTCTTCGTGCGTCTTACCATTAATGCCAGCTTCTCCGCGGGTCAGATAAATGATTGTGACCTTATGTCCGCGCGCGGAGTAACGAGCGAGAGTCGCGCCACAGCCTGTTTCCGGGTCGTCCGGATGCCCGCCGACACAGACGACGTTCAACTTGCCGGGAGAAAATGCAGGCGCGGCGTCGGTGAGCTCAACAGCAAATGGAGTGGCCAGGGCCAGAAGACCGTCTCTTCGGGTCATAGGTTATTTGCAATGGTTACCATAGTGAACCGTCCAATCGGCCGCCGGAAGAGAAGTTCGATTTTCTGGATTGCCCTACATCCGGAGAGCTTACCACTGACTTTCGTCTTCCATTCGCCTAGTGGATCCTGAGTGGCCCACAGGGTGTTTCATGTGTGATAACGGGCTCTGGTGCAAACTCTAGCTGTGTTTCGGTGGGATAAGGAATAATGGCGGGGGTGACCGCACTGGACCTGTTCAAGGGACGACATTTCGACCAAGACGTCATCGTATTGTGCGTGCGCTGGTATCTAAGCTTCAAGTTAAGCTCACGCGATTTGGTTCAGATGATGAGTGAGCGGGGGATTGGGTTGGCACATACAACGATTCTGCGCTGGGTGCAACGCTACGTGCCGGATTTTGGATCATCGCCTGACTTCACAGCTTCTCATTTCTGTCGAGAGAAAGAGAGATACCTGCTGTCAGTGCGACCGCTCTAGAATCGGCATTTCAGTCTATACCCGTTTGTGCCCACGATATAAGCACAAGCTAGACTGACGGCACTCTGTTTCCGCCACGTGGCCATGGGCTTTTAGATCGGCGCAACGATTAAATCAGCGATAGCAGATCTTCCCCGAGTACAAATCATGAGCAGTGCGAGAACGCCTTGCCCATGAGCTCCGTTACGCATTTATTGCGGAGCACAGCTGACTTGATTATTATTGTGACGCAGCTTAATCTGAAGAACATTTGGGGCTTCGGACCATATGACTGGTACGAGAGCAAAATTTTAGTTGTAGTTGGTTTAAACTTTCAGCGTCTACGAACTGGCGATGGTGGATGAGCATGGCGCAACCGAGTTGATCGAAGGCCTGCGGAAGCGGGACACGGGCTCGCTGGCAACGGTGTACGACCTGTACGGTCAAATCGTTTATTCACTCTTCCTCCGAATCACAGGCGAGCAGAGCGTGGCCGAGGATCTGGTCCAACAATTGTTCAGCCGCGTATGGGATGAAGCCCCGTCCCATTCTGTGAAAGGGCCATTGGGGGTCTGGATCCTATCTGTCGCCCGACATATGGCGATCAGTCACGTACGCTCCGCCCGATCGCGAGTTGCCCTCCGATCACTTCCGATAGAAGATACGAAGCGAGTTCGATCTGACAAGGATTCTAGACAACCGGAAGCGATTCTGGACCAGGTCCGAACGGTCCGCGCAGTATTTTCCAATTTGGACCCAAACGAGAAACGGGTGGTGGAGTTAGCGTATTACGAAGGTTTCTCGCAGAGCGAGATCGCAGAGAGACTGAAGCAGCCGCTGGAAACGATTAAGAGCTGGATGCACTCCGGTTTAGGAAAGCTGCGGACGGCCGTCAAAGGAGGTGGAGTCTAAATGACAGACGCCGAAATGGACGACCTGTACGAACTCTACGTCCTGGGCGTCCTCGAGCCAGACGTGGCAGCAGAGGTTGAGCGCTATTTCCAAGAACATCCTGCCGAGTACGCGGAACGACTCGGCGACGCTTACCGGTTGATGGCCGCAATGGCAGGGATTGCGGAACCCGTAAGGGCGCCCGCGCAGTTGCGTGACCGTGTCCTGGCGACCATTGCGCCACAGCGTGTCAGGCTCCAGCCAAGACGGCTTTGGGGAGGTTGGGTGTTTGCCGCTGCCGCTTTAAGTTCAGCTTGCCTTGCATTGGCGCTGTTCTCGCTACGAGATCGCGGTGAGTTGGGCCAAATGCGCGCTCAATTGAATTCGGCAATTAGCGAGCGGAACCAACTAAGATCTACGCTCACCAACGCGATTAACAGTGAACTAGCTCAAGTAGCGGCGCTTACGGCCGAGCGGGAGCGATTACGAGTAGCACTAACAAACGCGAACAGCACGGCGCAGAGTCAACTGGCCGCGCTTACGAACGAGCGAGACCGATTGAGAGCGGCGCTCGCCAATGCGAATAGTGCGGCTCAGACCCAGTTGGCGGCATTTACGAGCGAGAGGGACCAATTGCGGGTAGCGCTCGAGAATGCGAACAGTACGTCCAGAGCTGAGGTTGCTGCACTCACAAGTGAACGGGACCAATTGCGGGCAGTTGTCAGTACGGCCAGGACAGACCTTGCAGCGCTTACGGGTGAGCGGAATCAGTTAAGGGCGGCACTTTCGAAGGCGAGCAATACCGCAGCCTCTCAAGAGTCTTCGCTCACGGGGGAATTAGCTGAATTGCGATCGGCTCTCATGATCATGAGAAACCCCGAGACCCGCAGCAAACGGTTCGGCAGCCCGACCGCGCCGCATGGCTGGGTCTTCGCAAATCGCGAAGGTGGATTACTATTCCTGGGATCGCGATTGCCGACCGTTGCGAGTGATCGCACATTCGAGCTTTGGTTGGTTCCGAAGACCGGGACTCCAGAATCGGCTGGGGTGTTCCGGCCAAACGATAGCGCAGGAGACGCAGTTCATATCTCGTCGTTGGCGGTTGATCCCTCGCGCATAAAGGCTGTGGCCGTCAGTGAGGAACCACGTTCAGGATCAACTGCTCCGACCACAAAGCCGTTCTTGTTGGTACCGTTGGGCTAGATCAAAATTCCTGCTTCGCAGCAGTAACGGCCTGTAGACCGACCAAATTCGAGAGGCCTCGAGATAATTAGGGGACAGCTCAAGAAAGGGAAATTTCCGTACGCTAAGAACCTGGACGGCGTTCAGGGGCGGTCCGGTTAGGTCGAGGACCGGCGGACCGTTGCAAAATAGCTTGCATTAGGTGGCCTGCTGTGCGATAACTACGTTATGCGAAGTACGCGCAACGTAGCAAGTGCCGAACAAGGTCCGGAGACAGGACATTATTCTGATCCGCCGCTGTTGGTGCTGGCTAGTTTGGCTGATGGACCAAAACACGGACACGCAATGATTGAAGACATCGCGCGTCTTTGCGGGACTTATCTGGGACCGGGAACGCTTTATGGGGCGATCTCCCGCCTGGAACAGCAAGGTTGGGTCGAGCCGCTCCCACCGGAGGAGCGCCGCCAACCCTACCGCATAACCTCTGCGGGGATGCGCGTCCTTCGCGCGAAACTGACTACCCTCCAACAATTCTCGAACGCCGGACTGCAGAGATTGGAGGCGTTATGAATCCAAGACTCGCTCAGTTCCTTGTGCGCCTCTATCCGCCTCAGTGGAGAAGACGCTATGGCGCGGAGTTCGAGGCTTTTCTCGAATCAGGCAAGAGCGGCCTGCGCACCTCAGCGAATGTCGGCTGGTCTGCTTTCTGTGAACGCATCGTCCCAACGCAAAAGCCGATAGATCAGAGTGCAGGCTCTGGTAAGTTCCGATCTTGGTGTGTCCGAGCTCCGTGGGCGATCTTTGGCTTAGGACCTGTTTTCCTGCTTGCTGGCGCTTACCTTATTGCTTTATTCATGTTGTGGTCTGGCTGGAAGATGTTTCTGCCGGGGGCGGATACGCCGTTCAGAGGACCGGTATATGGGTTTGAAAACATCTACTTTCAGGCAGCTAGATTCTTATTTTTCGGAGCACCTGTCCTCATCGGCTGGGCAGTCGGAGTTGCCGCCGCTCGCCAAAGGGTCAAAGCGGTTTGGCCAAGTGTCGGTTTGGTCCTGATCGCCTTGCTAGCCGCTATAAATCAGGTCCACGCGAGCCGCACCGAAGTCCCTCGCGGACTCGGACATATCAGCATGGGCATCGCTTTGGGAACTTCCGTTGCGAGTATTTGCGGCGAGCTTTTTTATGCGTTAGTGATTCTCACGCTTGGTGTGCTGCCGTATCTCGTTTGGCGACTGCAAAGGGCTCGTTCCGTCGCTTAATTCATGGAGCGTAGAGGATGGCAAATCGCATCTTTAGGCGCGCGGTCAAGACGTTTGGCGTGCTCGCCCTTATCGCTGTAGTCGGCATCGCAACCCTGCTCGGGTCGCTATGGCTGGACCACACCAGGTCAACGATGCTGCCCACGCCAACCGGACCCTACAAAGTCGGTCGAACCACATACGCTTCGACAGACGAAACACGGCTAAATCCCTTTGCCCCCGCCCCCAACACCCGACAAGAACTTGGCATTTGGATGTGGTATCCCGCCGCGCCAACGCCTTCCGCAAAAACTTCAGAGTACCTTCCGGAATACTGGCGTCGCGCATTGGAACAACATGAGGGCTTCATCCTCGGCAAGCTTCTCAGCCGCGACCTAGCTCGTATTAAGACCCACAGTTGGACCGACGCAGACATCTCACCGCAGCAGCCCTTTTATCCGGTCGTTCTCCTCCGGGCTGGTAGCGGAGCACTGAGTACCGATTACACATCGATCGCTGAAGATCTGGCGAGCCACGGATACGTCGTCGTGAGTTTCGATGCGCCTTATCGGACGGTCATCATGCCATTCCCGGACGGGCGAGTCACAACCAGATCCGTGAGGGACGATGTCGAGAGGATGCCTCATGCGGAAGCAGAGCGTTTTGCGAACCGCCTCGTCAACGCCTGGGTCGCAGACGGGAAATTCGTCCTCGATAAGCTACAGCAATTGAACGCAGGCGACCCGGCCAGCAGATTCAAAGGCATGCTCTCGGCCATCGATCGCATGCAAAATAAATGGCAGCGCCACGGGCATAGTGGTAGAGAGTTTACTCAACCAAATCATCCGTACGCCACTGACCTCAATATTTTCGGCGATGGCTCACTGTTCGAACTCCTGTGCACGTCTCGAACCGATGTCGGACGTCGACGGCTCGCCGAGGCACTGCTGGCAAAACCTTCGTGCGAAGAAGCACAACAGCGGAAACACGCCATTCAGGAGCTTGCAGTGAACGCGGATCTGCGCGATCAGGTGTCCTTGTTGGGAGATTTTTCATTTCAGGAAACGACCCCGGACACGCTTATAGGCTGGCTGAATGCTTCGCCTGCACCTGCGGCGATCTGGCTGCGAACTCTAGCATTGATTTCGTCTCTGGTTCTAGGCTCGCTGCTGCTGGCGGGGTTTGATCGGATTCTGCCAATGGCCAGCGTAGCGCCATTCATAGCAGCCCTGCTCTGTGTCCACGCAGTCACCGGCTTGTATTTCCGCAGTCGAGTGCTGGAAGCTGCGACGGCTCTCCGACATCTGCATGCGGAACTCGGCGTGCTCCGCTCCGGACTGGAGTTACTGCAGAAACAGAACTTCACTTCGCCCCTGCTATACGACCTGGTAGCTTCCCTACACACTGGCCGATTAAAGACGCTTGAGCGGCTCACCGGCGCATTTTTAGATCGTGACAAGGAATGGTTTTACTTGTTCTCTCGCGCGTTGCTCGTGGGAACGCAACTCTTTTGGTCCATCGATCAGTGGAAAGCCAAGTACGGCGAGGCCATGCGGACGTGGCTGCGCGCCTGGGGCGATTTCGAAATGCTCATGGCGCTGGCGACCTATGCTCACGAGCATCCGGAAAACGCCTGGCCTGAGTTTTCAGCGCAAGAAACAATTTATGACGCCGAGGCGATGGCGCATCCTCTTCTAGCTCCCGATTCTTGCGTCCGCAACTCCGTCTGTATGAACAGCGATGGCCGTTTCTTCATAATTAGCGGATCAAACATGGCCGGCAAAAGCACTCTGCTTCGCGCCGTCGGACTAAACGCGGTGCTAGCGTACGCGGGCGCACCTGTTTGCGCAGACCGGTTCGTTCTTTCGCGCCTGTTTGTTTGCGCTTCGATAGCAGTTCAGGACTCTTTGCTTAACGGAAAATCGAAATTCATGGCCGAGATTGAGAGCGTGAAGCAAGCGCTGGACGTTGCGCGGGAAGACGGACCGGTGCTGTTTCTGATTGATGAGATTCTCGGCGGAACGAACTCGAGCGATCGCCAGGCCGCATCCGAAGCTATTGTCAAAACCTTGCTCGAAAAAGGTGCCATAGGCGCAATTTCCACACATGATTTGGCGCTCACCGCACTAGCGGATAAGCCCGGGTGGAAAGGCAAGAATGCTCACATGGGTTCAGTGGACAACCTGGACCCACTGAACTTCGATTATCGATTAAAGCCAGGTATCTGCCTGCAATCCAGCGCGCTCGCGATCGCCCGCCTGGCCGGTGTGAACATTTAGGCGATACCTCAGAAAAGCAAAGTTTACGTACGCTAAGGACTGCGGAAGGCGGCTTTGGTGATGCGAAGCGGTCGGTAGCCGCCCTTGGCCACACGTTTGTTGGTGTGCCAAGTGTAATCACCGGTTAAATTGACGTGCTCCCAACCGAGCGGGGAAACGTGTTGGAGCAGGGCTGGTTCGAACTCACGTGATTTAGCCAGCAACTCAGCAGCGCGCTGGAGATAGACAGTATTCCAGAGCGTGATGGCGGCGACAATCAGGTTTAGCCCACTGGCCCAGTGACGCTGGTTCTCAAAGGAACGGTCGCGAATTTCCCCGAGCCTGTTGAAGAAAACTGCTCTGGCAAGCGCATTGCGAGCTTCTCCTTTATTAAGGCCAGCATTCACACGCTGTCTCAGGTTTGGGTTCTTAAGCCATTCCAGAGTAAATAAAGTTCGCTCCACTCTTCCGATTTCACGCAACGCCAAGGCCAAGCTGTTTTGGCGCGGATACGAACCGAGCTTGCGCAGGATCAGCGAGGCGGTCACCCGGCCTTGCTGGATCGAAGCCACCAGCCGCAGGACTTCGCCGAGTTGCTGTTCAATCAGTTTAGTGTTGATAGAGCCGCCGATCAACGGGCTGAGAGCCGGCCACTGGGTCACTCTACCTGGAACATAGAGTCGCTTGTCGGCCAGATCACGGATGCGAGGAGCGAAGCGGAAACCAAGCAGGTGACACAACGCGAAGACATGATCGGTGAAACCGGCCGTATCCGTATAGTGCTCTTCAATTCTTAAATCCGACTCATGATAAAGCAGCCCATCAAGGACATGCGTCGCGTCTCGCACAGTAGCAGTAATCGCCTTGGTGTGATACGGCCCGTACTGATCGGACAAATGAGTGTAGAAGGTAACGCCCGGGTCGTTTCCATACTTAGCATTCACTTGGCCGGCAGCTTCTCCGCGGCCCCCGGCGCGGTAGCGCTGGCCGTCGGAAGAAGAAGTGGTCCCTTCGCCCCAGTGCTTGGCAAACGGGACACGGTGTTGATAATTGATGATTTGGGCCAATGCCTTCGAGTAGGTTTCATCTCGAATGTGCCAAGCGACAAGCCAGGAGAGCTTTGCCAGGGGTTCTGTTGCAGACAGCGGAAAAGGGCTGACAACTGAACAGTGAGGATGTGATTGTCTCGGCTAGATCTTACGCAGCCAGAACGCGTTGCCACATTTCGCCGGGGCTCGCATGCGTTCCGCCGATTTTCCGTAGATCGTACTGACGCTTTTTTATCTTCTCTGCGAACTCGATCCCGCTGATGACCACTCGAGCATTTTCGAAGGCGTGGAATCCGAGCATCGGCTGTACTCTTCTCTTCACGCGCCGATGGTCCTGCTCGACAACATTGTTTAGGTAGGCACACGACCGCACGCGCATCTTCTGGTAGAAGATCTCGCCGGAGTCTTTGAGTTCCTGAACGGCTCGATGCGAAGCGGCGTAAGCATCCAGCGTGATTGACAATGGATCGCCGTGTTTGCGCAAAGCCCCGCGGAATAGCGTTTTGGCGGCCCGGACGTCTCGCTGCTTGCTGAGGAAGAAATCGACAGTACGTCCGTCGCTATCGACGGCTCGATACAAATAGGTCCATTCGCCAGCCACCTTTATATAGGTTTCGTCCACACGCCAGCTCAGGCCAACCGCTTTCTCGTAGCGTCGCCAGCGCTTCTCGAACTCAGGAGCGTAGCGCAGGACCCAGCGCATGACAGTACTGGGCGCAACCGAAATGCCGCGGTCCTGCAGCAGCTCGCAGATTTGTCGGTAGCTGAGCGGATAAGCAAGATACCAACGAACCGCCACAATGATCGCCGCGTCCTCGAACCATCGGCCACGGAACAGAGGATCACGACTCGAGCGTGGCGTTGGCATCCTCGAAGTTTACCTTTCTCCCGGAGTCTGCAACAGAACCGGCCACCGCACTTTGCAAAACCTGGGCAGATGCATGTAGGGCGTTGTGTTCTTCCGCGCTTAACGGCAACTGCAGTACGCGTTCCACGCCGGAAGCGCCCACAATACAAGGAGTGCTCAGATAGACGCTTTGCAGTTCGTATTGCCCTTCCATCAAGGTAGAAACGGCAAGGACAGTATGCTCATCGCGCAAAATGGCCTCGCAAATCCGAGTCACACAGGAGGCAATCGCGAAGCAGGTGTTGCCCTTTTTCGCCACGACTTCTGGGGCTGCCTGACGGACACTCGTTAGCAGCTCATCGTAAGGGGGCAGCTTCTCGGCTCCAGGGTACGAGCCCAGAGGAATGCCGGCGATTTGGGCCGCACTCCACGCCGCCACGGCAGAGTCGCCATGCTCACCGATGACATAGGCGTGGACGGCACGTGCGTCCACCCCGAGCGCCTCACCAAGCAGTGCGCGTAAACGAGCCGTGTCAATCACCGTTCCCGAGCCAAGAACCTGGTTTACGGGAAGGCCCGATTCCTGCTGCGCGATTTGCGTCAGAACATCCACGGGATTGGTGGTGATCAGCAGAATTCCGCCGAAGTGTTCGGCCATGAGCTGTTTCACGCACTCCCGGGTAATAGCTACGTTTCGTTCGAGAAGATCGAGTCGCGACTCACCGGATTTGCTGGCAGCTCCGGCTGTGAGAATCACAATGGCGCTTTCCGCAGCTTGCTTATAACTGCCCGCACTCACCTTCACCGGTGCGCCCAAGGGAACGGCATGCTGAAGATCCATTGCCTCCCCTTCGGCCTTGGAACCGTCTTGGTCGATGAGCACCAGCTCCCGAATCAACGGATCGAGCACAAGAGCATAGGCGCAAGCGGTTCCAACATTGCCGCAACCGATAATTGAGACACGACGGTCGCGAGAAGTACTGGCTTTTTCACTCATCGTTGTCAGAGGTTCTATTTGCTCGTTTTGTTTCCGGCCTTACTTGGGCGCGGGCTCTTCATTCCGCTTTCTCGGACACGGTTGCGACGAGCTGTTTGGCAAGATCGGCCGCGCGGACTTTTTGGCCAATTATCAAGGGCATCTTCACCGGCATCCACGGGGGTACCGGGAGCATGAAATAGCTGGCGAGGCCATTCACAAACGAGCATTGCTTCCTATTTCGCCTGACGGCTTATAAGGTCGCTGAGTTCGGAGCCACCCGAACACTCTGCCAGTTCTCCTGAGGTCACATACTGCTCTTCCCTGCCGTGCCGCCCGCAATCACCTTGTATCTGGTGGGTGGATGAGTAACGCCTTCGCCCCCATACAGCGAGCTCGACCTTGCCCCACCCTCGGCCGACCGGTTCGTCTCAGGGTCGCCCCCATCGACTACAGCCCGGCAGTTCTCCGCATGCCCTTCGGATTCCGCCTCGCGACGGACACCCTGCCCTCCGGAAGACTACAAGCGCAGCGGCTTCAGGTTCCCCTTGGCTGTCTCCGGCTTTCGCCTTCGTGCCCGTTTAGGGTGCTCCATACCTTCTACACTCTTCCGGCCAACGAGGAATTACCCCCGCTTTTGGATATCGCGCTCCTCATCTGAGCGCGAGAGGGACTTTAACCCTCCTGAGCAATACGCTGCTCAGCGCACTGTAAGTTTCATCCACGCGCCAGGAGCCAGTCGTGTGACCTTGGTACCAACGGATCAGCTTCTCCAATTGGGGCGCATAGGTCTGTATCCAGCGATAGATGGTCGTGTGGTGAACGTCGAAGCCTCG
>JAABUQ010009770.1_pt1 | contig 12831 bp, 13 predicted proteins | sample 5560001 | NCBI WGS metagenome assembly JAABUQ01 (sample SAMN10711888, study PRJNA513371) | rock metagenome | isolation source: Antarctica rocks | place: Antarctica: Victoria Land, Finger Mt nord | collected 2015-12-18 | reverse complement strand
TCTTCCAAGACCCAGTCGCGCCATTTCTTCGAACCGTAAGTCATGCATCCGAGACAGAGGCGCGAGACCTTCAGTCCCGTATTACCGAGGTTTGTGTATTCCATTGAAGCGGGGGAAAAAGAGGAAGACGAACTGGCTGGGAGGCAGGGACTCGAACCCCGATACGCAGATCCAGAATCTGCAGTCTTACCATTAGACGACCTCCCAATGAGGGTCTAACCGCAAGTATAACAAGGCTTTCAGCGCTTATACGTGCAAGAGCCGACGCCAGAACCGACGTTTTTTCACGGCTTGAGCGGGCGCGTAGACGCGACAAGCCCCGCTCGGGGCGGGGCTGTGTGACGGATGCCTGTCGAATTGACTTTGCCTTAACCGGCTTTCTCACCTTCGGCAGCGGCAGCGGTGGACCGGTATTCTGCGCTTCGGTTCCGGGCAACTTATCGGAAGCGGCGGTGGACACCAATTTCGCTTCCACGATGAATCGCTTCGGCGCGGAACCGAGGTAGCGGAAGGGGTAACACGTGATCATGGTCAGCAGCTTATAAGGGCTTTTGACGTTGGTCGAAGGAGCGATCAGTCCGCCGCCGTCGGGTTGGAGCACGCTGACTTCGGTCGGCTTCACAATTTCGGTGGCGAGCACCTGGTAGGTGTAGGTTCCAGCAGGCGATTGAAAAGTGACTAAGTCGTCTTTCCGGATGTCTTTGAGGCCGCGGAACAAGGTATCGCGATGCGCCGCGATGGCGAAGTTGCCCGCTTGGCCGGGAAGCGCGGTGGAGGGGACGTGACCAACGGCGACGCCGAGGGTTTTCGCATCCACGCCTTCGCGAACCATGGCGGACAGATTCAAGCGGCTGATCTCCACTCTGCCCAGCAAGGCACCTTGAGAGGGCGCGGCTAGGCGAGGCACACTTCCGGTGCCCGGCTCGGCTGTTTTGTCCCCAACAAGGAAGGCGAAAGGCGTTTTCTCGCGCAGGTAGCCGGCGAACGCTACTCTTCGCCCGGCAATCTGCTGATCGAAGGCCCAGTTTTGATAGGCCTGATAGATGTATTCGTTCGAGAGCGAATACCCGTAGTAGCCCACCGCGCAAACACCCAGGATGAGCAGCAACATTCGGAGGCGGTGCAGTGGGGCACCGTTCTTCGCCACGCGGCTGGGCATCTGGCGCGTGACGTTGTGACTATGCAAGCCAGGCTTGGCGTAAGATCCCGCCGGGGTCGGGCTATGCCGCACGATCAGCGGGCCGCTCGAATTCTCCATCTCTATTGACCTCTCTGTTGAGTATCACTGTGTTGAATGTCTTTTCGGCTCTGCTGCGCAACCAGCTCCGAAAAGGGCGTGATCCGGTAGGTGGTGCGAGTGCGGACGCTCAGCTTCTTACTGTTCTCTTGAGCGGCGACTTTCACTGAGCGGACGATCCGCTTGTTGTTGGTCTCGTCGGGAACATAGCCAATGGTGTAGCAGTTGCGAATGTCTTTGGAGATCTTGGCGAGGACCGGAACGATGTCGTCGAGCTTGGCGGGTTCGAAGAACTCTCCGCCGCTGACGGTCGCCATCTTGCGAAGGACGCCTGGACTGGCCTCGTGATCGTCGGGATCGTACAAGCCGACCGTATAGATGGTGGCGCGGGAGGCTTCAATCAAACGCATCAGGTCGGGAAAGGCAATCTTACTGGCGTTGTCTCCACCGTCGCTTACCACGATAAGGGTGCGCTTGTCGCGGTGACTGTATTCGAGGTGCTTCAGCGAGTAAGCGATACCGTCATAGAGCGCGGTCTGACCGGAAGGCTGGCCGAAATACAGCGCCGCTCGCAGAGCTTGCAAATCGTCGGTGAACAGGGTGCGGGCCGGCAAGCCGCGAAGCACGGCGTTATTGAAGTTCACGACAAAGAACTCATCCCGGGGATTGCTTTGCCTGGCGAAGGCTAGCCCGGCAAGAACGACCTCCGGACGTTTGAACCGCATGCTGCCGCTGTTATCGACGACCAATCCGATGGTGACTGGCGTGTCGACAGTAGCGAATTGGCTAATTTGCCGCTGTTGCCCGTCTTCATACACTTGAAAGTTAGCGCGGTCGAGACCGGTGACAAAGCCGCCGTTGGGACCCTTGACGCTGACGTCGAGCAGCACGAGACTGACATTGTCGGAGATGGTAAACACACCATTGGTGGTGGTTGCCGGCTGGGGAAGTGCTTCGTGCGGCTGGTTAGGGTGGTGGCGGGTTCCTCCAGCACCGATGACGAGCGCCGCTATGGCAGCGATGGCGGTGGTACCCAGCAGATTCAGTTTGTGACCGGCAGTTCGCATCGCCAATACGCCTTGTTAAAACACCTCGTTAATACACATCGAGGGCCCCTAACGACTTATACACCTTTTGAGCACGCTAAGTTCCAGCGCGACAAAAGGTGACGCCTGGCCAGTAGGCCCAACCAGGCGTCACGAGTGGCACCGGAGAACCCGGTACGGCTGTTAGCGAAAGCTGCGCTTATGCGGCTTACGCGGCTTTTCGCGCCACGAAGGTAAGCAAGCCGGCCAGACTCAGCGATGCAAAACCGAGCAGCCCAATCAGGGGATTGAAGCTGGACGTGTGAGGCAAGGATTGTGGCTGGGCAGGCGCCGGCGCGATGGTTGCCGGGGAAGCGGCCTGCGGCTCAGGTTGAGCGGCAGGGGACGGCTCTGGAGCGGGACTCGGCTGGACCTCAGGGGCAGGAGCGGGATCGGGCTCACGATAGTCCATCGGCACCGGAACAGGAGCGGCGGAAGCGAGTTGCGCTACCAGCTTCTTCGGATAAGTGAACTCTTGTCCGAAGTTGTCACCAGGGTAGAACCAGGCACGTACTGCTTTAGGAACACCGGGAGGCGTTTCCCAGAACGAAAACTGCGTCTTTCCGCTCGGCTGTAGCCGGTAGTTCGGAACCGCCAAGATCGTTTCTTCCAGATGACGCTGATCTTTGTCGAAGATCTGTACAACGTGCCGGTTCGATGGCGAATCCAGCAGTTTCCAGACATAGGTACCCGGATCGAGCACTTTGCTTCCGGCAATGATTGGTTCGTTGACAGTGACGACCGTCATCTTGTCCCAAGCATCTGCGTGGGCCTTGGGAACGAACGAGGTTCCGAGCAAACCGACACCTGCGACTGCGAGGCTGCCGGCGTAAAAAGAACGAAGCTTACGACTCATGTAGAAAGAATCCTCCAAACTGGAAATTTTTAAAGTTTGGCGCCGTAAGTATCTGGCGCGTGTTGTTTATTAGCGAACGCCGCTTCAATAAGCAACGCCGCGTCTCGCAGCAGTAGAAGCACCTCTCGTGCCAACCTTGCCGATTACTGGCGGTCATAGAGTTAGCCAGCAGGTTCGTACTAACGGGCCGGCAAAAAGTACCATTGCAAGACGTTTTGGCAGCAACTCATAGAAACACGTGAAGGATAAGCGTGAAGCTTGCCGCTTAGACCGTGTAGCGCTTTCCAGTAAGCGGTGCAGCGGACGCTTTCCGATAGAGTGTCTGTTATGCCTCAAGCGCAAGACACGGCCACAACTTTGGCGGTTGATATCGGCGGAACCGGAATCAAGGGCATCCTGCTGAACTCCCGCGGCAAGCCGATCAGCGAACGGGAACGCACGGAGACGCCGCGTCCCGCTACGCCCGACGCCATGCTGCCGATCATGGACGCGATTGCGAAGAACGTGGGCAAGTTCGATCGCGCTTCGGTGGGCTTCCCCGGCGTGGTGAAACACGGCGCTATTTTGACGGCTCACAACCTGGACGAGAAGTGGGTTGGTTTTGAGCTGGAGAAAGTGCTGGCACGGCGTTGGAAGAAGCCGGTACGCGTTGCGAACGATGCCGCGGTGCAGGGCTATGGAGCGATTCGCGGAAAAGGAGTGGAGTTGGTGATTACGCTCGGCACGGGCTTTGGATCGTCGCTGTTCGTTGACGGCCACTTGGTGCCCGGCTTGGAGCTGGCTCATCATACGTGGCGCAAGAACAGGACGTACGAAGAGTTCTTCGGAATAAAAGGGTTGCAGAGGATCGGGCGCAAACGTTGGAACAAGCTGCTAGTCAAGGCCATTGAACAACTGGACGCGCTGTTCAATTTCGATCATCTTTACATCGGCGGAGGCAACGCTGTCCAAATCGACTTTGCGCTCCCGAGGCAAGTGACGCGGGTACCGAATGAAGACGGTCTGCTGGGGGGCGTGGCGTTGTGGCGGCTTAGCGAACCTTACGCACCGCGTCAGGGATGAAATAAGGCCAAGTGGGCACAAAGTGGTAGTGATAGCGGTAGATGAATAGCGCGATGACGCCGACAGCGATCAGCAGCAGGCCTAACAACACGGGAAGCACGATTTTCCAGGGGAAGGCCTTCTTCTCGCGGCGCATCACAAGCAGGTAACTGGCAAATACGCCGACGAAGAAGAGCATCACCATGGGCACGGCGAAGATCATCATGTTGAAGACGTCGGGCGTGGGGGTGACGATGGCCGCGATGACGGTGATGGCCAGGATGGCGTAGCGGCTATGACGGAGCAGGAAGCGCGGCGAGGCCAGGCGCAGCAGCGTGAGGAAGAAAATGATCACCGGCATCTCGAACACGAGCGCGATGCCGAGCGTGACGTTCACGAACAGGTCGAAGTAGGTGTCGATGGTGACCATGGGGGAGACGTCGACATCGCGTCCGACGCCCAGGAGAAACTCGAGTCCGTAGCGGAAGGCGACGAGATAGGCGAACAGTCCGCCCGCGATAAACAGACCGGCGGTACACAGGATGAAGGGCACGGCCCATCTCTTTTCGCGCTTATAGAGGCCGGGTGAGATAAAGCTCCAAACCTGGTAAAGCAGCCACGGGGAGCCGACGAAGATCGACACCAACAGCGGCATTTTTATCCAGATGATGTTGAACCCCTCCATGGGGGTGATGTAGACAAGCCTGGGCGGATTGACGCCTAAGTGCTTGAGGGCATCGACCGCCGGCGTTTGCACAATCCTCCAGATTTCTTTCGAGAAGGTCATGCTGGCGAGAAACGCGATCACCAGGCCGATGAGAGCGCGGATGATGCGCGTGCGGAGTTCTTCGAGATGCCCCATGAAAGACATGCGGAGCATGCCTCTCTCTTCGTCGTCGCCTTCGCCCTTTTCCTCGTCGGCGGGTGGCGGGGGAGGGGGTGGGGGCGGCGGTGTTCGCAGAGCGGGTACGAGGGGAGTGGGCGCGAGTGGCGGCGCCTCTACGACCGGCGGGGAGTCCACGACCGGAACGCCGTACGGGTCGGAGGCACTGCTGTAGGCAGAGGTTTCGTGGGGTGCAATTTCAGCGTCGGGAGCGCCTGACTCCTTAATTTCGTCAGCCATCGCTACTCAGCAGTTAGGAGTGATGCTCCCCATGGAAGGCACCGTTTCCGCGGGGAACGGTATCGGCGAGCGGCAGCGCACGAACAACGGATTCTTGGCGGACCTCAGCGGCGGGTTCGAGGGGCTGCTCGGGAGAATGGACCGGAGCGGCGGGGACGGAGGCGATCTCCGGAGAGTTCGACGATGCATAGGCGCCGTTCTCATCGTATGGATAGGAATAAGTGGGTGGAGAGTGCTCGGTGATGCTGGTTGTGGGCGACGTCGTGATGCGAGTTTCCCGCTCGAGTTCGTTCAGATGAGATTCGAAGGTCTTTGTCAGCTCGCTCTTGGCGCGGCGAAATTCGCTGAGACCTTTCCCGATGATGCGCCCTAGTTCGGGGAGCTTCTTGGGACCAAAAAGTATAAGAGCGATCACGAACACCGCAATCATCTCTTGTACGCCGATTGGGCCCATCGAGTCTCCTTCCTGGAAATAGAACTGGGAAATAAGCTGCTTCGCAACGCCGGCGCATGGCTCGGCGAACGAACGCCTCCATGATATCCCAGGATGGCGGGCTGGCTGCAATTGCGTGTTGTTATGATCTGGGACGGAGAATGAAGAAAAGCAGGCGCAGGCGGGTGTTCACCGCAGTTTGTCTGATTGCGGTCGGCGCTGGATGCGGTGAGGCGCAGGTGGATCTGCGGGAGGTGGCGCGCGATCACGTTTCGATTGCCGTCAACGGGCAGCCTTTCTCCGAATTCTATACGGGCAATTGCTGCGGCAAACCGTTTCTGGCGCCGTTGCGCGCAGCCAGCGGGCTGATTGTCAGCCGGAAGTACCCGATGGAGCGGGTGGAAGGGGAATCGGGCGACCATCCTCACCATCGCGGACTTTGGATCGGCTATGGAAACATCAACCACGTTAACTTCTGGGAGAACGATCCGGAGAGCAAGACAAGCGGCGACAACCCGAGCACGAAAGGCTCGGTCGTTCTGGAACATCTGGATGGGGTGAAGGGCGGCAACAAGTCCGGCAGCATCGCGGCGACATTTCTGTGGCGAGCGCCCGGCCATGGCGACCTGCTGGAAGAACGGCGCGTGCTGACGTTTTATGCCGAGCCGGACATCCGCACAGTGGATGTGGACGCGACTTTCACGGCCAAGACGGGGGTCGAGTTTAAGGACACAAAAGAAGGGTTCTTCGCAATTCGCATCGCCGACAGCATGACGGAGAAGGATGGGGGACTGCTGACGAACTCGGAAGGCGTGCAGACGGAGAAGAATGTGTGGGGTAAGCGCGCCGATTGGATGGACTACGACGGGACGGTGGAAGGGCAGAAGGTGGGGATTGTGATCTTCGATCATCCGCGGAATTTGAATCATCCGCCGCGCTGGCAAGCCCGGGCGTACGGATTGTTCGCGGTAAATCCGTTCGGGTTGAAAGAGTTCGATCCTAAGGCGCCGACGGCAGGCGGATACAGCATGGCAGCGGGCGAGACGTTGCGCTTGCGCTATCGGGTAGTGATCCATCCGGGCGACGTGCCGAAGCGGAAGATCGAAGACTGGTACGCGGCGTATACGAAGAAGGCGAAGTAGAGCAAATTTCGCTACAGCGGCTGCTGGGCAGGGGACACGCCTGCGGATGAGGACGCTGTTACATCGCGGACGAAGAGCCCGGAGTGTCCCCGATGGGCTTTTTCCTTCCGCCGCAAACGAAGGACGCCGCGCCCCAGCCCAACTCCGAGGATTGAGTGCGCTGAGGGTCTATTCGGTTGGCCGCTCCCACTGACCGCTGGCTCCGGAGCGGAACACGGCCTCTATCACGGCCATGTTGGCGAGCGCGTTTTCTAGCGGCACGGGCACTGCGAGGTTTTCCTGAATGGCGCGGGAGAAGAGGTCGCCTTGAATGGTGTATTGGTCGACGGCTGGGAATTCTTCGACGCGCGCGCTCCGGCCCGCCAGTTCGGATCCATCGTCGATGAAGATGCGGCTGGGGCGGTCGGGCGGCGTGTTGTAGGGGACTTCGATTTCAATGCGGCCGGTGGTGCCTAGGATCTGCATGCGCTGGTACGGCACGAGCTGGGTGCTGCAGGTGAAGGATGCCTGGCCGGGCGCGAAGTCGAGGATGGTGGAGCTGAGGCGGTCGGTCTTCATTTTCGGATCGTAATCGGTAAGAGCGACGACGCGCTTGGGCTCCCGTTCAAACAGGAAGCGGGACATGGTGATGGGATAGCAGCCGATGTCCATGATGCCGCCGCCCCCGATGGCGGGCATGTTGCGTATGTTCTGGGGATCGCGATTGAAATAGCTGAAGGTGCTGGTGATGGCGCGGAGTTGGCCGAGCGCGCCGCTACGGACGATCTCGCGGGCCCGCAGCCACTGGGGATGGGTTCGCACCATGAAGGCCTCGCCGATTTTGACTCCGATGGCGTTTTGCACCCGGATGAGGGTTTTGGCCTCGTCGACGGTCAGCGAGATCGGCTTTTCGCAGAGGACGTGTTTATAGGCCTCGGCCGCGCGGATGGACCAGGGGACGTGCAGATGATTCGGAAGGGGGTTGTAGATGGCGTCGATGTCGGGATCGGCCAGGAGTTCTTGGTAGGAGCCGTAGGCCTTGGGGATGCCGAGCTGCTGGGCCGCCTGACGAGCGCGACCGAGATCCCGCGAGGCGATGGCCACAATCTCGGTTCGCTCGCCCGCCTGCATGGCTGGAATGACCTTCTTGACGGCGATCGCCGCTACACCGAGCACGCCCCAACGGACTTTGGCTGACATAAGACCGAGTGTCGCATGGGCCTTTTTGCGGAACGAACCCAATTCCAGGGCTGTTCGAGGCGAAGAAAGGGCACTTTTACGAAACGAACCGCCTTATCCGGCGGGATTGGGTTCGTTTTTTCACTTACCAAGCAGTCGGGCCCGGCTCGGGACTTTTGAACGCCGCCGTGCGGTAGCTACTTGGATCAACGCCATAAGCCGCACGGAAGGCATGGGAAAAGTTGCTACGGCTTGCAAAGCCCACGCTGCGGGCAATTTGAGTCACGGACATCTCCGTGGTGAGAAGCAGATCGCGCGCACGACTTAGACGCGCCGACTTGAGCAGATTCATCGGCGTTTGCTTCAGTGTCTGGGTAAAACGCGCCGCAAAGGCTGACCGGCTCATTCCGGCAAGACGAGCGAGCGTCTCCAGAGTAAACCGCTCCGAAGGGCGTTCGAGCATCGCTTGAAGCGCCCGGGCCAACCCCGGATCGGTCAATGCCTTCATCCAAGGAATTGCCGGTTCGCCGCGGTTTATCCTGCGACGCAGGAGCAAGACAAGACACTGCTTTAAGAGTGCTTCCGTGAGTGCTCGCGTGCCTACTCCGGGCCGAGCGGACTCTGCCAGAAGCATCACGAATTGATCGCGTAGTTGATCCGGTCCGCCGAATTGCTCAACCAACGGTCCGTCCAACGCGGCAAATAAGTCCGGTGTGACTTTAGCCGTTACGCCGACTTCGCCGCAAGCCCAAACAATTCCGAGCTCTCCGTGGCCGGCTTGAATTGTGGGAATACTTTCGCTGAACAAGGGCGCCCTGAAGCGTCGACGCGGAACGCCGCCAAGTTCTTCGTGATCGTGCGCTCCGATCCTGTAGATGACATTCGGTGGTAGAAGCACAAAGGTATGCTGCCGCATCATGATGATGGGCCCGTTTCTCAGCCTCAACTTGCCTCGACCCGCAAGACAGTAGTGCAGAGTCGCTGTGGAAGAGGCGTCGAATGTCAGTTGATATCCCAGGCGAACGTCGCAAGACGTGAAGGACACCAGGCCCACCTCCATATTGGCAAGAAAGCGGTCGACTAACTCCACGAAAAAACCACTTTTCCGTTCCTGTTTCTGCCGATTTGGACGAATTGGCACCAACCGAGGACCAATTGGCACCAGGCTATTTTTATCATAGGTCTTGTTTGCAACCGTTCAGCTTAATTGAACTCCTGTCTGGAGTTCGATCAACGGGGCCAACAGTAACGGTTGGACGGTAGCGCACGAAACGCGGTGAAGACTTATCAGCCGTTGGACTGACTGATGAAGATAAACGGGGACGGCTTGTCGGCCGCCAAGGGCTTCGATCCGAACGGGTTTCTCGCCCAAATAGGACGGGGAAGATCAGTTGTTGCCTACAAAAAAAGGCAAGTGATGTTCTCGCAGGGCGACGCTGCGGACGCCGTATTCTACGTCCGAAACGGAAAAGTGAAGCTCTCCGTGGTATCTCAACAGGGCAAGGAGGCTGTCATCGGTATGCTGGGGGCCACCGATTTCTTCGGTGAGGGATGCTTAACGGGTCAGCCCATTCGCATTGCCACAGCAAGTGCGATTACGGACTGCTCGGTGATGCGAATCGAAAAAACAGCCATGATTCAAGCGCTTCAGGACCTGCCTCCATTTTCGGAGCTCTTTTTGGCCTATTTGCTCTCGCGTAATCTTCGAATCGAAGAAGACTTAGTAGATCAGCTCTTCAATTCGAGCGAGCTGCGCTTGGCGCGAATTCTCTTGTTGCTCGCTCATTTTGGGAAAGAGGGCCAGCCCGAGCCTGTCATACCGAAAATCAGCCAGCAAACTCTCGCGGAGATGATCGGCACGACGCGGTCTCGGGTCAGCTTCTTCATGAATAAGTTTAAAAAGTTGGGTTTTATCAGTTACAACAATGGGCTGGAAGTCCACAGCTCTCTGCTGAACGTAGTTCTACATGAGCCTTTGCCGAAAGTCTCTGACACAGAGTGGCACAAGAACAAGCCGGCTTCCCAAAAAAGGCCGCCCAACTGAGCTACTTTGGGCGGATTTGGATTATCTGCTTGCCAGTCTTTTCATGAGCACGGGCTTGGGAGGCCCTTGAGTCCCCCCAAGAGTGCGGACGTTGGTATCTGTTTACGCCATGTTGGCGGTTGGCGACACTTAGTTATTGGCTATCTTCGTCGTCTTCTTCTTCGGCAGTTCCCGGAAGAAATGCTCTCATTTCTTTGCTGATTTGGGCCGCGTATTCCTCAAGGGCGAAGTGGCCGGAATCGAGAAGCCGCACTCTGGCCCTCCGATCGTCGCGCCGGAAGGCAAGCGCACCGGGAGTATCGAAGATGGGATCATTTTTTCCCCAAATCACCAGCACCGGAACCTGAGTGTCACGCAAATATTGGTGCCATAACGGATACAGGGGCGGATTGGTCCGGTAGTCGTAGAACAGAGCCAGTTGTATGACGTCGTTACCCGGCCGGTCAAGCCCGGCTTGGTCAAAAGTGTACGCATCGGGGCTGATCGCCTCTGGATTGTGATAGCCCGCAGAGTACTGCAGCTTCGTGGATGCAAGCGTCAGCAGTTGGCGAACCTTGGCTTCGGTTTGGGGCGTTCGCGCGTTCCAGTAGGGATAGAAATACTCCGCCCAGAATGCACCGAGCCCTTCCTCATAGATGTTGCCGTTTTGAGAAACGATCGCCTGTATGCGCCGCGGATGTTTCGTCGCCAGCCGCAATCCGACCGGTGCTCCGTAATCCTGAATGTAAATGGAATACCTGGTAACGCCAATCTGATCCAGCAATTCATCGGTCACTGCGGCTAGATGATCAAAGGTATATTCAAATTGCGCCGGGGACGGGGCATCGCTGTATCCGAAGCCGGGGTAGTCAGGCGCAATGACATGGTAACGGTCCGCCAGCAGCGGTATCAGGTTTCGGAACTCGTGCGAAGAAGAAGGGAACCCGTGTAGCAGTACCACATTCGGCGCCTTCGTGGGGCCAGCTTCACGGTAGAAGACTTTCAAGCCCTCTACTGTTGCCGTTTTGTACAAAATTTGCGAGCTGTCGTTGGCAGCAGCGGCTTGAGCATTGAAAACGATTGCCGAGCTGAACGTTGTCAGAACGACGGATAGAGTAAATCGTTTGAAATTCATTGTTTATCTTTCTTGGAACTTAGTGGTCTTTTAGATTCAGCCAAACGTAGATAAGTCATTTGTGGGCCTGTCGCTAGTTCGCGATCCTCTAACGGAAAGTCACCATCTTTGCCTGAATCATTGGCAATAACATCGCACGTGTACAGTTGCGCCGGCATGTCTCCGTGCCGCGCTCCCTATAAGTCGGCTCAGCAGTGTCCGCTCTCTCACGGTCGCGGCTGAGTACCGGTTTATCTCGGTCGTTGTGAGCCGAAGGATCATCGGTAACTTGCTCCCCCGACAAGCCACCATACAGGAAATTGTTCGTAATGAGCTATTTTGGGCAGATTCTAATCGACCTTGGCCGTTACTCTTGCGATGCAGGGACAGGTCGTGAGCCAGTAAGTTCCAAGCCAGAAAGAGTTAGTGTTCTAAGTCATGTTTTCCTTGTCTTCCCACGCAAATAACGAAGTCAGCCTGGAAATGCTTTTAAGGCGTTACCAGCAAGCAGACGGACATGCGACGACCGAGTTGATCGGCAGGCTGAATTCTAGTCTTTTGCGATTCTTTCTGGCCCAGGAGACCACCAGAATGGAAGCGGAGGATCTGGTGCAAAACACCTGGTTACGTATACACAAGGCGCGACATACCTATCGCGTCGGCGCGCCTGTGTTGCCTTGGATATTCGCGATTGCGAGACATGAGAGAGTGGACGGCTATCGCAAGCGCCGCCGGATTCAGCAATATGAGTTTGCGACCGGGAGTTTGCCGGAGCGCCCCGTGTCGCAACACGAACTGCGCGGGGAAGCTCTTCCGTTTGAATGGCTGATTGCAAGCTTGCCGGGAAGTCAGCGAGAAGTGCTGACGATGTTGAAAGTGAATGGATTGAGTTTAGACGAAGTAGCGCGCGCGACATCCTCCACCGTAGGAGCGGTGAAGCAGAAGGCGAGCCGTGCGTATGCAGCGCTTCGGACGTCGTTATTAAGCTCCTAATTTTCAAAATGCGTATAGGTCTGAGACAATTAGACCCGTGAAGCTGTACGACCTTGACCCGGGCCCCGACTGTCCTGAATTGGTCCGCGCCATTATCGAAATTCCGAAGAACTCGTCGAACAAGTACGAATACGACGGGGAGCTAGGCGTGTTTCGGCTGGATCGGGCGCTGTACTCACCGATGCACTATCCGGGTGATTATGGCTTTGTTCCCGGCACCTTAGCGGACGATGGCGATCCGCTGGACGTTTTAACGCTGGTGAACGAGCCAAGCTTCACGGGCTGCCTGATCGAGGTGCGGCCGGTGGGGATTCTGTACATGGTGGACCAGCGGGAAAAGGATCAAAAGCTGCTGGCGGTGCCGAACCGGAATCCGCGGTTCGACAGCATTCACACGATGGATCAAGTGTTTCCGCACATTCGGCGGGAGGTGGAGCACTTTTTCTCTATCTATAAGGAATTGCAGGGCGTGAACGTGACGATGGAGGGGTGGGGCGGCCCCGCGGAAGCGCGTAAAGCGATTATGAAGAGCCGCCAAAGCTATTTAGATTTGAAACTGCGGCAGGTGGACGCTCTGAAGGCCGCCGCGGAATAGGCGAGAGGCCGCTCCGTTGAAGACGCGGTAA